>JAEEGL011944512.1_pt1 | contig 17953 bp, 16 predicted proteins | sample 9134231 | NCBI WGS metagenome assembly JAEEGL01 (sample SAMN16246548, study PRJNA631951) | gut metagenome | biome: gut microbiome; feature: rumen; material: fiber-attached | host: Bos | place: Iran: Karaj | collected 2018-10 | reverse complement strand
TTGGAGAGCTCTTTCTGAGCGATATCCTTAACAACAGCCCATGTAGCTTCTGTCATAGGGTGGTTGTCGTTCTTGTACTCGTCTGTTGTCCACCAAACTGTGTCCTTGGAGTTCTCGTCCATAACGATGTACTTATCTTTAGGGGAACGGCCAGTGAAGATACCTGTCATAACGTTGATCGTGTCGAGCTCTGTGAGCTGACCAACCTCATAACCTGTAAGACCTTCCTTTGTCTCTTCTTCAAAGAGAAGTTCATAAGAAGGGTTGTAGACGATCTCGGTCGTACCTGTAATGCCGTACTTTGTCAAATCAATGTTTGCCATAATTCGGTAACCTCTTTCCTTAAAATTTAACAAAATAATTATATTACTTTTAAGTCGAAATAGTGTTGAAAAAATTAGTCTTTTTCTGTCAGTTTTGTTTGAGATTTGACGGTTAGCGATAAAAAACTATCCTCAAATCGTTGAATGATTTTCACTTTAATTTGCTATACTGATTTCATCAAATATATGGGGTGATTTTTATGGCCAAATCTCGTAAACCGGTTAATAAAAAGAAAATTATTACGATTGTTATAATCTCACTTGTCGCCTTTATCGTGATAAATCTCATCGGAGCGGCAGTGGGAACTTCGTATTCCATAACACATCCGAAGCGTGTTCCTTATGAGGATACAAAAACGCAATTGGTTGATGAGAAAACCTGGGGAAACTACGATTCCTACGATAAAACCGATTATAAAGTAAAGGGCATGGACGGTTACGAACTCGGAGTTACAGCGGTGTCCACCTCTGATACCAGAGGAACCGGCAAGTACATGATCTTATCTCATGGCCATAATGCCAATAAATATGCTGAAGTCAAGTTCATTGATATCTACATAGATCTTGGTTTTTCCTGCATTATCTACGATCTCAGGGGTCATGGTGAGAATGCCAAAGCGGTATGTTCCATGGGCGGTTTTGAGTCTATTGACCTTAACTATCTTATCGAAGACACGTTCTCAAGGTTCGGAGATGTCGATATCCTCGGCCTTCAGGGTGAATCAATGGGCACTTCGACTAACCTCAATGTCCTTAAATATACGGATAAAGTTGATTTTGTCGTTGCTGACTGCGGCTTTGAGAGCCTCAAGTTCATGCTTCATGATATGTACGGCGATATGCATCTTGATATTTTCGGTCCCTGCGCCGATCTGGGATTTAAGCTCTTCTATCATATTGATACCGCCGAAGTAAGCGCTATCGATGCTCTGAAGGACAAGGGCGTTCCGATCCTCTTTGTTCACGGGGCTGATGACAACTGGATCGATGTCGAGAACAGCGAGGATATGTATGCCGAAGCACAAAAATATGCACATTCTGAGCTCTGGCTCGTTCCCGGTGCCGAACACGTTGAATCCAGAGAGATTGCCGGTGAGCAGGCCTATAAGGATCACATTGTTGATTTCCTTGAGGCTGCCGGTATAGATATTTATATGGAAGATTATCAGGAAGCTGCATAAAAAATAAAAGTTGCCTCATCTTGTGAACGTATCACTTTATGAGGCAACTTCATTATATCTGGTGGGGCTGGTGGGACTTGAACCCACACGATTTATGGTCGGCAGATTTTGAGTCTGCTGCGTCTGCCATTCCGCCACAACCCCTTGTGCGTTGTAATTATATTAAAGCGGTAATTCTTTGTCAATTTAATATATAATCTTAATTGTGTTCTGTTTTCGGGGGATAAAAACGATGGGACAAGGAGTGTCTCATCAAGCAAATAAGGGCTTTTGCCCGTTTTGTGTCCTTTAAATCCGGCTCAGCCGAATCTACCATGTGGTCAAGCAAAGAGCCCCTTGACCGGGCCAATATGACACAAGGAGATTTACGGAAATGAAGAACACAAAGAAAACAATCATGACGGCAACAAGGATCGTACTGTCACTTTTAGCTATCACATTCATTATCATTTCAATGGTGACAGACAAGACGACTCCTTATCTGGCAATTGGAATGGGACTGACAGCTATATGCAATATATCAGGCTGCATTGCCATGAACAGGAAAGGAAAAGAAAATGGATCAGCAGAAGATAGGAGCTTTTCTTAAGGAATTAAGAAAAGAGAAGAATATCACTCAGGAACAGCTTGCGGATGAAATGAGAGTCTCAAGAAGGACTGTCTCAAGATGGGAGACAGGGAGCAATATGCCTGACATGGATATCCTTATCGATATTTCGGACTTTTATGGCGTTGATCTTCGTGAGATCCTGGACGGAAAAAGGAAAGAAGAGTCTATGGATAAAGAGATGAAAGAAACCGTGCTGAAGGTTGCCGAGTACGGTAATGAAGAGAAAGAGAGCATGACCAAGCGCTTTCATATGCTGTTTATAATTGCGCTCGTGTTCCTTACGATAACTGTGACGATGATATTTATTGATCTGCCTTCTCAGATAAGTGACTTCATGACCGGTCTATCGATCGGTGTAGGCTACGGAATGGTTGTTTTGGGAGTCATTATGACAAGCAGATATGCTAAGAAGATACGCGATTTCAAGCGCAGGATAGCCGGGCTTGATAAAGGAAAAAGCGAATAGATCAGATTACATCTTTGATATTTATTTTATTAATTTGAAATGAACGGAATAATTGATAAAATATCTGTGAGAATTTCCGCTTTGTTTTTCATTGATAATAGGGAAGGTGTTTTATGAATTACAGAAAGTTCACTTCCATTCTTGCTGTTTGTTCAATATCATTATCTGTTTTCGGATGCTCAGTTAAAGAAGCGCAGACTGAAACGTCCGAAACAAGTGAGGCGTTTATTACGGAAGAATCCGAGCTTCCGTCAGTTTCGGTAGCTGAAACAGAAACTGTAATTGAGAATGAGACTTCAAATAATAAGGCAAACTATAAATTCTCGGTCGGATTTAATAATGGAGATATGAAAAGCATTACTCAATATGATGATGATGGAAATGAAGAAATTATGTGGCTGGTTTCTAGTTCAGGTCTGAACTATGTTTATTTGTATAACACCGCTGCACCTGAATTAAGACAATTTAAGAAATTTGAAACAGATTATAATTTTGAGACTTTCGAGAATAAAGATCTTCATTTCCTATTTGATGGAATTGATACTGAAAGTGCTGAATGGGAAGATAATAATTCTTATTTATCAGTTAAAACAATCGAAAATTCTAAAGGTAATACTGTTAGCACTATAAACGTCTACCTTGATAATGACAATAATTATATTACTCAAATACTTGAATATGAATATAATGATCATGATTCGGTAATACATGAGATAATCACTATTTATGGATCATCTAAAGATACCACCGTATCTGAATACGAATTTGAATATGTTTATGATGATAATGGTAATGAAATATGTAAAGACACTTATAAAATTGAAGAAGGAACAAAAACTTTAATAAATCGTGAAGAAAAAGAATACAATGAGAATAATAAACTGACCAGTAAGGATGAATATGGTTTGTCAGGTGATGATCTGGTTTTGAAATCCCGATTGTTGTGCGAATATAATGAAAATAATGATTCATTCGGTTGGAATTCATATGATGTATCCGGTGATGAAGTATTTTTGAATGTTGAGCATAAAATAGTATATGATGATAGAGGCGATGTGTGTTATAAGAGCATGTATTATGAAAAAGAACATAGATTAATTGAACATTATTATGAACATGAATATGATGCATCAGATAATTTAACATATTTTAAAGAAACCTATAGAGATACTATTTATTTTGATACAGATAATGAGTATTCATTAGATAGAATTAGCGAAATATACTATTATTATTGATTCTTAAATGAATTGTTCATCGGAAAGGTTCTTTAATGCCCTGGGTTATCGGAATATCTGCATTTGTGCTGTTCAACATTATCGTGTTGATCATATTTTCATGGCGCAATGCAAAAGCTTCCGTTAAGCCTAATTGTCTGACTCTTGAGAAGGAAGAGGAATATAACCGCAAAAGAGGTCTCTGGCTGGATTTTGATTCTTATGACAGAACACCCTATGAGATAAAAGGTAAGAACGGCTATATACTTCACGCTGAATTTGTCGACTGTGAATCTGTCAGAGGCAACGGCAGATACATGATCCTGTGCCACGGTCACACGTCGAACCGTTACGGTTCAATAAAATATCTGAACTGCTATATAAAACTCGGGTTTTCCTGCATCATCTACGATGCGCGCACACATGGGGAGAACGCGCCTGATAAATGCACGCTTGGCGCAGTTGAAGCTGAAGATCTGTTGTGCGTGATTAATGATACGCGCTCGCGTTACAGCGACATCAATGTTCTGGGACTTCACGGAGAATCGATGGGAAGTTCGACATCTCTTATTGTTACCAAGTATTCACCGAAGATCGATTTTATTGTTGCTGACTGCGGTTTTACCTCTGTTTACGATGTCATACATGGTTGTTACTCTAATATTCATCTGGCTTTCCTTACTCCTTTTGTATTTATAGCCGCCAAGATTCTATATGGAATTGATCTCAAAGAGACAACTGCACTTAGTGATGTCTCCGGCAATAAATATCCGATACTTTTTATCCATGGTTCGGGAGACACTTTTATTCCTTGTTCCCACAGCGAAAAGCTCTGCAAAGCAGCTTCTTCCAACGGTGCTTATACTGAACTTATACTGGTTGAAGGTGCAGGGCATGCAAATTGCAGAAAAGTTGCAGGATTTGAGACATATACCGGTTATATAAGCCGTTTTCTGGATAAGACCGGATATGGATATAAGGAGAATGAAGCATGAATTCCATACTGCATAATCTCCTTCACAACTGTAAAAATCTCATAATGTATTTTCCGCGAATGATCAAGGGAAAGAATGCCCTTAAAGCAAAAGAAAACATACTTACTATAAAGCGCAATTTGCCTCGTGATAAGATAAAGGTCGGTTTTATTGTACAGATGCCTGAGATATGGGATAAGGAAGCACCGGTTTTCGAAGCCTTGTTGAGAGATGACAGATTTGATGCTTGTTTGATCGTTGTACCTCATTATGATTATTCAAAAGATATGCTTTGTTCTTATGGTGATGAACTTGAATACTTCAGAGATAAATATCCTGATGTGAGTATTATCACGCTCAATAATGCAGATGATGATATTATTGATGATTCATATGATTATGTTTTTTATCAGAGATGCTGGGAACTTTATCTTCCGGTTCAATTGAGGTGCCGAAATGTTATAAAACATGCAATGACATGTTATACACCGTATTGTTATCACTGCGTACCTGAAGATCATTCATATTACAGCAAGTATTTCTTTTGGTATTTGAATAAGTTTTACTGCTGCAGCGAGGATCAGGCTGAGGAAGTTAATAAAATAGGAAAAATTGAATCCGTATATCTTGGGTATCCTGGATTTGCCTCTTTAGATTATTATAAAAAAAATTCAGGTAATATAAATATTCTTTGGACTCCGAGATGGACCGAAGATGATCATTATGGCGGTTCATGTTTTTATGGATATAAAGATAAGATCCTTGATCTTTTGGACATATCTGACAGTATTTCGTTAAAGCTCCGGCCTCATCCTCTTACATTTGAAAATGCCGTTAAAGAGAAACGGATGACAGAAGTTGAGGTAAAAGAATATATCGAAAAGATCAATTCTTCAGGTGCTTCGTTCGACAATAATAAAATCGTCGGAGAAACTCTCCGTGACACTGATATCCTGATAACTGATTTTTCAACAGTTGTTGTTTTTTATTTTGTGTCCGGGCGTCCGTTAATTTATTGCAGTGATACAAATATCCCGATGACAGGTCTTTTCCGGCAGATCTTAGATTCTGTTTATATTGCCAAATCATGGGAAGATGTTTACAGGATCACAAAGGATCTTGTTAACGGAATAGATCCTCTGTATGAAAAGCGTCAGGAAGTTATCCGGAAAATGGACGTCTCCAAAGATTCTGTCAGTAAGATCGTTGAAGACCTTTACAAAACATTAAATTAACAGTATTTGGAACCGTTATGGGGATAAATAAACCTGTTTGCAGGAACAGATCATCTGCTGAAGTAAAGAATTAACTTTTTGCCGCAATATTTGCTGTTTCTGATTATTGCATTTCGGACCGATTATATATAGAATTTTTAACAGCAAAACTTTAAACGGTCCGGCGAGGCCGTAAGTGGCTGTTAATACCTGATTATTTACGGATTCCTTTGCGCCGGACATTTGGCATACATTGCCATATCCTATGCGGAAGGAGTTTTTTTATGGTTCTAATTCCCGGTCATGAACTGATGGATGAAGCGGCTATGTCCCGTGCGCTCATAAGGATCTCGCATGAGATCGTTGAGCATAATGACGGACTTGAGAATGTCGCGATCATCGGAATCCAGAAAAGGGGAGTGCCCCTTGCGATGAGACTTCGTAAGCTCTTGGAGGAGATCGAAGGAGTAAAGGTACCCATGGGTATCCTGGACATTACCTTCTACAGAGATGATCTTTCCATGCTCTCTGCTCATCCTGTCGTAAACGGTACTGATATTCCGTTTGATGTTAACGATAAGAAGATTATCCTGGTGGATGACGTGCTCTTCACCGGAAGGACAACAAGAGCTGCTATCGAGAATATCTTCGATATGGGAAGACCTGCAAATATTCAGCTTGCGATACTGATAGACAGAGGTCACAGACAGCTTCCTTTCAGAGCCGATTATGTTGGAAAGAACGTGCCGACAGCAATAACCGAGCATATTGATGTTGAGGTTAAGGAAGTCGACGGTCAGGACAGAGTAATACTGCTTAAGGAGGAGGAATAAGATGGGGCTAAAGAGTAAAGACCTCCTCGGCATGAAGCAGCTTACTGCCGATGAGATCATGGAGATACTTGATACGGCTAAGACCATGAAGCTGGTTATATCTTCCGCAAATAAGAAGACGAGCCACCTTCAGGGAAAGTCAGTCGTAACGCTTTTTTATGAGAATTCCACAAGAACAAGACTTTCATTCGAGCTTGCTTCCAAGTATATGGGTTCGGCATCAGCCAACATCACTACTTCCGGAAGCTCTGTAAATAAAGGCGAATCACTCCTTGATACGGCAAGGACCATAGACATGATGGGTACGGACATCATAATCATGAGGCACAACCAGTCGGGAGCGCCTCATTTTATTGCACCTTACCTTAAAGCATCAGTCGTAAATGCCGGAGACGGAATGAATGAGCATCCGACACAGGCACTTCTCGATATGCTCACGATGTATGAGAGATTCGATACTTTCGAAGGCAAGAATATAGCGATCTGTGGCGATATCTATCACAGCAGGGTCGTAAGATCCAATGCTATCGGGCTTTCTAAGCTCGGAGCCAAGGTCAGCGTTTACGGGCCTAAGACCATGATGCCTATAGGTATCGAGAATATGGGTGTCAGGATCGCTGACAGTGTTGCAGACTGCATTAAGGATGCTGACGCCGTAATGGGACTTAGAGTTCAGCTTGAAAGACAGCAGAAGTCACTTTTCCCGTCGATCGCAGAGTATGCGAAATTCTATGCGATCACACCTGAGATGCTGGCTCTTGCTAAGCCTGATGCATTCCTGATGCACCCCGGGCCGTGCAATCACGGCGTAGAACTTCCGACTGCAGTCTATGACTGTGATCAGTCGGTTATCAATGAACAGGTTACAAACGGTGTAGCGGTCAGGATGGCTGTGCTCTACCTGCTCATGGCAAGGAGGAACAATCTGTGAGATTAATACTTAAGAACGCTAAGATCTATAACGAAGATAAGATTTCAACTATATATATTGATGAAGGCAAGTTTGCTCCGGAATTTGCCGAAGATAATGCTGACAGAGTTATTGACCTTAAGGGAGCAACAGTAACACCCGGTCTTGTTGATATGCACTGCCATTTAAGAGAACCCGGCGGAGAGTATAAAGAAACGATCGCCACAGGTTCTGCGTCTGCTGCAAAAGGCGGTTATACATCGATATGTCCTATGCCTAATACAAATCCCGTGGCTGATAATGCAGCTGTTATAAGCGGAATATTAAAGAAGGCAAAAGAAGCAGATAAGTGCAGAGTATATCCTATCGGAGCTGCCACAAAGGGCATTGACGGTGAGCTTATCTCTGAGATGGGCCTGATGAAGGAAGCAGGCATTGTCGCCGTATCTGACGACGGCCATCCTATCAAGAATGCCGGCATTATGAGAAAGGTCATGGAATACGCTTCCGACTTTGATCTTCCCGTGCTTAACCACTGTGAAGACAAGAGCCTTTCCGAAGGCGCGATGAATGAAGGCATTACATCGACTTCGATCGGTATCAGAGGTATCCCTACAGCTGCTGAAGATATAATGATCGCAAGAGACATAATCCTCTCCGAATATCTTGATATACCGGTACATATCTGCCACGTAAGCACTAAGGGCGGTGTCCGCATGATAAGAGATGCAAAGGCCAGAGGCGTAAAGGTAACATGCGAGACATGTCCTCATTACTTCACTCTTACTGATGATATGTGCGAAAGTTATGACACTAACTTCAAGATGCATCCGCCTTTGAGGACTGAAGATCACAAGCTTGCGATCATTGAAGGTATTAAGGACGGAACCATCGATGCAATAGCTACTGACAACGCTCCTCATCATGCTGACGAGAAAGTGTGTGAGTTTTCTGTCGCTTTGAATGGTATATTAGGGTTTGAGACTGCTTTCGCTTTGGGGTACACTTATCTTGTTAAAACAGGTGAGATCACAATGGAAAGGCTCATCGACCTCATGTGCTTCGGTCCGTCGGACATATTAAAGCTCGGCAGAGGCGGCATGAACATAGGAGATGATGCTGATCTTGCGGTTTTCGATCTTGAGAATGAGTTTACATTCGACAAGGATAAGATGCTTTCGAAGTCCAGGAACACCCCTTACGGCGGCTGGAAGCTCTATGGCGAAACATTATTAACGGTAATGGGAGGAAAAGTCACATATGAAAAACTTTGCTGATTCTCTGGTAAGAAAGATCGATGAAGTAAACAATCCTACAGTTATTGGTCTTGATCCGAAGCTTGATTATATTCCCGAACATATCAAGCATTATGCTGAGCAGCTTTTCCCTGAGGAAGCTACAAAGGCTACAGCAAAGGCTATCTGGCTCTACAATAAAGAGATAATCGACCATACATATGATATCGTTCCTGCAGTAAAACTTCAGTTCGCTTATTATGAGCTTTACGGTGTCGATGCGATAAAGACAATGCTCCTTACAGCAAGATATGCGCAGAGAAAAGGTATGCTTGTCATTGGCGACTGCAAGCGTAATGATATCGGTTCCACAGCAACTGCTTATGCAGAGGGCATTATCGGTAAGACTGACATACTCCTTGGTGAGGAAATGGTCATGAGCGGCTTTGATGCTGCCACAGTTAACTGCTATCTTGGCATCGACGGCGTTAAGCCCTTCATCGATGTAGCGCAAAGAGACGGCAAGGGTGTCTTCTGCCTCGTCAGAACATCCAATCCTTCAGCAGGTGATTTCCAGGATCTCGATATGGCTGACGGCAGAAAGCTCTATGAAGCAGTCGCTGACAAGGTCTCTGAGTGGGGCGAGCCCCTTATCGGTGAGGAAGGCTTCTCATCAGTAGGCGCAGTTATCGGCGCAACATGGCCTGAGCAGGCAGTTGACTTAAGAAAGAGAATGCCTTATGCATTCATGCTCATCCCGGGCTACGGTGCTCAGGGTGCAGGCGCAGATGAAGCAGTAGCAAGCTTTACTGCATATGGCAAGGGCGGTATCGTCAATGCTTCCAGATCTATCATGAATGCATGGCAGAAGAGAAAGGATTTCTTCAAGGCTGAGGATTTCGGCAAGGCAGCAAGATTTGAAGCAGAAGACATGAAGGAAAAACTCAATGCGGCTTTAATGAACCGCAAGTATGTGTAATTTAATGGCAACCAGAAAAGAATATAAGATAAAGTTAGTTTCAAAAGAATTTTTAAACAGTGATACTTGTTATCTCGGATTTGAATGTCCTGAGATAGCAAGTTTTGCTATTCCCGGGCAGTTTGTAAATATCACTGCGGGAACCATGTTCCTTAAGCGTCCTTTCGGTATCGCATCTGTTGATAAAGAGAATGGGACTTTTAATATTGGTGTTAAGGTCGTAGGCGAGGGAACAGAGCAGATAGCCGGTCTTAAAGAAGGTCAGGAAGTTGACTGCCTTGGTCCTTTGGGCAACGGCTTTGATTTTGAAGGATTCGATAATGTGATCCTCACAGGCGGCGGAACAGGAGTTTTCCCTATAAACTTCGCATATGAAGTCCTTACAGGCATGGGAAAGAATGTTACCGTATGTGAAGGTTTCCGTGATGCAAGACAGGTCATCCTTAATAAACCCGGCTATGTTCTGACAACAGATGCAGGCGATATGGGCATAAAGGGCACAGTCATTGCAGGTTTGGATACTGTCGATATTAATGATTCAGATAATACTCTTGTCTGCTGTGTCGGCCCGATCCCAATGATGAAGGCCGTAAGCGCATGGGCAGAAGGCAAGGGGATGAAGTGCTTTGTTTCAATGGAACAGAGAATGGCATGCGGTGCGGGAATTTGTCTTTGCTGCACTGTAAAGGTAAAGGACGGCGGTCCTGACGGATTTAAGAATGTCAGGTGCTGCAAGGAAGGTCCTGTTTTCGACAGCAGGGAGGTGGTCTTCTGATGAGCAGTCTGTCTGTTAAAGTCGGTGATGTGGAACTTAAGAGCCCGTTGATCCTTGCTTCGGGAACATGTAATTTCGGGCGTGAACTTGCTGAATATTACGATCTGTCGATCCTTGGCGGCATATCATCCAAGGGCCTTACCATTAAGCCAAGAGCTGGCAATCCGGGCGTAAGAGTTGCCGAGTGTGCTTCAGGAATGCTTAATTCGGTAGGACTTCAGAATCCCGGTGTGGATTATTTTATTGATAATGATCTGGATTTCATGAAGGATTCCGGTGCTGCCGTTATAGTCAACGTTGCCGGACACAGCTATGAAGACTATATCAGCATGGTTGAGAAGTTAGATCCTTTTAAAGATAAGATCGATGCATTGGAGATCAACCTGTCATGTCCTAATGTCAAGGAAGGCTGCATGACCATTGGTTCAGATCCTTCAGCTATCAAGTACATTACCTCCGAGCTTCGAAAACTCACCAAACTCCCTTTGTGGATCAAACTGACGCCTAACGTGACCGATATCAAGGCAACAGCACTTGCGGCACAGGCCGGCGGAGCAGATGCCGTTGTTCTTATCAATACTCTTATGGGTATGAGGATCGATATCAGGACAAGAAGACCGGTTCTTACCAACAATACAGGCGGTTATTCCGGTCCTGCCGTAAAGCCTGTTGCCATCAGGATGGTTGCCGAGTGCTCTCAGATTTTGGATATTCCTATTGTAGGCTGCGGCGGTATCGCTGATTACAAGGACATTATCGAATTCATGATCGCCGGAGCTTCCGCTGTCGAGATCGGAACAGCATGCCTTGTGCATCCGGCACTTCCTGTGGATATAACATCTGATCTTGAGAAATACTGCGCAGATAATAACCTTTTGCTCAAAGACCTGACAGGTACTTTGCAGAGATGGTAAAAATATAAGTCCTTCGGGATTTGAATACAAAGGAGATAGATTTATGGAAAACGCGATCATTGAAGCATTATTTGCTACCAATGCGATCAGAGTCGCACCCGAGAACCAGCCTTTCTGGTATACATCCGGAAGATTAGGACCTTTCTTTATCAATACTCATTTCCTTCTCGAAAACGAGGCAGCTGCCGGAGAAGTCTTAAAGAGAATAGAGAAAGCTATAGCTGACAATAAGCTTACCGCTCCCGAAGAGATATTCGATATGATGCTCGCTTACTATAACAAGGGCGGTACATTTAAGATGGTTTCCGACAAGCTCGCAGAAGAAGCTGCCAAGCTTGACTTTGATTACATCTCAGGCGGAGAAAGAAGAGATTATTTCTTCTCTATGATGCCCGCATATCTTCTCGGTAAGCCTCATCTTACTATCTATAAGGATCTTACATCAGTTTATTCAGAGCGCATCGAAGGTCCTGCTGTTGATTCAAAGGATATCGACCTTAAGGGAAAGAAAGCTCTTCATATCGCAGATCTTATTACTGAAGCTTCTTCTTATGAGAGAGCCTGGATTCCGGTTATAAGAGAACTTGGCTCTGAGATTACTGATACGGTTGCTGTTGTTGACAGATGTCAGAACGGCAGGGAAGTTCTCAAAGGTCTGGGTGTCGAACTCCATGCTCTTACCGGCATCGACAAAGCGCTTTTTGATGAAGCTATGGACAATGGTATTATTAATAAGATACAGAAGGATATGATCCTGCACTTCCTTGAATCTCCTTCTGATTATATGACTGCTTTTATTACGGCTAATCCTGACTTTATCGCCGGCGAGATCGCAAAGGGCGGTAAGAATAAGGAGAGAGCCGAATTAGCTATAGAGAAAGGGTACTGTTGATATGATGAAAGATCCTTATGCTAACCTTTACGAAGTAACCACGATCCATGACTTAAGAGACGTAATTAAGAAGAGACTTCATGAATTCCCCGAAAACCCTGTCTTCCTCGTCAAAGAGAAGAAGGGCGGTGAATATATCCCGATCTCTACCGAGAAGTACGATCACGATATCGACTCACTCGGAACTTATTTCATGAGCACCGTCAAGAAGGGCGCCAGGATCGCTATTTTCGCTGAGACCAGATATGAATGGTATACAACTTATCTTGCCACAACTAATGGTACAGGATGCATCGTGCCTCTCGATAAAGAGCTTCCCGTAGACGATGTCCTTAACATGCTCACGAGAGCTGAAGTTGAGATTCTCGTTTTCTCTAAGTCAAAACTTGATATCATCAATCAGGTCTACGGCAAGGTCGATACTATCAAATATTGGATCTGCACCGAGGATCTCGGTGATGAGAGATTCTTATATTATCAGGACTGCCTCAAGAAGGGCGAGGAACTTCTCACATCAGGAGACAAGACGTTTACAGAAGCTACGATCGATCCCGAAGAGATGACGATCCTTCTGTTCACATCAGGAACAACGGCTAAATCAAAGGCTGTTATGCTCTGCCAGAAGAATATCTGCAAGAACCTTATGTCAATGTTCTCGATGCTTTATATCGACAGGAACGATGTATGGCTTTCAGTTCTCCCTCTGCATCATACATATGAATGCACATGCGGATTTTTGGGTCAGGTCTACAGAGGCACGACAGTTGCTATCTGCGAAGGATTGAGATATATCGCTCAGAATATCCAGGAAGTAAAGCCTACTGCTATCCTTATGGTTCCGGTTATGCTCGAGCTTTTTTATAAGAAGATCATGAAGGGCGTTAATGCCGATCCAAAGAAGGCAAAGAAGCTCAAGAGCGGAATTAAACTCGCCAATACTCTGCATCTTTCGAATAAGATGAGAAGAAAGCTCTTTAAGCAGATCCACGATGTATTCGGCGGCAGGATGAGACTTATCATCTTAGGCGGTGCTCCTGTCAACCCTGAGATATTGCAGTTCTTCCAGGATATCGGATTCCTTTGTGTCCAGGGTTACGGTCTTACTGAATGCGCTCCGATCCTTGCGCTTAACCGTGATGTCTGCTTCAAGAACCGCGCTGCCGGACTTCCTTTGCCCGGTTGTGACGTTAAGATATTAGATCCCGATTCTGACGGTATCGGTGAATTCATCTCCAAGGGCGACAACAACTTCTTAGGTTACTATAACGATCCTGAGAATACCGCAATTGCTCTTGATAAGGACGGTTACTATCACACAGGCGATCTCGGCTATATCGATGAAGACGGCTTCTGCATCATCACAGGCCGCAAGAAGAATGTCATCATCGCAAAGAACGGTAAAAACGTTTTCCCTGAAGAGATCGAGTATCTCTTATCTCTCAGTCCTTATGTCGCAGAGTCTGTCGTATCAGGCGTCGACGATAAGGTAAAGGATGACATCGTTGTTACTGCAACTATCTTTCCTGATCTTGAAGAGATCAAGGCTAAGCTCGGAATAGAGGAAGACCCTTCAGAAGAACAGATAATGGAGATCTTGAAAGATGTTGTCTCAGCAACAAACGAGAAGCTCGAAAGCTATAAGAAGATCAAGAATACCGTTCTTCGAATGACCGAATTCGAGAAGAATACATCCAAAAAGATTAAGCGCTACTGATTGCGAGTTATATATCTTTGTTCGCCGGGTCCTCCGCGCTTAGCTTGTGCGGAATCTCTCACAAAGAAATATAACTCTTACGAAAAGAGGAGAATTCTTATTAATCCTCTTTTCTTGTTTTAATAGAAAGAGGTGTTTATGTTTAATGACAGTGATTGTCAAAGGATACTTGAACAGGCAATGTCGACTACGGCCGATTTTGCAGAAGTATTCCAGGAAGTGACCGAATCAAAGTCTGTATCTTTGCTTAACGGTCAGGTCATCAGAGCTGCAACAGGATTTGATTCCGGTACTGGAATAAGGCTTCTTGCAGGAACCAATTCCGTATATGTCTATTCAAGCGACAATGATATCGAAGTATTGTTAAAGCTCGCAAAAGAAGCTGCTGCAGCCATAAAAGGTTCGGATAAGGGCAGTATTGAAGCATTAAAGGAGCTTTGCTCGACTTCAAAAGCTTCTGTGTCTATCGATCCTATGTCGGTATCCAAGAGTGATATGGTCGAGTTCCTTCGCAAGTCTTCTGATTATGCATTAGGATACGATCCCTTGATCACGCAGGTCGCAGGAAGTATCGCTTCAAGTGTCAGGACTGCACGGATTATCAATACAAGAGGCGTAAATGCTGAGGATACGACCAAAAGGATCCGTCTTTCAGTTGAGACTATCGCGACTAAAGATAATGAGAAACAGAGCGGACGTGTCGCTCCGGGAACAATGAGAGGATATGAATTCATAAATGAGTATCCTATCATTGATAAGACCCGTGAATGCTGTGACACAGCTATCCGGATGGTTAACGCCGGATATGCTCCTTCAGCCAAGATGCCTGTCATCTTAGGCAACGGATTTGGCGGAGTTATCTTCCATGAGGCTTGCGGACATGCCCTGGAAGCTACTTCAGTAGGAATAAAGAATTCCTATTTTACCGATATGCTCGGTGAACAGATCGCATCTCCGATCGTAAGTGCCCGTGACAACGCTCAGATTGACGGTGAGTGGGGCTCTTATGCTACAGACGACGAAGGCAACACTTCCTCAGATCTCCTCCTCATCGAAAACGGTATCTTAAAGAACTATATGGTCGATGAACTCGGCGGAAGACGTATGAACTGTAATCCTACGGGATGCTCAAGGCGCCAGAATTATTCTTATGCTCCGACATCACGTATGAGCAACACATATATTTGCAACGGCGAAAGCGATCCCAAGGACATTATCGCAAATACCGAATACGGACTTTACTGCACCCAGATGGGCGGCGGATCTGTCGATACTTCGACAGGTGATTTCAACTTCGCTGTCAATGAGGCTTTCATGGTAAGAGACGGTAAGATCGCAGAACCCGTAAGAGGCGCAACTCTTATCGGCAAAGGTCAGGAGATATTAAAGAACATCGACATGGTCGGTAACGATCTTAAGCTTGCAGCAGGAATGTGCGGTTCTGTCTCGGGCGGCATTCCGGTTACGGTCGGTCAGCCTACAATAAGAGTTTCTTCGATCCTTGTCGGCGGCAGGGATTCCTGATCTATCCCAAGTTTAGCAGGAGATTCATATGGATATAAAAACAGCAGAGAAATTTATGGAAAAGCTCGTTAAAGCCGGACAGGAATACGGTTTTGAAGAGTGTGAGGCATCTTTTGCCTCCGAGAGTTCGATGAGTATCGATATTCTCGAAGGCGAAGTTTCCAGTTACGAAAACAGTGCTACGAGCACTTTATCGTTCAGAGGATTAAAGAACGGCCAGATGGGTTATTGCTCAACCAATATCCTTGAAGACAGCTCAATTGATTATCTTCTCAAGTCAGCGATGGAGAACTGCGAAGTCCTAAATGACGAAGATCCGCAGTTTATCTATTGTGATGAGAATAATAAAGATCTTTATTTCTCGCAGATTACCGATGCTTACGAAAAGAATACATATAAGAGTTTTTCGGAATTAGGCTTAAAGTTGGAGAAAGCAATCCTGGATCTTGATCCCAGGATCGATGCTGTAGATTTTTTGACTATCTCGTGCAGCACAGGACCTTATCTGATCATTAATTCAAAGGGCCTTCATTCTTACAGGGATACAGACGGCATGTCTATCATGGCATCAGCAAGAGCAACAGATGATGACGGCAGCGTTAAGAGCGGCGGTCATTACTGGGTCGGAAATGATATAGATAATTTCGATCTTGATAAGTTCCTCGCAAAATTCAAAGAGAATCTTATCGGCAAGATGGGCGCAAGATCCTGCAATGCCGGAACATATAATACGGTCCTTAAAGCAGAGGCTTTCCATCAGTTCTTCTCGGTATTTTTCGGCAACTTCTTTGCCACACCGATGCAAAGAGGCTTGTCGCTTCTGGCAGATAAAGAAGGTCAGATGATCGCTTCTGCCGCTCTGACCGTGAAGGAAGAGCCGATGTATGAAAAGGCCCTTACGAAGATTCCTTTCGATGATGAGGGTGTTCTTACCACATCAAAGGCGATAATCGATAAAGGACTTTTCGCAACAGCTTTATATGATCTTAAGTCCGCAAATAAAGCCGGAAGAGCTTCTACAGGCAACGGATTCAGGAGCGGAAGCGCCGTTTCCGAGATGCCTACTAACCTTATAGTCGAACCCGGCGAAAAGAGTTTTGACGAACTCCTTGAAGAGGTAGGCGAGGGCATAATCCTTACAGATCTTTCCGGACTTCATGCCGGCGTAAATGCTATAAGCGGTGATTTTTCGCTGCTTTGCGAGGGGTATCTTATTGAAAACGGCAAGAAGGGAAGACCTGTTGAGCAGATTACAGTTGCAGGAAACTTCTATGATGTAATAAAATCTATCAAGTCCGTAGGAAATGATATGATTAACGTACCTTCGGGCGAAGGCGAATTCTTCACCCCGTCTGTATATGTTGGTTCACTGGCTATTTCCGGTGAAGAAGAATAATATTGTTATCAATTTGAGGAAAGAAGGATATAAATATGAGCAAAGTTGAAACAGTTGCACTCCACGGTGGCTACAATCCCGGCAATGGCGAACCCAGACAGGTTCCGATCTATCAGAGCACCACATGGAAATATGCCACATCTGAGGATATGGGCAAGCTCTTCGATCTTGAGGCTTCCGGTTATTTTTATACCAGACTTCAGAACCCCACAAATGACTTCGTAGCTTCCAAGCTCTGCGCTATGGAAGGCGGTTTTGCAGGAATGCTCACATGCTCGGGGCAGGCTGCTAACTTCTTTGCAGTATTCAACATTTGCGAAGCCGGCGATCACTTCATCGCTTCTGCCAATATCTATGGCGGCACATATAATCTTTTCGGAGTTACATTCAAGAAGATGGGCATCGAGTGCACATTCGTTGACCAGACACTTCCTTTGGAAGAACTCCAGAAGTACATTAAACCCAACACCAAGTGCGTATTCGGTGAGACGATCACAAATCCTACAGTTGATATCCTCGATATCGAAAAGTTCGCAGCTTTAGCTCACAACAACGGCATCCCGCTCATCATGGACAACACATTTGCAACACCTGTTCACTGCCGTCCTTTCGAATTCGGATGCGACATCGTTACACACTCGACAACAAAGTACATTGACGGCCACGGCTCTTCCGTAGGCGGCGCCATCATCGATTCCGGCAACTTTGACTGGATGGCTCATGCCGACAAGTTTCCCGGTTTGTGCACACCTGATGAGTCCTATCACGGACTTACTTATGCTACTAAGTTCGGCAA
>JAEEGL013307583.1_pt1 | contig 17954 bp, 9 predicted proteins | sample 9134231 | NCBI WGS metagenome assembly JAEEGL01 (sample SAMN16246548, study PRJNA631951) | gut metagenome | biome: gut microbiome; feature: rumen; material: fiber-attached | host: Bos | place: Iran: Karaj | collected 2018-10 | reverse complement strand
GACGCAGCAGTTGGGCGAAATCGACACCTCGCAGTCGGTGAAGGCATAGAGGGCGTCGATGGTCTTGTCGCTCGACACGCCGGGCATCAGGTGGACGACGATTTCGGCGTGGCTGGCCGTATAGTCGTCGAACTTGCGGATCTTGATCTTGCCCTTGTCGTTGGCCTTCTTGATGCTTTCGAGCAACGAGTCGGTCGTCTTGCCGAACGGCACGTCGAGGATGCGCAGCGTCTTCTGGTCAATCTTCTCGATGCGGCTGCGAATCTTGACCGAGCCGCCACGTTGGCCGTCATGATACTTGCTCACGTCGATGAGGCCGCCTGTCGGGAAATCGGGGAAAATCTGGAAATCCTCGCCGCGCAGGTAGGCGATCGAGGCGTCGAGCAGCTCGTTGAAGTTGTGCGGCAGGATTTTGGACGACAGGCCGACGGCGATGCCCTCCACGCCCTGGGCCAGCAGCAGCGGGAACTTGATCGGCAGGTTGATTGGCTCCTTCTTGCGTCCGTCGTACGACAGCTGCCACGGCGTTATCTTGTTGTTGAACACCACTTCGAGCGCGAATTTCGACAGTCTGGCCTCGATGTAACGCGGTGCGGCAGCGTCGTCGCCCGTCAGGATGTTGCCCCAGTTGCCCTGCGTGTCGATGAGCAGCTCCTTCTGTCCCATCTGCACCAAGGCATCGCCGATTGAGGCGTCGCCGTGCGGGTGATACTGCATGGTCTGGCCGACGATATTGGCCACCTTGTTGTATCGGCCGTCATCAATCACGTTCATGGCATGAAGGATGCGGCGCTGCACAGGCTTCAGACCATCGGCCAGGTGCGGCACCGCACGTTCCAGAATGACGTACGAGGCATAATCCAGAAACCAGTGCTGGTACATTCCGCCGAGGTGATGAATCTTGTCATCGCCCGCATCATCGTCATTGTGAGGTGTATAGTTGTTGCTTTCGGCCAATGCCTCTTCCTCCGCATCGGTCTCATCGGCCTCATTCACGAAATCTTCGTCCACGGGATTCTCTTCGCTGTTGCCTTCTTCAAACAATTCTTCGTCTTCACGCATACCAGATTGATTTTTTTGTGTGATTGGGGGAGTAAAAAAGTCTTTATCGGAATGGTTTTGGCCAATGGAGTTCCCCCTCCGCGGCCCTTTTTTACTGCGGGCGCAAAGATAACATTTTTTGGCCGATTTTCCAAACGTTGCCCCGAAAAAACGCACAATTCCTGCCGCGAACTTGGCCGCAAACAGAGAAATCACTATCTTTGCCGCGCCATGCGACTGTCAGACCTCAGCGACATACACACCCACCACGACGGGCGTTCCGACGCCCTGCTCTCGCTTCCCGTAGCGTGCGCCACGGACGGCTGCACCACGCCCTTCAGCCTGGAACTGCACCCGTGGCATGTCGGGATTTCGGCCGATGCCCTTCGGCTCCAGCTCGACGAGTTCCGGCAGGCGGCCGATGCCCTGCGCCACAATCCGCTGCTGGTGGCCATCGGCGAATGCGGACTGGACAACCACTGTGGCGTACCATTCGACCATCAGATGGAGGCCTTCCGATGCGCATTGGCCACAGCCCTCGATCTTGACTTGCCCGTCATCATCCATTGCGTGGGCTATTGGGCCGAGATGATGGCGGCGGTGCGCGAGGCCGGGACATCGGCCAACATCATCCACGGCTTCCGCAAGGGAACGGCATTGGCCACACAACTGCTCAACGCCGGATTTTCGATTGCGCTGGGCGAAAAGTTCAACCCCGACGTGGCAAGCCTTGTGCCCGCCGACCGACTTTTCTTTGAAACCGATGAAAGCGGGGAGGATATCGGGAAGATTCGGGAAAAAGTGATGGCTTGCCGTCGGTAAATGTGAAATTGTTCGGTGTTATTGGATAATAATTCGGATTTTTTGTCTAACTTTGCGCCCAAATAACGTACTATGGTCAAAATTAAGGATGTATCTGAATACATCGTGCTGTTTATCGCCGCTTTTGCCAGACGATATTCGCTGACAGATGTGGAGGCGTACCGCTATCTGCACCATTACGGTGCAATCAAGGTGATACATGATTATTATGACGTGATGCACACACAATCGTTCGATGATATGGTACAGAGTATGGCGATGTATTGCCGCAGGAAAGGAGGGAAAATATGCTGACGCTTTATCACGGTTCGACGGTCAATATTGAACGTATTGATCTCGCCAAGTCCAGGCCGAACAAGGATTTTGGACGGGGATTCTATCTTTCGGCTGATGAACAGCAGGCTCGTCGGATGGGAGAGTTCAAGGCTTTGACGGAAGGAGGAAATCCAGTAATGAACGTTTATCATTTTGATGAGCAGTTCATGTCGTCAGGGGAACTGAAGGTCTTGACCTTTGAAGGTTATACTTTTGAGTGGGCGAATTTTATTTTTCTGAATCGCAACAATAAGCAATCTGCACCGGTGCACGACTATGACATTGTCTATGGTCCCATTGTTAATGATCGCGTCGGAGTACAGATTGGGAAATATGAGGCAGGAGATATAAGTCTGGAACAATTTCTTGAGAACCTCAAATATATGAAAGGCATCACATTCCAGTATTTTTTCGGCACCGAACGCGCCATTGAAAAATTGATAAAGATATGAAATCTCTGAATGTTACAGAACGGGAATTCACAAGACTGAAGGAGCAGGTGACGGCCCAGATGATTCAAATCCTGTCAGAAGAGTATGGATATTCGTTGGAAGATGCCACAGGAATCGTCTATACATCACCCATTTATGAAAAATTGTCAGATGCATCTACGGGGCTGTTTTTCCAGTCGCCTCGATATATTCTGTCGTATATTGTCTGATGATTTTTGTGTGACAATTCCATTGGCCGATAACCTTCAACTTTATCTTTGTGGCCAATGCCATTCGGCCTGAAAATGGAAAATGGAATGTATATTGACGCGGCAATTGCGGCAAAACATCGGTGAGAATATACATTTTGTTTCCCGAATGTGCCCTTTTTTGCAAAAAAAATGTAACTTTGCGCCCGAATTTATTGGAAAATCAGATGTAAACAGGGGCTTTCCGACCTATTACAGCCCCCTAAAAAGCAATTATGAAATTTACCGAACTTGACCTTGACGAGGGTGTTTTGGAGGCCCTCGAATATATGCACTACGGCGAGTGCACTCCAGTGCAGGAGAAAGCCATTCCGCCCGTATTGGCCGGCGACGATGTGATTGCCGTGGCTCAGACGGGTACCGGCAAGACCGCTGCCTACCTGCTTCCAATCCTTTCGAACCTCAACCGCTACCGCTATCCAAGCGATGCCATCAACTGCGTCATCATGGCGCCGACCCGCGAACTGGCCCAGCAGATTGACCAGCAGATGCAGGGCTTCTCCTACTACGTCGATGCATCGAGCGTGGCTGTCTATGGCGGCGGCGAGGGACGTGACTTCGCCGAGCAGCAGCGCGGCCTGCAAAAGGGTGCCGACGTCGTCATCGCCACGCCCGGCCGTCTGTTGGCCCACATCAACCTCGGCTACGTCGATTTGAGCCAAGTCTCCTTCTTCGTGCTCGACGAGGCCGACCGAATGTTGGACATGGGTTTCTACGACGACATCATGGCCATCGCCAAACTGTTGCCGCCCGACTGCCAGAAAATCCTCTACAGCGCGACGATGCCGCCCAAGACGCAGAAATTGGCCGAAGCCATCATGTGGAAACCGACGATGGTCAAGATTGCCGTGTCGAAGCCGGCCGAGAAAATCCGCCAACAGGCCTGCATCTGCTACGAGCCGCAGAAGGCCGATATGGTCATCCGCGTGCTGAAACAGTTTTTTGGCGGCAAACCCGACGGCTTCGTCAAGGACGAACTGCTGAAGAATTCCGACAAGCGCGCCGTGGTCTTCGTGTCGAAGAAGGTCAAGGTGAAGGATGTCGTGCTCGCCCTACGCAAGAAGGGATTCCAGGTGGCCGCCATGCACAGCGACCTCGAACAGAAGGAGCGCGAGGAGACGATGAACGCCTTCAAGTCGGGCCGCGTCAACGTGCTCGTGGCCACCGACATCGTGTCGCGCGGCATCGACATCTCGGGCATTCAGCTCGTCATCAACTTCGACATGACGCACGACCCTGAAGACTATGTGCACCGCGTGGGCCGTACCGCCCGAGCCGATGCCGACGGCGAGAGCGTCACCTTCGTGTCGGCCAACGACCGCAAGGAACTGCTCAAATTCATCGACCTCGAGAAATTCCTCGAAAAGACGCTCGAACGCATCCCTGTGCCCGAATCGCTGGGCGGATGCAACGAGGAGGAGGTTATGGCCAATGTCTCACAACGCCGCGAACGTCAGGGCGGCTCGCGTGGCCATTCACCGCGCGGTGGTCGTGGCGGCCGAGGCGGCTCAAATCCGCGTAGCGGCCAACGTCGCAATGGCGGCAACCGTCGCGGCGGAGGGAAACCAAGCGGCGGCGAACAGCCATCGGCCAACGCATAACGGCAAATGAAATAAAGGCCTCCCTTAGACGGAGGCCTTTATTTATAGCGTTATATTCTCGATGCGTAGCCGCTGGACGCCGGCCGGCACATTGGCCTCAACCACATCACCCACCGATTTCCCCATCAGGGCCTGCGCGATGGGCGAATTGATGGAAATCTTCTTTTCGCGCAGGTTGGCCTCGTGCGGGCTCACGATGGTGTAGGTCATCCGGCTGCCGTTCGCCAGGTTGGTCAGTTCGACTTCTGTCAGCAGGCGCACGACACCCGCATCCATCTGCTTTGTGTCCAATACCCGCGCGAACTGTAACACCCTGTGCAGAAAGCGGATACGGCTCATCAGCCGGCCCTGAGCGCGCTTGGCCGCGTGGTACTCGAAGTTCTCGCTCAGGTCACCCTTTTCACGTGCCTCGACCAGCGCCTCGCGAACCTGCGGATATTCGACGCTCTCCAGCTGGTGCAACTCGGCCACAATCTTGTCGTAGCCCTCCTGGGACATGTATTCCATAGTCTTCTTCCTCCTGTTTTTGGCCGATGGTTTTTCATTGGCCGATGTGACTTACCACAACAGCGACTCGATGAGCGGCATCATCACCGATTTCACGATCTTGTCGTTCAGCCGGTGCTCCCCGTCGAAGATGACGAAGTGCTCCCGGCCGTAGTGTTTCGTGAAGTCATCCTGCGTGTTCACCGTCTTGTCGTTCTTGCCGAACAGGCCATAGACCAGTTCGCGGTCATCGGCCGTAATCCCCTGAAACGAAAGCTTTTCCGCCTCGCGGAACTCGGCAATCATCTGCTTGTCCACCTTGAAGTGCGTCGCGCCGTCCTCCCGTTTGTTCTGGAACTCCACATTGCCCATTCCTCTGAACGTCAGCAGCTTGGCCATGTGGAATGACGGGTTCACCAGGATGCGCCGGTAGCCGTGCATCATCTCGGCATAGAAGCCGCCCATCGATGTCCCGATGATCAGGTCGGGATTTTCTTGGCCGATGTACCCCTTCAGAAACTCGACCGCCTCCTTCGGGCTCACCGGAATGTCCGGGCTCAGGACGCGCACGTCCTTGGCATACAGATAGTTGCGCAGGTTGGTCGCCGTCCCCGTCGAGCCGGCCGACGAAAAGCCGTGGAAATAAACGATTTTTTTCATATTCTTGTTCCTTGTTTTGTTGGCACAGTAGTGTCTTCCACCTCCCCCTCGGGGTCCTCGCAGCGGTCGGAAAGATTGGTAATCTTTCAGCGAGAAGACGAGCTTTGGCGAGGGGGCACTCTTTCGGATTTCCCGCCGCAAAGTTATACATAACTCCGCGAAAAAGCAAATTTTATCCCCTTTTTTGGCCAATGTCCTTCGCCAGCCCCACGCCGCCCACGCACCCGTAATCCCGCCCGAAACCCTCCATTTTTACCAAATCTACTTGCTAAACGCCCGAAAAATAGTGCTTTATCGCCCGATTTGCGAAAAAAATCAACACTTTTTCCTCCATATTCCGCAAAAAAAACTTATCTTTGCATCGATACACGCGCGTTTGTTAAATGTCCAGATCAAGATCAAGGTCTTCCCTTTTGTGTTATTCTTTATGGCCAATGCCACTCACGACACCACTGGAAGGGACTCACACACACAAACCACACCACACATGACCGCAGCGGGAATACCACCCCGCCGCCCTTGCATTGAATCAAACTATTAAAAAACTTAAACGATATGAAAATCAAACTTTTTTCAGCTATCTTGGCGAGTTTAGTTGCCTGGTCGGCCTATGCCCCGGCCTTCGCAGCTGACCTTTTCCCAAACAAGACGGAGGTCTTTATCCGCTACAAAGCGGGGGGGACAGACGATGCCCCTGAGTACTATTATCTGAACGGCGGCAATGATTGGGGTACCCGACCCATTCCGGTTGACCATGGCCGTGCCTATGTGCTGGAGACAAGCGGCTCCGGCTATAAGATTCGCACGCCGTTCGCCAACAATTGGGGAACCAATTCAGATGAGAACTTCCTGACACTTCACAGCGGCGTTTACAAGCAGGATAAGACTGGAACTGTCTTCACGATTGAAAAGAATGACAGCTATTCGACCAATGATTTCGGCTACTACATCAAGAATAGTAGCAATTATTTGCAGTCAAATGGCTCGGGAGCGATTATCACTGGTAGCTCGACTCCGTTCACATGGGAGCTTGTGACCCGTGCGCAACTCGTGGCAGAACTGAATGCCGCCACACGCGGCAATTTAGTCGATGCGACTTTCTATATGGCCGATCCTGAATTCGCAATCAATATGCTGATGGCAGAAAAGGCCAAGTGGAAGGTCATCAACCCTAAAGACGGAACGTCGAAAGACTTGCAGACAGCTGCCAATTTTAGTGCTGTTTCCGTTGGCTCTACTAAAGTTCAGCCGAAGGCAGAAAATAGCGCAGCCAACGGAAAGTATGCCAACATTATGGCCGATGTCAAGGCGAACAATCCGTACGTAGTGAAGCAGAGCTTGACCGGCTTGAAGAACGGCTGGTATCGTGTTTCTGCCTATGGCGTGACCAACGGCAAGACGGATGCCTGCTACCTTTTTGCCGACAACGGCTCGACTCTCCAGACGGCCGGGGCTTTCCCCAGCGGATCAGCGGGTAGCTATACCGCTGCCTATAATTTGTTCAATGGCGGCAGCAAGGCCACCTATCAGCGATATATCGATATCCAGGTGACGGACGGCACATTGGCCATTGGCTTCAAGAGTGCCGACAATCCGACCGTGGCGTCAACCTCCTACGTCGATAACTTCGAGCTGTACTACTTCGGTGCGACCCAGTGGACTCCCAGCACCTATTCCATCCATTTCAATGCTAATGGAGCCACAGGCACGATGACCAACCAAGTGTTTACATACGGCCTGGCACAGGCTTTGAAGGCCAACAGCTTTACCCGTAACGGGGGTATCACAGTCACATACGAATACAACGGAGCCACAGGCGGAAACGGCACGGCATCGAAAACCGCAACTGCCACTTTTGACGGATGGGCAACTTCGGCCGATGGAGACAAGGCTTACAACGACAAGGAGATCGTCAAAAACCTCACATCCACAGATGGCGCGACGATTGACCTCTACGCCAGATGGTCGATACCGTCGGTCACCCTGCCCAACCCGACCAAGACAGGCTATACCTTTGCAGGTTGGTACAGCGATGAGGGACTGAACAACTTCGTCGGTGCCGGCAACGCCAACTATACACCGAGTGCAAGTGTCCAACTCTACGCCAAGTGGACATTGAACACCTACACCGTCAACTACACGCTGAATGGCGGCACGAACCATGCCGACAATCCAGCAACCTATACATACGAGGATGCGGACATCACATTGGCCGCTCCGACAAGAACAGGCTACACCTTTGCAGGTTGGTATTCGAATAGTAATTTCTCTACTCCAGCCAGCACCATTGCCCATAACTCGACGGGCAACAAGAACTTCTACGCAAAGTGGACGGCCATCACCTACAATATCACCTACGATTTGACTGGCGGTGCATTGGCATCGGGTAAAACAAACCCGGCGACCTACACCATTGAGAAGAATAGTTTCACGCTCAACAACCCATCCAAGAACGGCTACACATTCGCTGGTTGGACAGGCACAGGCCTTGACGACAAGACCACGAGTGTAACCGTAGCCAAGGGTTCGTGGGGAGACCGGAGCTACACAGCTAACTGGAATCTTAATACATACACCATCACCTACACGCTGAACGGCGGCACGAACCATGCCGACAATCCAGCAACCTATACATACGAGGATGCGGACATCACATTGGCCGCTCCGACAAGAACAGGCTACACCTTTGCAGGTTGGTATTCGAATAGTAATTTCTCTACTTCAGCCAGCACCATTGCCCATAACTCGACGGGCAACAAGAACTTCTACGCAAAGTGGACGCGCATCAACTACAATATCACCTACGATTTGGATGGTGGGGCATTGGCATCGGGCAAAACGAACCCAGCTACCTACACCATCGAGACAAATAATTTCACCCTCAACAATCCATCCAAGAACGGCTACACATTCGTTGGTTGGACAGGCACAGGCCTTGACGACAAGACCACGAGTGTAACCGTAGCCAAGGGTTCGTGGGGAGACCGGAGCTACACAGCTAACTGGAATCCTAATACATACACCATCACCTACCAGACCCGCATCGGTGCGGCAGCTTACAGCACCTATACGGTCTATAACGATGCCACGGGTCAGGATGAACCGCAGACATTCACCCTCCTTTGCGATGAAGCTATGCCAGCGCTATTGGCCAACCCCACAATGACAGGTCATGACTTCTCGGGTTGGGAGGTGAAATACAATAACGCAGTGCAGTCTTGGCCATCGACCATGCCGGCCTACAACATCACCGTGTCGGGTACGTTCACGCCACACAAGCATAATGTGACCTACAAGTACAATTACGAGGACAACCAGGCCTATACCGAGTGGACGGCCAAGAACAAGACGAACCAGAACTACGGCACGGCCATCACGGTCGAGACCGGCAAGCCAGCCGGAGATGTCACGGGCTATACCTTCACAGGCTGGACGGTAAAGAGAGCCGCCGACGAAGCCACTATTCAAGTGACTGGCGGCAAGTTCTCCATGCCGGACGATGACGTCATCATCACAGGCCAATATCGCCTCAATACCTACACGTTGACCTATAAGGTCGATAACGAGGTCTTCAATACCAAGGAATATAAGTATAAGGCCACAGTCGATCCGCTGCCCGGCGAGCGCAGCCGTACGGGCTACACGTGGAGCGGCTGGAAATATAATAACGCGGTGATTACCGAACTGCCGTTTACGACCATGCCGGCCAATCACGTCACCATCACCTCAACGTTCTCCAAAAATAAATATATTGTCAAGTACGTCTATACCAAGACGAATGGCACGGAAGGAATCAAGGATGCCACCTCAAAGTACGAGTTCAACTCCGTCCAGACACTGAAATATCCGAATCCGGACAACGTGACGGTGGGCTACACCTTCTCCGGCTGGACGGGCATGACTGACGGCGGTGAAGAAGTGCCGGTCGATGCCGACAACAAGTTCACCGTTCCGGCCGACAATGTGACCTTCACCGGTGCCTATGTGGCCAATGTCCACCGCCTGCGCTATGTGGTCGATGGTGCATCCTACCATTCCGAGAATCTCGCCTATGGTACGACGATGCCAGCGCTATTGGCCGAACCCACCAAGGCGGGCTACACCTTCAGCGGCTGGACAATCACCAACTACGATACCAAGGCTACGATTTCTTGGCCAGCAACCATGCCGGACTACAACGTCGAGGTCATCGGTAGCTTCAAGTATAAGATTACCTACAAGAAGCACGACGGCACTGTCCAGACCACCCAGATGTACGACTACGGCGAGACCATCGTTCCTCCCGCCGGCGAGAACTATGAGGAGGGCGGCCATGACTACCGCTTCGAGGGCTGGGTTGACCTGCCCAAGACGATGCCGGCCGAAAACATCACGGTCGAACCAAGCCATGCCCTGGCGTATAGGGTGACGTACAATATCACGGTCAAGGAAGCGGCGGAAACGGCATTGGCCACAATCACCGCGGGCGGCGTGACCAGCGTTGACAACTCGACGGTCGATAAGTCGAAGACGCACGTCGATCTCTACGTCCCGGGTGAAGTAATTGCGCCATTGTCCGATACCATCATCAACGGCTACAGCTTCTCGGGTTGGTCGGACAACTTCCCCGCCAACTATATCATGCCGAGTGGCAATGTCAGTGTTTCGGGAACATTCACACCTAACCAGTACCAGCTGATATTCATGGTCGATGGTACGCAGAAGGGTACGACGCTGGATGTCAACTATGGTACGAAAATTGAACCGGCTAACTTGACCCAGTCGGGCTACACCTTCAGCGGTTGGAAGAACTATCCGCCGACGATGCCCGCATGGGGTGTCATCGTCAACGGCTCACTGCATTATAATAACTTGCCACCGTCGTTGTCGAATGCTTGGACTGTAGCGAATAAACTTGATCATTTGGGAACCCCAGATAGAAAACTGTTTACCATCTGGGCCGATGATACACATTGCTTGGCTTTGGCCAATGGCACAGATGGCGCACAGGGCAGCGACCACAAGACGATGGCCATTGTCGAGGCAGGCTCAGATCCAGCCAAGTCGCTTGAGAACCTTTGGGAAATGTATAAGGTGGATGGCAAGTGGCTGCTCATCAATGCATCCGATCGTGAGAATGTCCTGCTTACCGAGCCGACTGCTGTTGGCTCCGAGCATCCCTACTTCCGCTATTGTGATGTCAGCACCCTCCATTATGATAGTGCAGGCGTGACTTTCACTATGCCTTCAACCCGACTGTTCAGCATCAAGACCCCACAGGGCTTCCTGCAGCGTTGGTCAGAAGAGGTGGCTGATGTCAAGGTCGGCGCCGAGGCAACGGCTGCTACATACAAGATATGTTATATCAGTCGTGCAAACTATTATTTGGATACATATGGCATCAAGTACAATGCCTCCATCCTGACTCCAGCCGATGTGCCGCTCATGGTTCCGAATGCGGATGCTGTAGGTGAGACGGGTAAGGCTCCGTTGGTATGGACTTCAGAAGTGGGAAAGAGTGGTAACGCTATCTTGGTGGACGAAATGTCAGCCGGCGAGACCTTCGCAGCATTGGATGGAAAGAAGTATTTCGAATACAATTCCGATGTTGCGCCGGCAGGTGTCCGTATCTCTCAGACATTAAGATCTATGCCTGCGGGCTACTATATGCTGGAGGTTCACACCACAACCGAAGGTACTGGTGGTAAGATGACCATCTCGCCGGCAGGCGGAAAGAGTGTTTCGGTAGATCTTGCCAACTCCAGCGATGATGATCATGTTGTGACTGTGCCTTGTCAACTGGAAGCAGATGGCAATATTGCCATCTATCTTGACTTGAGAACCTACAAGCACAAGGAAAGTGAAGAGACGCAGGGCGAGGGCGGCAATATCGTCGTCAAGTTCGATAAGTTCAACTTGAAGTATCTGGGTACGAGCGAGACCATGGCATCGGCCTTGAGTGACGGTGAGTATTTCTTCCGTGCTGATATCAACCGCGGCACGGGCAAGTCGCCCAAGTATCTGTACTTGAACCAGGGTGCTGACTGGGGTGTTGCCCCAGTCCTCGACGAGCACGGTATGGTGTTCACGTTGGAGGAACGAAGCGATGCCGTGACGGACAAGACCTATTCATGGTATGCCGTTGCGACGGAAACGGTGCGTAATCCAAAAAAAGAAAACGATCCTACTTTCGAGTCTTATCAAACCAGTGTAAAGAATAATCCGACGGGTGATAATTATGGTTATTATTTCAATGGTATCCGATTGGACTACAGCTATGGCGCTGACAATACGTCAGTTAAGAATGGCTCTTCGTTCATCCGCTTTGAATCGGCCGATATCGACAATCCATTGGCCTACCGAATGTTCGGTAAGCACATCAAGGGTACTAACGTCAGTGAATGTGCAGCCTATATTTCGTTGTCAGATGATGGCGTAAGCCTCGGTCAAGAGAAACAGGCAGAGAATGCGACCATCTGGGAAATCGTGACAGCAACGCAGCGCATCAAGGAGTTGCAGGATGCCACGCCAGAAAATCCGATGGATGCAACATTCTTCATCGGTGATGCCGGCTTCAGCCGAAGCAACTACAAGAAGATTCTCTGGAACCTGACTACGGCCAATGGTACCAATGCGTTGCCTTATTGGCTTGGTGCGAATGGCAACCATGAGCAGAAGTATGATAATGATAATGTCACTGTCAATATTGGCAAAGACATGAATTCAGAGAAGAACGGATTTGACCTCAATGTGAAAATAAGTGCATCGGCCAACAACCAGCCTTATGACCTGAACCAGAAGGTCTCGCTTGAGAATCTGCCTGCCGGCCGCTATCGTCTCTCCGTCCAGGGTTACAGTAAGGAGGCAGGTGCAGCCGAACTCTATGTCATCGACGGTGGCGAGGAATCCTCGACGGAAATTGCAGATAGCTCCGTGAGTGACAAGGGTACTGTTACCGATAAGAATGAGGCTGCCACGCAGCTGATGGCAGCCTACCTCTTTACGGGCAATGATGCACGTACGGGCAAGGCCAGCGCAGCGGCAAGCAGGAACTATCGTACCGACGGCTATTACACCACGCTCGAGTTCGACTTGACGAGCAACGACCTGACGGTCGGCGTGCGTGGTACATTGGCCACAAGTGGTGATTGGGTCATCGTGGACAATTTCGAGCTCAGCTATCTGGGCGAGAGCCACACAGATGTCTCGACCATTGCCGATGCGGGTGACGAGTTCTATCTATATAATGTAGATGCAGGACGCTTTTTTGCCAAGAGAGACAATAATGCTTACGTCTTCATCAACAATCAGGCCACGAAGTTCAAGTTTACGCCTGTCGCAGGTGAGGAGGGTTGGTATTACATCTCTTCGGGCAAGGGCAGTAATGAGACGTTCATCGGTGCTGTTTCGACCTCTCAGGCTTCGACACGTCCTGTCGGTATTGTCGTGCATAATATTGCCGATCTGTCATCGACAAGCAATAGAAAATATTGTAAGTGGCACATCGAGCAGATGGGTGGCGGTATCTATCAGATTACCGATGTCGATGGCCGTGTACTGGAATGGACGGGTGATGCCTTCTATGCAGTCGTCCTCGGCCTCAAGAAGGGCGAGGGTCTTAAGGCCGATGTCGAGCCTCGTGGTGACCGATGGGTACTCTTCAGCGAGTTCCAATATATGAAGAACAACCTGTTCTCAATCCTCGGCTCAACGTCGAGAACGGAGAATTGGCCAATCGTCCGTTCGGCCCGTCTGAACATCAAGAACCGCGCCGGTGAAAATGCCATCGCCGGTCTGTCCGAGGCATACGAGGAACTTGACAAGCTCTGGATCGGTTCGATTACGTCATCGGCCACTATCAAGGCAAAAGCCGAGGCGCTCAAGCAGATTTTGGTCGATGCGATGGAAACGCAGGCCTCTGTCCTGCATCCGGTTGACGTGAGCTTCTATCTCACCAATGCCGGTGTCGGCAGCTTGACTGAATGGCCAAATACCGGCTGGGTAAATATCAATGCGGCTATGGATGTCCGTCAGTCCTACAATTCCTCATCGGTCAATCAGGGTCTTGCCTTGTTGCCACAGTTCGTCTATAGCAATGTGGACGGTGCCATTGGCTCTCAGACCGTTGCGGGCTTGAAGGCTGGTCGATACAAGACTTCAGTCCACATGAAGAGCTATCGGTACTCGAAAAAAGTTGATAATGTCACGACGTACTACACCGGAGCTCACTATGAACTGGGTCTGACTACGGTCGATGGCGATGTTGAAAAGCGTACGGCTCTTCGAACGAACACCTCAGCGTTGAACAACGAAGGACTGGAGTTTTTCCCATATATGGTCCAGAATACTCCGAGTGTCAAGCTCGAAGAGGGAGAGTCCCTGAAGCTCTGGTTGAATACCGTCAAGGGTACGGTCGCCTTCGATGACTTCCAGCTGCTTTATTGCGGTGACGGAACGACCGGTTCTTACGAGTTGAGCGAAGACAAGAGCACGTTGACCTTGTTGAGCGACTGGGTGAACACGCCGGCTGCAGTAGAGGATATCAAGAATGTCATTGAGGCGAACAAGGCAACCCTTGTCAACGTCTTTATCCTGCAGGATGAGGTCTCTTTGGACAGCCCGCTGGATCTGACCTATTGGCAGCCCGCTGGAACAAACCTGTTGTTCTACACCGACTTCAGTGACGCTATGATTGCAGATGGCACCAACATCGTCCGTATGGAGCGGACCAGAAGGGATGTCGATGATGACTATTACTTCGACACAGTCAGCACCTGCACGAACCTCGTCATCACCGACCAGAAGCCAATCAACGTGCCGCAGGAGTTTACCGCTGCGTCGGCCAACTACAAGCGCAAGACGTCTTACACGACCGACTATTGGGGATCAATTGTCCTGCCGTTCGAGATTACGAAGCCGGAAAACATGACGTTCTACGAGTTGCAGTCGGTTGACTTGACCAACTCTGTCGGAACACTGAATGTCTCGCCGATTGCGGGTGATGTGATTGCGGCCAATGAGCCAGTTCTCTTCTTGGCCAATGGCGCTCTGGACATCAATGCGACGGATGTCGAAGTCCACCGTACGTCCGAGCTGAAGAAGCCGCAGCCGGAGACCGATCCGCTTACGCTCTATGGTACCTACAAGGCCGCCTATTACGTCGGCGATGTGGAGCAGTGTCTGGCCAACGATGCGGCCTACCGGGCAGGAACATTGGCCGAAAAGCCGGACATCAGTACGTGGCCGAATGCCGATGGACTCTGTGCCCAGGACTGCTATTACCTGAAGCAGAACAAGTTCTATCGCGGCTACAACTACTTCACGTTGACTCCATTCCGTGCGTTCGTCTATCGTGGCTGCTACGATTATCTGAAGCAGTACTACGAGGATAATCCGGGCGAGACGCTGGATGCCGAGGCCGCCACGATGCGTCCGTCGTTGTTCGACATCGAGATTGTCGAGCCGATCATGGACGAAATCAAGTCGCTGACGGACGAGACGGTGCCCGAAATCGAGGGCTACTACGACGTGAGGGGCATGCGTCACAGCACCTTGCAGAAGGGTGTGAACATCGTCCGATTTGAGGATGGCGTAACCCGCAAGATTTTCGTGAAATGAACAACACACGTTCCACACTGAATGAAAAAGTGTAGCCGAAAGGCGAAAGGTGTGGCCAATGTTTGTTAATTTCGTGAATGTTTAGTACCTTTGCCGCGTGGACGGTATGAACTTGGTGCGATTTTTTCGTGTTGAGCACAATACGGAAGAGTCGCATCTTTTTTTGTGTTGAGGGTAGAGGGGAATGAGTAGAGAGTATTGAGTAGTAGTGTGCGTCCAATGCTATTCTGTCCAAAGTATCAATTATTTGCAAAGATATGAAAATTGTCAATTTTTCGCGGACAAATTCCGTCATCGGCAAGTATATCGCCGAAATGCGAGACGTGAACATTCAGAAGGACCGTATGCGTTTCCGCCGGAACGTGGAGCGGATCGGCCAGCTGATGGCGTATGAGGTCAGCAAGGAGTTGCAGTATGAGACATTGGCCATAACCACACCGCTGGGGATTGCCGACTGTAATGTGCCGAGCGAGAAACTGGTCGTGGCTGCCATCCTGCGTGCGGCGCTTCCGCTGCATCAGGGCGTGATTGACGTGTTTGACGATGCGGAAAATGCGTTCGTTTCGGCCTACAGGAAGTATGACGAGGACTTCAACTTCGACATCCATATCGAGTATATCGCGTCGCCGACGCTGGACGGGAAGACACTCCTGATCTGCGACCCGATGTTGGCCACCGGCGGTTCGATGCAGTTGGCCTATGAAGCGCTGCTGACCAAGGGAACGCCGGCCCGGGTGCATGTGCTTTCGGTCATCGCGTCGCACGAGGCACTGGAATATCTGGAGGAGAATATGCCCGAGAATACGACGGTCTGGGTCGGTGCAGTCGATAACTATCTGGACCAGCACAAGTATATCGTGCCGGGACTGGGCGATGCGGGCGACCTCGCGTTCGGAGAGAAGGAGTAAAATTCAAATATTAAATATTAAATAATAAATATTAAATTTTATAGTTGCGAAGGGCTGAAAAATGGAGTAAAAAGGGACGACACAAAATGTCCTGAAAATGTTCCAATAAACTCAACAGAGGTCTTTTTAATGCCCGATTCAATGCCGTTTAATATTGGATTTCCATTGGCCAATACATTTAAAAATAAGGAAATAATTCAAACGTTATTAAGGTTTTTGTGTTATGAAATTCATTGAATTCAAGCCGAAATTGTTCGACTGTCTGAAGGACTACAATGCGCAGAAGTTCAGCCAAGATGCCTTGGCCGGACTGATTACGGGTATCGTGGCATTGCCATTGGCCATTGCCTTCGGTATTGCCAGCGGCGTCTCGCCCGAGAAGGGCATCATCACGGCTATTGTGGCCGGTTTCATCATCTCGCTGCTGGGTGGCTCGAAGGTGCAGATCGGTGGCCCGACGGGTGCGTTCATCGTGATTATTTATGGGATTGTGACCAATCCGCAGTACGGGCTGGAGGGCCTGATGATTGCGACGCTGATGGCGGGTGTTCTGCTCATTCTGATGGGTGTCTGCAAGCTGGGTACGGTCATCAAGTTCATTCCATATCCTATCATCATCGGTTTTACGGCGGGCATTGCGGTGACCATCTTCACGACGCAGATGGGCGATGTCTTCGGTCTGAAGGAAGAGGCCGTTGACAATGCGGGCAATGCGATTCTGGTGCCGCTCAAGACGCCGGGTGACTTCATCGGTAAGTGGGTCTGCTATTTCCAGCATCTGGACCACTTCAACCTGTGGAATTTTGCCATTGCGATATTGAGCATCCTGACCATCATCTTCTCGCCCAAGTGGTTCAAGAAGGTACCTGGTCTGAACAAGATTCCGGGTTCGCTGTATGGCATTATCCTCGGCACGGTTGTCGTGCTCTGTCTGAAGAACTTCGGCGGCATCGAGGGCATTGACACTATCGGAGACCGCTTCACCATCCAGGGCAAGCTGCCCACGCCGGCCGTGCCTGAAATCTCGTTCGACCTGATCCGCACGCTGATTCCAGTGGCCTTCACCATCGCCCTGTTGGGTGCCATCGAGTCGTTGCTGTCGGCTGCTGTGGCCGATGGTGTCATTGGCGACCAACACCGTTCCAACACGGAGCTGATTGCTCAGGGTGTGGCCAATGTCGTTTCGCCGCTCTTCGGTGGTATCCCTGCGACGGGAGCCATCGCCCGTACGATGACGAACATCAACAACGGCGGACGCACACCGGTGGCCGGCATCATCCATGCCATCGTCCTGCTGCTCATCCTGTTGGTGTTAATGCCATTGGCCAACTACATCCCAATGGCGTGTCTGGCCGGCGTATTGGTCATTGTCTCGTATAACATGTCGGGTTGGCGCACGTTCCGCGCGATGATGCACAACCCGAAGAGCGATGTCACGGTGCTGATGGTGACGTTCCTCCTGACCATTATCTTTGACCTGACGGTAGCCATCGAGTTCGGCCTGATTCTGGCCTGTCTGCTGCTGCTGCGCCGCGTGGCCAGCGTGGGACAGATTTCGTTGCAGGAGGGTGAAATCGACGCCAACAATGACAGCGACGTGACCGTCTCGCACGAAGAGGCCCTGCAGATTCCCGAGGGCGTGCAGGTCTATGAGATTGACGGTCCATTCTTTTTCGGCATCGCCAACAAGTTCGAGGAGTTGTCGGCCAATATGATGGACGTGCCATTGGTCCGCATCATTCGTATGCGCAAGGTGCCGTTCGTCGATGCGACCGGCCTGCATAACCTGGAGGTGTTTGTCCACAAGAGCCATGAACAGGGCAT
>JAEEGL011976575.1_pt1 | contig 17954 bp, 14 predicted proteins | sample 9134231 | NCBI WGS metagenome assembly JAEEGL01 (sample SAMN16246548, study PRJNA631951) | gut metagenome | biome: gut microbiome; feature: rumen; material: fiber-attached | host: Bos | place: Iran: Karaj | collected 2018-10 | reverse complement strand
GTGTCCTTATCAAGATATACAATATTACCTGAGACGTTCTTTACATCGGCATTAACCCTGTCCAAAAGCTCCTTAGTCTTACCTTTGCCCTTCTGACCAACTATCAATGAAACCACTAATTTGCCCTCCGATGCTTTTATTTTAGTGTATCAACTCTTCCCGGAAAATCGTTTTCGGATTTAGAAGATCACTAATAAGATTATAGTTTAAAAAGCGTTTTTTTTCAATCGCTTTTTAACCGTTTAGGATAAGATTCATGAGCATTTTTTGGTGCTCATAAAGCGTGTCCGTATCCGTGGTTCCCATTACACATGAGATATACGGATTGCCCGCCGAATCTTTGCATAATACTATAAGACAGTGGCCTGCTTTTCCGGTTGTTCCGGTCTTTCCGCCGATTACGGTGATTCCTGCAGGAGCATTGACATCCTTATCGGTTCTGATAAAAAGATCGGTACTTCTGACTGTCTTATCAACATTCTTTCCCTGCGAATTTGTATATACGGTTGAATACTCGGAACTGGAAACGATCTCAACGAACTTCTCGTATTTGATACATTCACTGAGAATAAGATACAGATCATAAGCGGTGGTAAGATGATCGTCAGCATCAAGACCGTGAGGATTGGAAAAATGAGTGTTTGTAGCTCCGATCTCGGCAGCTTTCTCATTCATCATATTGCAGAAATTAGGGATGCTTCCGCCTACATGAACCGCGATGGAATTTGCAATATCATTGGCGGAATACATGAGCATGAAATGAAGAGCCTGGTCCATGGTCATGGTATCTCCGACTTTACCTGGAAGAACGGTTTCATCATAAGCAAATCCGGTGACTTCATCTCCGAGAACGATCTTTTCATCCATAGAGCAGTTTTCAAGAGCAACAAGAGCTGTCATAAGCTTTGTTGTCGATGCGGGATGGATCTGTCTGTTTACATCATATGCCGCAAGAGCTGTTCTGTTATTTATATCAATAAGCAGATATGATTCAACGGCAGTTGATAATTCAAGTCCTTCAACGGGAACATTCTCGGTAATGACGCAAAGATCCTTTGCAAACGCATCGGCTCTGAGGTCAGCCGTAAAGCCCCTGCCGGCCATTTCGGAAGCCAGTACGGACGTGGAATAAGGGGATGCAAAATCAGATCCGCATCCCGATAAAATAAGCGAAAAGAATATAAATAGTGATAATAATCTGAATTTAGATTTACCGACAAGACGTATCATTTATACATCTCTCTCCATTCAAGATCACCTCTGTCGAGGGATTTTATAAGGAGTTCCGCACTTGCAAGATTTGTAGCGAGCGGAATGTTATGAAGATCACAGTCCCTGAATACGTTCTCGACATTGGGCTCGTGAACTGTAGTATTTACGGGATCTCTGAGGAATATAACGAGATCGATGAGATTCTGTTCGATCTGAGCTGCAAGCTGCTGCTCTCCTCCCAAATGACCGGCAAGAAATTTATGTATCGATAGATTGGTAACCTCCTCGATAAGTCTTCCGGTCGTTCCTGTGGCGTATAAGTCATGCTTAGTCAGGATTCCGCGATATGCCACGCAGAAGTTCTGCATGAGCTTTTTCTTGGAATCATGAGCGATAAGTGCAATATTCATTATCCCCTAATACGGCCCCTTTCCATTAAAATTTAGTGTGAATTCATCCAGCGGATTTACCGGACGCTTCACCTGAAGCCTAACATTCAGAACTACCCCAAGTCCTAAATAAAGCGTAACAAGTGATGTAAGACCATAACTGACAAATGGCAGCGGAATACCGGTATTAGGCATCAAAAACGTTGCAACCGCAATATTCATAAAACCCTGTATACCGATAAAAGTACCCATTCCGGCACAAATGACGGCCCCTGCAGTATCCTTTGCCCGTATCCCTACGCTTAAGCAGCTTAAGGATATCAAAAACAGTAGTATTATCGTGACCGAAGCTCCCCTGAATCCGAATTCTTCGCCGATTACGGCAAATATGAAATCGGTTTCGGCCTCCGAAAGAAAATTGCTGTTCTTGACCGATGTTATCTGATTGTTCTTATAGCCCTTTCCTTCGAGCATTCCGGAACCTATGGCGGTTACGGAATTGTTCTGCTGATAAGCTATGTCGGGATACTCTTCAGGATAAAGGAAACCATATATCCTCTTGAGCTGATATCCCTCCAAAACGTCATTGTCCGGATTGAGCATAAAGCTTACAAAAGCAACGCCGACCGGAATGACTATCAGCATAACGATAAGTATGACTCTTTTCTTAATACCGCTGGAAAACATGATGGCGGCAAAGATAAAAACGAGTACGATACTGGTCGAAAGATCCGGCTGTTTAAAGATCAGAAAAAACGGTACCAAAAACAGCGCTGAACATACCAAAAGCAAATGAAAACTGCTGATTTTATCCTTGTATTTCATAATAAACGAAGCCAAAAATAAAATCAATAACAGCTTGGCAAGTTCGGAAGGCTGGAAGGTTATGGCACCGATATTAAGCCATCTTTGAGCGTTGTGGGAGGAATGTCCTCCGACCATGACCAGAACCAGGATAAAGATCGTAAGAAAATATATCGGGATCCTGAATTTCATGATGAAATGATAATCAATAAGCGATGTGATGATCATCATGACGGAACCGAATATAATTCCGAAGATCTGCTTTCTTACATTCTCATGTCCGGCAGCCGTATCTCCCATTGCGGAAGATATCGCAAAAACTCCGATCACGGATAAAAGAACGGCAAACAGTATTATCTTGAAATCGTAATCACGAATGCGATAATTTCTTAGACTCATATATCTTCTCCATCACGACCCTGTTAAGGGGCCCTATGGTCAATTCTCCGTCACATACCCTGGCAACTTTCGGTGCGGGTTTAAGCATTGCGGACCAGATAGGCTTGGTATCCGGTGCATATTTCTTATCCCCTATAAGAAGGCTTTCAGGTTCCATTTCTATGGCACAGACAAAAGCCGATTCATCTCCGGCAGATCCCGCATATGCAGAACCGTATAATCCTCCCAAAACGATGATATTGCCGCAGCTTTTGATCTGACTGCCGGGATTAACGTCTCCGAGGACCAAAACGCTGTCTTCAACGTCTATCACCTGTTTATTCATAACGGATGACTGAAGGATAATGCATTTATCAAGAGAGTTTATCTTATCATTAAGCAACTGTCCCACTTTTCTGATGTGTTCCTGATCACTTTCGTTTTTTCCGACGATACAGGCAACATCTACATCACTGCTTGCATTTATGGCATCAACGATAAGGGATTCTTCAATATCGGATAGTTTTCTTCCGTCAATATCGAGGATTATGGATGATGAACCGAGGAAGTTTCTTGAAGCATAAAATTTATCTCTCACAAGACCGAGAAGTTCATTAAAATTCATCTCGGGATCGAGGATCAGCTTTATTGCACCGTTATATCTTTTTAAAGTCACTCCCTGACTCATTTAATCCTCCCTCAATAATTATCAGTCTCTTCTTTCGTCTGTAGCATATGAGGACTGGTCCGCTTCCGGATCCACATTGTAATAGGCCTGAAGACATTCATGTGCAAGCTGTGCCGCATAATCCGAGTAGAATCCGAAAGGAATTCTTACGCAAAGAGCAACCTCAGGTTCTCCGACGGCAGGTGCAAATGCGATATACAAAGCGTGGTCAGGCTTGGATCTTGACTGCTGAGCTGTACCTGTCTTTCCTGCAACGGGAACGGGAATATCCGCAAAATAAGGCTTATTGTTTACACCGTCCATCATACCGTTAACAATGGCGTTCCACTGATAATCTTCCATTTCCACGGTATTATAGATAACCGGTTCGTGTTCCCATACGGTTCGGCCGTAAGAATCCTCGATATGATCAAGCAGTGTCAGGTCATAAGTCGTACCGCCGTTTGCGATACTCGAAACATACCTGGCAAGCTGAGTAGTGGTATATGCATTGGTACCCTGTCCTATGTACGAGCGAACAGAGTCCTTGTCCGATACATCGGGTTCATATTCCGTGATTTCGACACCTGACCTTACGGAAAGTCCATACATATCGGCATATTTGTACAGGTACTCAAGACCCGCGGCATCGTCGTAATAACCGTTTTGAGTAGCTAGTCTGTATCCCACGTTGAAAAAGTACAGGTTACACGAATCCCTGATAGCCGTTCTTACGGTTTCGTTACCATGAACGGCGGTACATTTAGCCGGCGGTTCGATATCGGTAAAGATTCCGTTACAGTTGATCAGAGTAGATGTATTTATGACACCTTCACGCATTCCCGCGGTTGCAGCAACGATCTTAAATGTTGATCCCGGTGCCGCTTTATACTGAGTCGCGAAATTCAAAAGCGGTGAAGAATCATCGTTAAGCAATCTGTTCCAATAATCATTGTCTACTGAATTGGCAAGCAGATTATTGTCATATCCGGGATATGAAACAAGTGCCATAACCTGTCCGTTATTGGGGTTGGTCATAACAACGGAACCGTTACAAGGTTCAAGTGCAAGCTGTGCAGGGGTAATATCAAGATTTGAAATCCTGTTTACCATAAAAGTATATGCACTTATTGCTCCCGCATTAAGTCTGTTTATCTCGGTTTCGGGAACATATATAACTTCCTGTTCGATAAGCAGCTTACATACATGATATCCGCTGATCTTATCGTTAAGAATCATATATTTATAGAATCTTGTCTGATATTCCTCATCCGCATCGCAGAGTTTAAAAATCTTTACGATAAGAGCATCAAAAATCTCGGATGAACTTGCATATTTGGAATCAAGCTCAAGCTTTGATATATCAACCCATCCCATTGCGATCGCATGATCGAGAAGATCTCCGAGAGCCACATCTCCGCCTGCATCCCAGGCTTTATAAAGACTATCCTCGGTATCCACTTCGGAAGTCATGATGATACCGCTGTTCATAAGGAGTTTAAAGATATAGTATTGATAAATCTTATACTCGTCGGAAAGCTTTTCGTAAGGTGTTCTGGTAGTTCTTATACCGGTTTCAAGCGTAGAATACACGGTTTCCTTATAACTGAGGAATCTCTCGTAAACAAGCTGTTCGGTAGGCAGAGCGTCATCTGCGGAAAAATGCGACATATCAAGAACGTTATTTCTGAATACGGCATAATAAACATCCGCTATGGGGATGGTTTTAACGGAATCGGTTGTCCTGACCGCAAATTTTGCATTCTGCAGCTTCTGAATAAGGATATAAGCGATCTTTCTCTCAGTTATATCGTAGAGCTGCATGGTAAGATCCATATCAATGGACAGATAAACATCCTGACCTCTTACGGCATCTTTATGCTCAAGAACGGACAGAACTTTACCGGTATTATCAACCATAACCCTCTCATAACCTTTGGTTCCCTGAAGAGTGGTTTCAAGATAATTCTCAATACCGCTTTTTCCGACAACATCTTCGGAAGTATAAGTTCCTTCGGTTGCTCCCTCATCGATCATTCTCTGGTTAAGGATATCGATCTCCTCAGATGATATTCTTCCCGTATATCCGAGAATATGGGCAAAATAAACCGAGTTAACATATCTTCTTACGGTATCTTCCTGTATGGATACTCCGGGTAAGATATCTGAATTTTCCATGATAAGAGCAACGGTCTCCGGTTTAACATCCGTAGAGATCGTTGTTCCGATATATTTACGGAATGAAGTAAGGCTCATGGCATAACGGATCTCAACGATCTCGAGCCATTCACGGTTTGTATAACCTTTTCCTTCTATGAATTCCGATTTTGTATCTTCGGGATCAAGGTAATCGCCAACCGCAAAATGGAATCCTTTACCGGTTCTTCTGCTAAGGTATATAAGTACCTGAACGGGAGTTGAAGCTTTTTCTTCTTCAGTAAGATCTTTTACATCTGCGTGATCGTAAACGTCTGCGAGGAATCTGTTAAGATTGGCACCGCTTACGGTGTATACAAATTCACCGTCATCATCGAGAGCAATCTTAAAATCTGAATCTATGGTATCGCCGTTTCTTTCAATCAGCTTGATGAGATTATAAACAAGTTCATTAAGCTTTTTATCCTTACCCGATGAGGTTTCGAAAGTATCCTCAATATTTATCGAATAAGCCAGCTCATTATATGCAAGGATATTTCCATTCCTATCGTAGATATTGCCTCTTGTGGGCATGATATCCCTGACCTTCTCCTGCTCGAGCATGAAATTATCAAGATAATCCTGACCGTTAAGTATCTGAAGAACAAAACATCTGTATAAAAGAACACTGCAAAGACAGATCATGATCATATAAATGATCGTGACCCTGCTGGTAAAGATGCTTATTATTCTTTCACGAAGACCGTCAAACATCCTGCTTTGCCAGTTCCTTCTTAAGTCTCATATTTCTGAAAAACGTATCTATCGCAAGCAGTATGGGATATATCACAAGCGATACAAGAATCGTATAAAAGATTTCCGGAAGGATTACCGATGTAAGGTAATATCCTATGGAAAGCTTGCCTCTCATAAGGAATGTAAAAATATAAAACATCAAACCGTAAGTCGCATCGCTTAAAGTCAGAAGTATCATGGGAAGTCTGATATCTTCCGCATAAAACAGTTCACTGAATCCGCCGTTTATATAACCGATGAACATGATTATAAGAGCGTTCATCCCGAGCATATTTCCGAAGAAAATATCCATCAGAAGACCGCAGAAAAATCCGACAACGCATCCGAATTTTTCACCATAGAAAAATCCGTAGATACACGCTATCAAAACCATAAGATTTGGGATACAGTTACCAAGCTTCAAATATGAAAACACGCCGGTTTGAAGCACAAAAAAGAAAGGTATTGAAATTGCGATGAGAATTCGCTGAATCATTCGTAATCGTAATCTTTTAAATCCGTGATCACCAAAACAACCGAAAGGTGATCGAAGTCCGTAGCAACTGAAATGGTTCCGGATTTCGTAAGGTTATTTGCATCATTTTGAACATCATCTATATAACCTATAAGAAGTCCGGGAAGGTATTTATCGCTTATATTGCTGGTTACAACTTTATCTCCCTTTACAACAAGACCATCGGGATCCGATAAAAGAGAGAAACTGACAAGTCCTCTGTCGATCAGTTTAAGATCTCCGGATACCATAAGCGTAAGATCCGAAGAAGCTACCTGTCCGCTGACATTGACTCCGTCCGAAATAATGGAGGTAACTCTCGCCCAGTTTGGACCGATCTTGGTGATCCTTCCGACAAGACCTCCGCCTGCGATGACATTCATATCAACCGCAAGGCCGTCATCGGTACCCTTATCGATGATAAAAGAGCTGTACCAATTACCGGCATCCTTAAAGATTACCCTGGCTCCTATTTTTTCATAAGAGTAATAAACTTCCGATAATCCGAGAAGAGCCTGCATATCGGTAAGTTCATATCTTTCCTGGGTAAGGATCAGATTCTCTTCAGTAAGAGTATCTATCTGTTCTCTTAATCTCTGATTTTCTTCAAGAAGGCTTCTTACGGAGGTAAGCTCTTCTTTTCTGTTTCTGAGCCACTCTCCGGCTCTGGAAACACCTCTTTCAAAAGGCACTATAACAGTACCGACCGCAGAATTAACGGGAACATCAAAAATTGTAGTTCCGTAGGTCAGTACCATTAAGATAATGCATATGAAAGTTAAAATAAGGAGGAGATATTTACTTGGCAGTGTAAATCTCTCCCCCTTGGGTTTTACGACAGGACTCATTTACCCATGCCCTCGGCACTCTGTGCCAGACCGGAATATTCCGGATCCTGAATTATTCTTCCGAGACCGTATGCGGTGGATGTAAGAGGCTCATCGGTAACATTGACCTTAAGTCCGGTACCGTCTGCAATCCTCTCTACCAGATGTGATACCTGGCTTGCTCCGCCCGTCAGATAGATACCGTTTCTGAAGATATCCGCTGAAAGTTCGGGGGGAGTTCTCTCGAGAATGAATTTAATGTTATCAATAATGGTCTTAAAGTCACCTTCAAGTGAATCAACGATAAGCTTGGTAGGAATCTCTCTCTGAACGGGAAGTCCGGTAACGATATCTCTTCCGTATACGGTAGCTCCTTTATTGTTCTTCTCAAGATCCTTAAGGTTCTTCTTAACTTCTTCTGCAGTCTTTCCGCCGATCATAAGACCGAACTCATTTCTGACAGCTGCTCTGATGGAATCATCGAATTTAAGTCCGCCCTCTTTGATAAGTTTGGATAATACGATTCCGCCAAGGGAAAGAACTGAAATTTCGGTGGTTTCAAATCCTACATTTACAACAAGAACACCGACAGAGTTCTTAACATCAATGCCCATTCCTACGCCGTCGGCAATAGCCATCTGGGTAACATAGATCTTGTGAGCCTTTACACCGGCTTCTTTAAGAAGATCGTAGAAAGCTCTCTTTTCTACATCAGTGATATCGTAAGGAACCGCAATAAGGAAATCCGCATTCTTGGGGCTTCCTCCCTGAAGATCGCTGATGATGTATTTTACGAGAAGCTCAACATTGTGAAGGTCGGATATTACGCCGCAGCTTAAAGGATAAGAGATCTGAATGTTTGCGGGTGCTTTCTCATGCATCTCATATGCTGAATCACCGTATGCAAAAAATTCACTTTCATCCTTGATAGCGATCATATTCTTCTGAATGGTGATCGTTGAGTCGTTGTTGTTGAAAATTTTGATGTGATTGGTACCAAGGTCGATACCGTAAGCATTTGCCGGCATAATATTTCCTTTCTTTACCGTAAAAGTCCTGATTCGTTATAGCTGTAATACAGATTATCTCCGATTATTATATGATCCAGAAGAGGTATTTCCATAAGTTTGCAACTTTCGGAAAGTTTCTTCGTAAGATCATTGTCGTCTTTGGACGGCGTCGGGTCTCCGCTCGGATGATTGTGCATAAGTATCAGATTAACTGCCTCAGCATCCAAAGCTTCCATCATAATGGATCTGACGGAAACAAGAGATCTGTTTACACTGCCTTTTGAAATCTCCGATTCTCTTAAAACCTTACCTTTTGAATCGATAGAAAGAAGAACTACCTTCTCACATTTATTATGTCTCATCCGTTCCATATAATAATCCGCAACGGATGAAGCATTTGAAATATTTAATCCTTCGGCGAGCTTGGCTTCATGCATTCTTCTGGATATTTCGGCAAGAGCTTTCAGCTTGATTGCCTTAACCCGCCCGATACCGGATATCTTCTCAAGAGTTTCTACATCAGTATCATAGAGTCCCAAAAAACCGGTTCTGGGATATTTACCGAGTTCCAATACTTTCCTGGAAAGCGAAACAGCATCATTACCTTTGGTTCCGGTCCTTAAGACTATAGCAAGAAGTTCAGCGTCGGTCAGACTTTCCGCCCCAAAAGTAATAAATCTTTCGTAGGGCTTTTCCTGTCTGCTGTCTTTAATATCTTTCATATGCGCCTTTCCCCTTCTCCGGGGCAACGCATATCAGATCTTCATGAATTTATAAGCCACAAAAGCGGCGATCATACCGAGTATACCCGCAACTGTGATATTGAAAGTAAGCCCGAATGTAAGCACCAAAAATCCAAGATTCACTTCAACCGGTGACGTAAGTCCGAACTGTCCGCCGTAAGAGAGAAACTCGATATTGCAGTGCGCTCCGATGAGATTACCGAGAATAAACCCGATTATCACCAGAAAAAATAAAACCCAGCCCTTATATCTCATTTAACGTCTCCAAAAAATAACACGTGATTGCAAATATGGCTTTTTATCGCAATCTTTGATATTTTAACACAAAATGAGTCCTTTATCTACCAGAGTTTGGAATGCCTTGATTATGCCGAATTTGCCGTGTGACCACGTGATTCCGCCCTGGAAATATGCAGTATAGGGATCTCTTAAGGGGCCATCCGCTGAAAGTTCAATGGATGAACCGGAAACAAACGCTCCGGCCGCCATAATAACCTTGGAATCATATCCGGGCATATCCCAGGGTTCGGGAGCATATGACGAATCAACGGGTGCAGCTGCCTGTATTCCTTCGCAGAATGCGATAAGGCCTTCGGGCTTTCCGAAAGTGATGGCCTGGATAATATCGTGTCTTTCCTCGGATCCGTTAGGGAAACTCTCATATCCGAACTTTTCAAAAAGATTGGCGGCAAAAATGGCACTCTTTAATGCAGATGCCGTAACTGTGGGAGCCATAAAGAAGCCCTGATACATTCTGGGAAGAGCTTCAAGAGAAGGACCGACTTCTCTACCGAGTCCGGGAGCCGTAAGTCTGTAAGAACATTTTTCAATGCATTCTTTGGTACCCGCGATATATCCGCCAACCTGAGCAAGACCGCCGCCGGGATTCTTGATAAGTGATCCGACTACCATATCAGCTCCGACATCCGAAGGCTCAATGGGTTCAACGAATTCTCCGTAGCAATTATCTACCATGCAGATAATGTCTTTTCTGACCGACTTTACGGTTTTGATGATATCTGCTATGGTCGCAACGGAAAGTGAAGGTCTGGTCTGATATCCCTTAGACCTCTGAATGGTTACAAGTTTTGTTTTATCGCTGATGGCGTTTCTGATATTGTCGAGATTGGGAGTTCCGTCTGCGTTAAGGTCTGCCTGTGCATATGTGATGCCGTACTCGGCAAGGGAACCTACGGAGGGACGGATACCGATCACTTCTTCAAGAGTGTCATAGGGCTTTCCGACGGCGCTCACCAGCTCATCACCCGGTCTTAAGTTGCTCATAAGGGCAAGTGCAAGCGCGTGGGTACCGCAGGTTATCTGAGGTCTTACCAGACAGTCCTCTGTATGAAAATAATCGGCATAGACCTTTTCGAGTGTTTCTCTTCCGATATCGTTATAACCGTATCCGGTTGTACCCATAAGACAGCTTTCGTTTACATTGTTCTTCTGGAAAGCCTTAAGAACTTTAAGTGTACAATAGTCGGCATTTTCGTCAATCTTGGCGAATCTTTCCTTAAGCGAATCAAGAACCTCTTCTGAGATCTCGATCACCTTATCGCTTATGCCAAGCTCTCTGTAGAGCTGTTTAGTAACTTCATTCATTCAGAATTCCTCTTTTCAAACATTCACGGTACATAAATTCAGACATTTTTTCATTGTCATTATCAAATTCACCGCGATTTATATATATAACATCAGGCTCTCTTTTATACCATGTAACCTGTCTTTTTGCAAAATGCCGGGTTCTGATCTTGATCTGATAAACGGCTTCATCAAGTGAATACTCACCCTTGATATAAGGGATCATCTCTTTATATCCGATGGCCTGCATGGATACTGATGAAGGATCTGCGCCTTCTTCAAGAAGCCTTCTTACTTCATCTTCAAGCCCCGATTCGATCATCTTATCAACTCGCTTATTAATTCGCTGATACATCAGATCCCTGTCATCTATCAGGACAAAATATGCCGCATTGTATTCAGTCTCTCTGGCACTCTCCTCTTCATTATGTTCGGAGATCTTCTTACCGGTCAGGTGATGATACTCAAGTGCCCTGATGACTCTTTTGACATTACCTTCGGGAATCTTTTCGGCACTTTCGGGATCAACTTCCCTTAGCAAGGAATGAATAAAAGATGTTCCTTTGGTATCTGCAAGCTGTTGCAGATTGTTTCTGAACTCCTCATCCGGACCGTCATCATCAAAATTTACACCTTTAAGAAGTGCCTGAATATAAAAACCGGTACCGCCAACAACAAAAGGAATCTTGCCTCTCTTATAGATATCAGCAATGGATTCTTCAGCCATTTCTTTGAATTTGAAAGCCGAATAATCCTCGTTTATATCACAGACATCTATGAGATGATGAGGCACACCCTTTTTCTCATCTTCCGTTATCTTGGCGCTGCCGATATCCATCCCTTTATAAACCTGGGCCGAATCCGCAGAGATGATTTCAAGATCATGTTGCGATGCAAATAAAACAGACAGGTCTGTTTTACCTGTTGCGGTGGGTCCGGATAGAATTATAAGAGGCGGTTTAGCATTCATCAGTTGACTATTCTCTGGAATTTCTTTTCCATTTCCGTTTTGGTTATCGATATGATCGTGGGTCTTCCGTGAGGACAGTTATAAGGATTATCGAGAGTAAGCAGCTCATCAATAAGTTTCTGAGCCTGTTCAAATCCGATACGGTCCCCGCCTTTTACGGAAGCTTTGCAGGCCATACCCGCGATCTTCTCATCAATCGTCTTAAAACTTCCGAGTCCGGGATTTTCCGCAAGTTCATCAAGTATGGCAAGGAAAAGTTCTTTTTCCGAATGTCTAAAAAGATCGGTGGGAACACCTCTAAGCGCATACTCATTTCCGCCGAAGTATTCGATATCAAATCCTATGTTCTTAAAGCTTTCAAGATTATCATTAAGAACGGATTCCTCGGCGCCTGTCAGAGTTACGATTATGGGAGGCATGAGCATCTGTGTGGGATGCTCTCCTGCGTGGATCCTTTTAACGAATCTTTCGTAATTTACTTTTTCGTGAGCCGCATGTTGGTCGATAATAAACATCTGCTGCTCATACTGAACAATCCAATAAGTATCGAAAACCTGTCCGATGATCTTGTATGAATCCCTCTTATCCTTATCCAGAAGATGATCTTCAAAGAGCTGTGTCTGTTTAAATGTATTCTGCTCAAGGAATTCCTCTGCCGCGGATTTCTTGGCAGGAGTAGCTTCGGTTAAAGGTTCTTTTACTTCCGGTGAAGGTTTATTCACTCTCTCATCTTCGAAAAAAGAATCCTCGGAAACATTTACCGCATCTGAAGTATCAGGTTCAAATTTGTAATCAAATGAAGTGATCGAAGGCTTTGATACGGTCTGAGGAAAAGCTTTAACCGTATTTTCTATTCCGGAAAGTCCTGTTCTTTTGAACTCAAAAGGTTCAGGATTTTTACCGGATGTAACTTCTGCTGCACTTTCTTTTGCTGCAGCTTTTTTATCCGCATCACTCGTAAGGATGTTTTCAGGGATCATCTCCGCCTTGGTCATTACATCGTGAATCGATGATGAAACAAAAGCAAAGAACATCTGCTGGTCCGAAATCCTGACATCCAGTTTTGCGGGATGAACATTTACATCAACCTTGGAAGGATCGATGGTAAAGTTTAAGAATACGACGGGAAATTTGTGGAGCATAAGATATTCCCTGTATCCTTCTTCAATCGCGGTAGAGATGAAATTATTCTTAACATATCTTCCGTTCAGGAAATAGATTTCCATATTACGGTTGGATCTGATTATTTCAGGCTTACCAAGGAAACCCGTAACTTTAAATCTGTCATTTTCCGCAGAGATGGGAACAAGACTTCCTGCTGTCTCTCTTCCGAATACTCTGAAGATAACCTCCATCAGATCACCGTTTCCGGATGTATGGAATCTGGAACGGTTATCCATGGAATACTGGAATGAGATCTCGGGATGGGAAAGAGCGATCTTTTCCATCAGCTCCGCAACATAGGAGCCTTCGGTTGAATTGGTCTTAAGGAATTTCTTTCTTGCCGGAGTGTTATAGAAAAGATTTCTGACGATCATCGTTGTTCCCGAAGGAGCACCGATCTCCTCAAAAGAAATCTCCTCACCGCCTCTGATGATAAGTCTGTTTCCCGTAAGTGATCCCTGAAGTGCGGAGATCATCTCGGTCTCTGAAACGGCGCAGATACTTGCCAGAGCTTCGCCTCTGAATCCGAGTGTTGTGATCGAATCAAGATCTGACGCTTCTTCGATCTTACTTGTTGCATGTCTTAAGAATGCGGTTTTCATTTCCGAAGGATCAATACCGCAACCGTTATCGGTGACACGGATCATATCAAGACCGCCTGCCTTTATCTCGACGGTTATTGCCGTAGCACCGGAATCTATTGCATTTTCAACAAGTTCCTTAACGACATTGGAGGGACGCTCGACAACTTCACCTGCCGAGATCCTGTCTATCGTTTCCTTGTTTAATACTTTGATCATACCTTATACCTGTTTTTGATCTTGTTCTGAAGTCTGTGAAGGGTATTGAGGGCATCAAGCGGAGTCAGATTCTGAATATCGATATCTTCTATTTCTTTAAGAAGATCCTCATCTGAAACAAGATCAAAGAATGAAAGCTGTCCGCTGTCCACTTCATCGGGCTTGGTAACCTTCTTAACCTTGCTGCTTCCGGCATCTGCACCTGCAATTGTTTCAACGATGGAGGAGATATCCTGAAGAGCAAGTGAGGATGCTATCTCCTTTGCTCTGTCAATTACGATATCAGGAACACCCGCTAGTTTTGCGACCTGAATTCCGTAACTTCTGTCGGCACCGCCTTTAATGATCTTTCTTAAGAATACGATATCATCACCTGATTCTTTAACAGCGATGCAGTAGTTATGTACATTATCGATCTTACCTTCAAGCTCGGTAAGTTCATGATAATGAGTTGCAAACAAAGTCTTTGCTCCGAGGATCCTCTTATTGCTTATATGCTCGATAACAGCCCATGCAATTGCAAGACCGTCAAATGTTGAAGTACCTCTACCGATCTCATCGAGAATAAGAAGACTCTTTGAAGTTGCATTTCTGAGGATATTCGAAACCTCATTCATCTCGATCATGAATGTGGACTGACCGGATGCAAGATCGTCCGATGCACCGACTCTGGTAAAGATACGATCGACAACACAAAGGTCCGCACTTGTTGCGGGAACATATGAACCAATCTGGGACATAAGCACGATAAGTGCGGTCTGTCTCATATAAGTTGATTTACCTGCCATGTTGGGACCTGTAATAATGCTTACCAGATTGGATGAATTATCAAGATAAGTATCATTGGAAACAAAGAGTTCTCCCCCCAGCATCTTCTCGACAACGGGATGTCTTCCCTCTTTGATATTAATGATACCCTTGCTGTTTATATGGGGCTTTACGTATCTGTTAACTTCAGCGATATATGCAAGATCCGTATATACATCAAGGAACGCGATGCATCTTGCGGTCTTTAATATCCTGTCGCTCTCTGCACCGACAGTATTTCTGATCTGACAAAAGAGATCGTACTCGAGATTTCTGATCTTCTCTTCCGCATTGAGAACGGAATCCTCAAGTTCTTTTAATTTGACCGAAGTAAATCTCTCACACGTGGTAAGAGTCTGACGACGGATAAAATCATCGGGAACTTTATCCAGGTAAGAATTTGTAACTTCAAAGAAGTATCCGAAGGACTTATGGAATTTAATCTTAAGTCCTTTGATACCTGTTCTTTCTCTTTCGGCTTCTTCAAGCTGGGCAAGCCACCCCTTCCCTTCGGTCTTGGCACTTCTTAATCTGTCGACTTCTTCATTGAAGCCGTCTCTGATTATGTTTCCGTCCCTGATCGTTGTTTCGGGTTCTTCTTTTATGGAATTGGTAATAAGAGATTCAATGTCCGCAAGAACATCAAATCTTTCTTTTATGCCGTCGATCTCTTCAGAATGAATATCCTCAAGAACCGTTCTGATATGAGGAAGCATCTGAAGGGATGATGCAAGTGAAAGAAGATCGGGCGGAGTTGCCGTACCGAAGCTTACTCTTGCAAGGAGTCTTTCGAGATCATATACGGGAGTAAGATATTCTCTTAACTCATCTCTTGCGATGGTATTGGAATTAAATGCAGAAATTGCATCCTGTCTTTTAACAATCTCTGTTTCATCAATAAGAGGCTGCTCAAGGAATGTTCTTAAGAGTCTTCCGCCCATAGCAGTCTTGGTACGGTCGAGTACTCCGAGAAGAGATCCTTTCTTCTGCTTATCCCTGATGGTTTCCGTAAGCTCAAGATTTCTTCTGGATGAAGAATCGAGCATCATGTATTTATCTGCAATATAGGGATGTATCTCGGAAAGATTTCCCAGATCTGTTTTCTGAGTATCGTGCAGATAAATAAGTGAAGCACCGGCAGCAAGAACTCCGGGTATCATTGAATCAAGGCCGAGTCCGATAAGACTCTTAACCTTGAATTGTCTGAGCACTTCTCCGGTTGCGGTCTTTTCTTCAAATACAGCATTATCAAGAACTGTTACGGGAATTCCATATCTTTCTTTTATGGAATTTAAAAGATCGCTCTGAACGGAAAATGCATTATTGCAAATGATCTCGGAAGGATCGAATCTGCCGAGATAGTCGTTAATCTGATTTACGGATGATACTTCGGAAACAAGAAATTCACCGGTAGAAACATCTACAACACTTATACCGATACCGTTATCCTGATAACAGATACACATCAGGTAATTATTCTTACCTGAATCAAGGGTAAGGGAATTGATATTTGTTCCCGGAGTTACAACCTTGATAACTTCACGCCTAACAAGTCCTTTGGCAAGCTTGGGATCTTCTACCTGTTCGCAGATAGCTACTTTATATCCCTTTGATACAAGCCTTGAAATATAAGTATCCGCAGCATGAAAAGGAACGCCGCACATGGGCGCTCTCTCTTCCATTCCGCAGGATTTACCGGTGAGAACCAGTTCAAGTTCTCTTGATACCTGTACGGCATCGTCAAAGAACATTTCGTAGAAATCGCCTATCCTGTAGAACAATATGGAATCCGGATACTCTTTCTTAGTCTCCAGATAGTTTTGCATCATAGGTGAAACATCATTTATATCAGGCATCTTAGTGCTCCTTTAAGCCCTGCTTCCCATGTAATAAAAGCCTCTGCATTCATCAAGTCTGACAGGAACGATATTTCCTATCATATCCTTGCATCCTTCGAAATGAACGATCATGTTGTTGGAAAGTCTTCCTGTAACATATCCGTTCATGGATGTATTTTCTTCCTCGACAAGTGCATCAAGAACCTGTCCCTGCCATCTTAAGCTCTGCTCTTTGGCGGTATCCTGGACGACTTTCAGGACTCTGTCGAAGTTTTCTTTTACAAGAGCTTCGGGAACCTGGTCTTCTCTGACAGCAGCAGGCGTACCCATTCTCTTGGAATAGATGAAAGTAAAAGCATTGTCATACTTTACTTTATTAATTACGTCGATAGTATCATCAACATCCGCAGCGGTTTCTCCGGGGAATCCGACCATGATATCCGTTGTCATTGCAATGTCGGGAATCTCACCTCGGATCTTAAGAGCAAGATCGATGTACTGCTCCTTTGTATATCTGCGGTTCATCTCTTTAAGAACCTTTGTGGAACCGCTCTGAAGAGGCAGATGCAGATGTCTGCAGATCTTTTCATTATCTTTGATAGTCTTGATCAGCTCATCGGAAAGATCCTTCGGATGCGAAGTCATAAATCTGACTCTCTCTATTCCCGGAATGTCGCAGGTTCTCTTAAGAAGCTCGGGGAAGGATATCTCATTATCGAGACCGTTTCCGTATGAATTAACATTCTGTCCGAGAAGCATGACTTCCTTGACACCGGAATCCGCAAGCTTTTTGATCTCGGCTAGAATATCGGCACTTTCCCTGCTGCGTTCCCTTCCTCTAACGTGAGGAACGATGCAGTAAGTGCAGAAATTATTACATCCGAACATGATATTTACGCCGGATTTAAAAGGATATTTTCTGAGTATGGGAAGATCTTCAACGATATTGTCGGAATGATCCATGATCTCATAGATATGTCTTTCACCACTGAGAAGCCTGTTCAGATACTCGGGGAAAGCATAGAGATTATGGGTTCCGAATATAAGATCAACAAAAGAATACGACTTTTTAAGACGTTCAAACGCAGAAGGCTCCTGAGGAAGGCAGCCGCAGATTCCTACCATCATGTTAGGATTTTTCTTTTTTCTGGAATGAACTTCTCCGAGATGTCCGTAGAGCTTCTGATTGGCATTATCTCTAACGGTACAGGTATTATACAAAACAAAGTCGGCATCCTCGGTATCTTCGAGAAGATCAAATCCCGCAGATACAAGGATACCGGCTAATTTTTCGGAATCGCGTGCATTCATCTGAC
>JAEEGL013108290.1_pt1 | contig 17955 bp, 22 predicted proteins | sample 9134231 | NCBI WGS metagenome assembly JAEEGL01 (sample SAMN16246548, study PRJNA631951) | gut metagenome | biome: gut microbiome; feature: rumen; material: fiber-attached | host: Bos | place: Iran: Karaj | collected 2018-10 | reverse complement strand
GGCTCAGAATTATGTTCGAAATCCGTTTGCATACGGCGTTCCGCCCACTCCTCCATTTCCTGGCATGCTAGGTTGGGTTCCTCCATCTTCCAAAGAGAAAGGAATGGATATCGAAATCGGAGGCAAAACGAATCCTGATTCGCGTTAAAAACACGGACCATAATGAAGAAGGGAAGCATGATGGGAGTATAAACCCCTCGGAGGGCGGCTGAGCTCTGCAAGGCCGTTTAACTAACCGAGACCAATAGCTCAATAGTAGAGCGCCCGAAAGGGAGACCCGTGTTTGAAGCGCGGAAATCATGCTCCCTTTCTTTTTATATAGATATTCAATAGAAAGGAGGACCGAAACATGGGCAAACGAAACGGAAAGGAGGATACAGGATGAGTGTTACGTTTGGTATGATCCTGGTATTTATAGTTGGTATAAGCATCGGAAAGGAAATCGGTATGTACATTGGCGCTGCAAAGATTCAAAAAACCTGGAACATGATGATGGAAAGCTTCAAGAAAATAATGGAGGGTCAAAAATGAAAGGTTCCAAAGCAATTGTGAAAATCGTGAGAGGCATCCCTCGGTTCTGCAAACGTAACAGCAACTGGATTCTGTCGGCATTGGCCATGATCGGTGTGACCGGGCTGACATGGGCCGCCATTAAGGGCACGATCAAGGCTGTGAAGCTGTGCGAGGAAAAAGGCGTGAAGGATGGCAAAGAAGTGATCAAAACCACCTGGAAGCTTTATATTCCGGCGCTTGGTTTCTTCATTCTGACAACGCTGAGCATCGTAGGGAACGCACACATCAACGGCAAACGCCTCGCTACGCTGACTGGACTGTACGCCGCGAGCCAGGCTGATATTCAGGCAATCAAGAAGAAAGCCAAGGAAATGCTGGGTGAAAAGAAAGCGTCGGAAGTGCAGGCCGAAGCGGACAAGGAAAAAGTGGCTGCCCTGCCGGCTCCGAAAGAGGGAGAAATCAATCAGACCGGGCATGGCACACAGTTATATATGGACGGCATGACCGGGCAATTCTTCCGTGCAAGCCCGGATTACATCGAGCTGGTGGAGAAAGAGATCAATATGAAACTTCAGAACGAAGTGGATAATCTCTGCTACCGTGCTTATCTGCAAGAGCGTTTCCACGAACGGGACTGCGGAACCAAAGAAATGTTCTGGGACCTGCTGGAACTGAATCGTCGCGGGATCAAAGAAGTGAAGCTGGACGCCAGCTTCACAGGCTGGATGGATATCAACGGCCAAAAAGAAGTGGTGGCCGTGCTTCACTGCGATCCCGAACCGACGGATTACTGAAAGAAGACACGGTGGTATCAAGATGTGTGCGGTATTTGGCAGGAAATCTGGTGAAGAAGTGTTCTATGACGGGCTATCACTTCAGGACGGATTCGAGACTCGAAACTTTACAGCGAGGATCGTTGTAGGTGAAGGGAAGGCTGTCAAATCGATTCAGGGGGGAAGAATTACCGGATTCATGCTGTTTGATTCCGACCCGGAGTACGTTCTTTGCCATTATGAAGAAGGACGTTGGTTTCAGCCGATTGACCAGAACGACCCAGTGGCGTGCTTTGCGCTTTCCCACTTTTTAGCGGACTGGAATGTATCCGGCAAAATGACGAGAGCGTTGGCCAGTCAGAGATATTTCAAGGCGCTCGACGGCAGTGATGCGTTTATGAACCATGCACTGATGGTGCCGGAGGAATATTCGCGTAAAAAACATCCTGCATAATGAGGAACGAATTGTTCTTACAAAATTGAAAAGGAGATGTTCATCATGGCAAACAAACAGGAAAAAGACATCAAGACGGAAGCGAATGAAGCGAAGACTGAGCTTTCCGCTCCTGCCGAAAAGAAGGAAACGACGGAACTGGCGAAAACTGATGAACCGAAAGGGCTCGTGGGGTGGTTTAAAGACCGCAGCACGCCCGTGAAGGTTGGATTGATCACGCTTGGAACGGCCGTTATCGGAGGAATCGGATGGGGCGTGAAGACACTGATTGACGCTTTCATGAAAGCCGGGGATGATGATTCCAGCGAGGATGCTGAGAGCGAATCGCCGTTCGACGAGTGAGAAGCAATGAGCGAACGAAAGGGAAACTGAGATAACACTTGGTTTCCCTTTTTTCGCCGAAAAGAGAGGAGTGGGATCGCATGGGGTTTCGCAATTGGGCCACCAAAAAGGTAACGAACCTTGTGCAAAGCACCGTGGTGGAACCTGTGAAGAAAGACGTGGAGGACGCCAAGAACGACATGAGCGAGAAACTGGGCCTGGCGACGAACGTGATCCGGTTTCTGCTGTGCGCAATTATTGGCACGGTAATGCTAAGGGACGCTGGCGAGAACCAGAATGCGAGCAATACTGCCAGTCTGCCTGAACCACATCATATCACGATCAACAACTATATCAATGAAGGAGGACATGGGCATGATCAAGAGTCTGGCAAAAATCAATAAGGCGAACGGAATCGGAGAGACCATCAAGTTCGGCGTGGGCATGGTTGTGGGCATCTCCGTGGATCTGGCGCTGACCGCCTTGCTGAAAGGTCACATCCCGCCCGGAAAAGGCGTGACCAGGTGGCTGATCAAGCTTGGCATCTTCGGCATGGCAATGAAAGCCGGAGAGGACGTGGAAAACTACTTCTACAAAGTGGTGGACGATACCAAAGAGGCATTCAACGAAGCGAAGGAAGAAACCCGAAAAGCGCTGAACGAGGCCGCTGAGGAAGAAGCAGCCGCCCAATAACATCATCAGGAGGACAGGCCGATGGACGATTTGGATAATGGCAACAGCCTGATCCGTCGTGAGGACAACAAACCAAGTGAAGGCAAGCGGCCCCCCAGGGAAATTGAACAGTTCTCTGGGGTGGCCCAAATGAAAAAGAAACAGGTCAATTCGTTTTTCAGCTGGGTCAGCCGGATGTTTTTCAGCGGGAAGACCTGGAAGGAGATCCTAAGGGATGTGATCGAAAACCAGGTGGTTCCGGAGCTGAAACAAGGGGCGAGAGACGCACTGGTAAGCGTGATTGACATGAAGTTCGACAAAGACTTCACCCCAGGACCCAGCAGCACGGTGAAAACGGTTAATAACGGTTCCTTCGTGACCCAGTATCTGGATTATTCCAAAGCTTCGACGCAGGCCATTAAACAAGAGCTTGAAGCGAATCAGAAGAAAGAGGAAGAGATTCGGAAAAGCGGGTATGAGCTTCCGGCATTCCAGACCAGGGATCAGGCAAACGCTTTCCTGGCCAGTATGCATGCAGAAGTTAGCCGGTTTGGTGACTTCAGCGTGCATGATCTGGCGATGAAGCAGGGAAAGAAGGTGGACTGGACATGGGAGGCCTATGGATGGACCAAGGAACAGATATTGGCCGTCAAGAAGCCGACCAGACTCAGCAAACCGATCATTGTAAACGGTGTACGGTACAATTATATTATTGAACTTCCTGCTGCGAAGATGCTGGAGGGATAATAAAAAGGAGAGGAACTATAATGAAAGAATCTTTCGAATTGAATGCCGTGAAGGATGAAATGACGAAGATGCTGACTTATTGCAACCGGAATGCTGCGATTTGCATGCTATACAATATTATGTCATATGCAAATAAGCATACTTCGATTTCGGTGTTCGAAATTTTTGACCTGAACCGTAAGTCTATTGATTTTTCGTGGGATCAATACGGATGGACCGCTGAGGATATAATTATCGGTAGCACGTTAATCATTTCTAAAACTGAAGATGGCAAATATAGAGTTATCCCAAACTTCAGTTTAATTAAGAGGCTGGATCGGTGGCAGTCATGGAACGATATCAGCAATAATCCAATTGTGAAAAAAGAAGTGCTAAACGAGAAACCCAAAGAACCCAAGAAGCGCCATGAGTATGGCATCAGTGGTGATTCCAGCTACCATATCGGACATCAACATAATGGAACTCTGTGTAAGAACGATTATCTGTCCTATAGTATCCATATAAATACCACCAACCCTGACGTCTATCACGAAATCTTCGACCTTGCTGAAAGCCTGATCGCAGAGGCTCAAAACGAGGAAGAAGAGGACTAATGGATACAGCGGCGGGAGGGTTGGGATTTTGAATAAAAGTAAAGAGGTGGACGTATGAATCCATTCAAAGTAGTAGCAAAGGTAGGCAGAAAGATGACGAAGCCTGCCGCAAAAGCCTTGGCTAAGGTGAGCAAGAACAAACCGGAGATATTCGTAGGTGCAGGCCTGCTGATGGTGGTTGGCAGCTTTGTGTGGGTGGTTGCAGAGGCCATGAAAGCCCCGGAAGCCATGACGGAATCCTCGGATAAAGTGAAGGCCGTGGAAGATAAGTTCTCCGCCATTCGGGAAGAGGACGAAACACGTACTGAAGCTGAATGCAAAGCTCTGGCAAAGCAGGAAAAGAAAGAACTGGCATTTGCCAGGATGGATGGCGTTCTGGTAATGTCTAAACTGTTCGGCGGCCCTATTCTGTTGCTTTTGCTCGGATGTGGGCTGATCGTGCGTGGACATCACCTGCTTCGGATAAGAAATGCCGTGCTGGCGGCCACACTCAAGAGCACTGAGCAGATGTTCCGGTTCTATAGAGACACGGTGATCGCTAACGAAGGCGAGGACGCCGATAAGAAGTACATGCGGGGTATAGTTGGGGAAACAGAAGTGACCACAACGGAAAAGGATGCGAACGGTAATGATGTGTCCGTGACCAAAAAGGTACCGGTGCTGAAGAAGGGCAATCCTTGGCGGTTCGAGTTCTCCCCGACGTTCTTCGGACGTGCACAAGGCATTCCGGAGCATGATCTGAACACCTTGCAGCAAGTGGAAAGATATTTCAATCATCTGTACAACGGCCCTCGGAAGTATGAAGATATTTCCCTGTTCGAGGTGTTGATGTATCTCGATCCTGTATGGGATGCCATCGACGCCGACGGTTCTATCCGGCAGTTTGCCAGGAACTATGGATGGGGACATGACGCACGCGGGGATGATTTCATCAGCCTTGGCATCTTTGAAGCCATCAACGATGCTGCCATTCGTGGGGTCGGTGATGCAGTATTCTTTGAATGCAACTGCGACGGACGCCTGGAAACGCTGAAGAATCAGTACAGAGCCAAGTATATGCTTCCATAAGAAAGGAGACTTGAAATCATGAAGTACGTCCTGAAGAGAATCGTAACCTGTGCGGTAAGCGGGCTGATGGCCGGAGGTTGCCTGGTTGGGTTCATTTCGCTGATGAACGCTGGCATTAACCAGCTGAACGAAATTGACAAGGAACAGGAAGCCGAAAAACAGGCAAAAATCGCAGTTTCGGAGAAGAAACAGGAGGAAACTTAAATGAAACGCTGGATCATTACAGCTGTCGTCGGTGTGGCATCCTTCGCCGGAGGGTGCCTCACCGGTTGGTTTCTGAGGAAAAGGCAGGAAATCCGGTTCGAGGAAGTAACGGAAGAAGAACTGGACCGGTTTGCTGAGGAAGATATGGCGAAAAGGGCGGCTGAAAAGGATGAAAAGAAGGATTCCGTAGTGCCCGATTCTCCGACATCCAAGACGATCCACGAAACCATCGATACCCAGAAGACCCAATATTGGGCAATGTGGCAGGATGAAGCAGGAAAATACAAGCAAAAAGGCGAATTACCGGAAGATGAAGAAGCTGTGATCACTGAAGAAGACGTCGAAAACGTGAATCTGGACGAGGATTTGGTGATCGATGAGGACGAAAAGCTGCCCGTGGTGGAAATGAGCGACGAGGAAGAGTACAATGCCTGGCTTTCCGAGCCTGACGGAGAGTATTCCGCAGTGGAAATGACATGGTTCTCCGGGGACAATGTGGTGCTCGACAACGAGGACAACACCCCGATTAACAATGTGATCCGCTGCCTGGGGTTCGATCCGAAGAAAGAGTTCGAGAAAATGGGCGTGAAGAAGGATGAATCTGCCGTGCTGTACCGCAGAAATAACGTCCTGAAAGCCATTTTCCAGGTCACGCAGTACCCGTCCTCCTACTCTAAGAGAACGTATCAGGAGGAATTTGGCGGAGATGACGACGGTTGACGAATATTTTGACTGGCTCTGCAAGAAAATAAACGTGCCGCCCGTCGGAAAAATGCCGTATCGGGAGCTGGCATGGGCCCTGTATCACGTACAATTCTCCCCTGGACGGGAGGAAATGGATATGAACAGGGCGTTTGATGGGCTGCATTTGCGCTCAGAATTCGTTTCCAAGCATGGGGAATTGGGCTCTTCCGGCAACAGAGGGGCATGCACCTTCCTGGAAATGATGATTGGGCTGGCAAAACGAATGGCTTTTCTGATGGAAAGCAAGGAAAAACCCAGGAGAGTGATCGAATTTTTTTGGAAAATGGTGGAAAATTTGGGGCTTTCTGGGTTTGACGATGTTCACTTCAGCGCCCTTCACGGTGATCGCGTCGTAGCAAAGGCCGCGGATTTGGCGATGAGCCGGGAATATTTGCCGGATGGACAAGGTGGGTTGTTCCCGGTTCGGCATCCGAAAGAGGACATGCGGACGGTGGAGCTTTGGTACCAGATGCATGCATGGCTGAGCGAAAACTATGGGAGTGAAATCTTGTGAAGTTCGATCAGAAAGGAGAAAAGTATCTGACCTATGAGGAATTCGCGGAGGAGCGCGGGGTGAAACCGGCGACAGTTCGGCAGTGGGCGCACCGCGGAATTATCATGATCAGATACTTCGGATTGCGGCCTTATATTTGGGAAAAAGAAGAGGTTTTGCACAGTCCGATTGGCCGCCCGAGGAACGAATATAGAAGGCCTAAGTTGTAACAAAAGTGTGACGACTTGTAACAGAAGTGTGACGACTTGTCTGATCTCGTCACACATTGGTGACGACTTGTGATGATTTTACTCAAAAAATGGGAAAAAAGTCGTCACAGATTCAATAAGTCGTCACAGATTGTTACGTTTTTAAAAGTCGTCACACAAAAACGTAACAAGTCGTCACACTTTAAAACCCTTATGCCATAAGGGTTTGAGGCATAAGTCGTCACAGATTGTTACAATTACATTTTTTTTTTACCCTTTTGCTCAGAAAATGAAAGACGTATATAGAAGTATAGGGGGAGAAAAAAGTGTAAAAGTGTAACAACGTCACAGATGTGTGACGACTTGTTTTGAAACGCCCGCCATGGAAGGATCAAACAGGCATGAGCTATTATAAAATCTCTGTAAAAAGAGTAAAAGAAAATGTCTATGAAGTAGCCCCGAATTATCAGACGACGAACAAAGATTCCGACCTGATGATTCGGGGTAAATCTTTCTATGCGGTGTGGGATGAAGAAAAAAGGATTTGGAATCAGGATGAGTATCGGATTCAGGAATTGATAGACCATGAGCTGTTTATCAAAGCCGCCGAGGAACAGAAAAGGCGTCCGGATGCGGAAATCGTAGTGAAGTCCCTGATCGACTATTCAAGCGGATCATGGGACAAGTGGAAAAGTTATATTTCTAAAATGCCGGATCGATTTGTTGCTCTGGATGATTCCTTAGCCTTTGCGGATACGGAGTTGAAACGGGAGGACTATGCGTCCAAGCGTTTGCCGTATGCCGTGAAACCTGGAAGCCATGACAGCTACGATGAATTGATGGGAACATTATATTCCCAGGAGAACAGAGACAAGATCGAATGGGCTATCGGCAGCATTCTTTGCGGAGATTCAAAGAAGATTCAGAAATTTATGGTGCTCTATGGCAAGGGTGGCACCGGTAAAGGCACTGTGTTGAAAATTCTGCATAAGCTGTTTCAAGGGTACGACGCCATATTCTCGGCAAAAGACCTTGGCGATAGTAGCAGCCAATTCAGCACAGCGCCTTTCCGAACGAACCCCATGGTGGCCCTGGACGAAGATGCTGATCTGAGCAGGCTTGAGGACGCGACCAAGATCAATAAGATCGTGAGTCATGAACGGATACTGATCAATGAAAAAGGCATTCCACAGTATCCTTACATGCCTCATTGCTTTTTGTTCATGGCCAGTAATGAGCCGGTAAAGATCAAGAATCGGGAAAGCGGTATCATCCGAAGGTTGATCGACGTGGAGCCAACTGGGAAAACCATTGATGGATACCGGTATGACATGCTGATGGACCGGGTGGAGTTTGAGCTTGGCGGGATCGCTGAGTATTGCCTTCGCCGGTACAAAGAGCTGGGCGGCATTCATGCCTATGACCGGTATAAGCCAAAGGGCATGATGTACCGCACCGATATTTTTCTGAATTTTGTGGAGGACAAGTATGAAGAATTGCAGGCCGAAGAAGGGATTACGCTGTCCAACGCCTATCTGCTGTGGAATGACTACTGCCAGAAAGCGGGCATTGATCCCAAAGTCCTTCAGCGCCATAAATTTCGGGAAGAGCTGAAAAATTACTTCCAGGAATTTGACGAACTCGCCCGTATAGACGGAAAACTGGTAAGAAGCTGGTACTCCGGATTCATCAAGGATTGCCTGAGCAGCCTGGCTGACGATAGAACGCCCGTAAAGGCCTCTGAGAGCCCTTCTGAAGGGTTTTCGCTTAAGGAGACGCATTCCCCGTTGGATGAGCTCCTGAGCGATTGTAGGGCACAATACGCGGCTTCTGACGGGTCTGAAAAGCCTGAAATGAGCTGGGATAAAGTAAAGACGACCTTGAAGGATCTGGATACGACAAAACTGCACTATCTCTTAGGGCCGGAATGGCTGTTCATGATTGACTTTGACTTGAAGAATGAACTGGGCGAGAAGGACCGGAAGCTGAACCTGGAAGCGGCGAGCCGATGGCCGCCGACTTATGCAGAGTTCAGCAAGGGCGGTGCCGGGGTGCATCTGTATTACAGATACACAGGAGATCTGGACAGGTTAAAGGGGCTGTACGCGCCGGATATCGAAGTGAAGATATTCCCTGGCAAATCGTCGATCCGAAGACGATTGAGCTATTGCAACAGCCTTCCGATCGCCACGATCAGCAGCGGCCTGCCTGTAAAGGAAAGCAAGCCTATGGTAAGTTCTGAAGTTGTCAAAGATGAAAGACATTTAACCAACGTGATTCGCAAGGCTATGCGCAAGCAGATACCCGGATGCGAGCATACGAAGCCGGCAGTGGACTTTATCAAGAAGGTGCTGGATGACGCTTATACTTCCGGAATCAGCTATGACGTGTCTGGATTATATTCCACCGTGATGGCCTTTGCGATGCGAAGCACTCATAATGCACGATACTGCACAGATCAGATACGGTCCATGCACTTTGAAAGCAAAGAGGCAAGCCAGCCGGTTGAAAACAGGTACGCCGGAAAGCTTGCCTTTTTTGATATCGAAGTTGCGCCGAATGTGAACTGCCTGTGCTGGAAGGTGGCCGGGGATGAGAATCCGGTCAGGAAGGTGCTGCTGCCAAAGCCCAGTGATATCGAGGAGTTGCTGCAATATGACATCGTGGGGTTTAACAATCGGAAATACGACAATCATATTCTGCACGCCATGCGATTGGGCTATAAGCCGTATGACATCTTCAAGATCAGCAAAGCCATCATTGTGGACAAAACAGATCGCGGTTACTTTCGGGAGGCGTGGGATTATTCCAAAACGGATATCCTTGATTTCTCCAGCGAAAAGCAAAGCCTGAAGAAATTCGAGATCGACATGGATATCCACCACCAGGAAATGAACGTGGATTGGAGCCAGGATATTCCGGAAAACAAGTGGGAAGAGCTGATGGGCTACTGCGCGAACGACGTAGTGGCCACTGAGAAGTTGTTCTTCACAAAAGCCAGGCAGGCGGATTGGAAAGCCCGCGAGATTCTGGCAGACATCACCGGAAAGAGCACCAATTCTACCACCAACAGCCTTTCCACCTACTTTATATTCCAGGGAGAGAAGAATCCACAGCAATATTTCAACTATCGGTTTATGGGGGATGTGTCTCAGATCGATCCGAATTACCCCATTCCGGAGATTGATGAGTTGGGCCTTGACCCGGAGTATACGAAATTCGACAAGTTTGGCCGGCCGATCTTTCCAGGGTATACCTATGACTGGAGCAAGAATCCGGATGGAACTAACGGGCCGAAGATTTCAAAGTATCGTGGGGAAGAGGTCGGCGAAGGTGGATATGTGTATGCTGAGCCTGGTATTCATGTAAATGTTCCTGTGGATGACATTGAGAGCATGCACCCGACGAGCATCGAAGCGGAGAATCTGTTTGGCAAGTTCACGAAGCGATTCTCGGAAATCAAGATGATGCGTGTGCTGATCAAGCACAAGGATTACGAAGCAGCCAAGAAACTGTTTGACGGGAAATTGGCCAAGTATCTGGATAACGAGGAGCAGGCAGACGCATTGAGCTCTGCCCTGAAAATCGTAATCAATTCAGTATACGGCTTGACTTCCGCCAAGTTCCCGAATGCCTTCCGAGATCCGAGGAACGAGGACAACATCGTGGCGAAGCGCGGTGCGCTGTTCATGGTGAACCTGAAGCATGAAGTACAGCGTCGCGGTTTTACCGTGGCTCATATTAAAACGGATTCCATAAAGATTCCGAACGCTACGCCGGAGATCCTCAGGTTTGTGGCTGAATATGGGAAGCTGTATGGATACAAGTTTGAGCACGAGAGCACGTATGATCGCATGTGCCTGGTGAATGACGCCGTGTACATCGCAAAGGGCGCGTCTTTGGAACGCTGTATGGAATTGCACGGTTATATTCCCAGCAAGCAGAAGAAGATCGCCGGGCAGTGGACCGCCACTGGCAAGCAGTTCCAGGTGCCGTATGTGTTCAAGAAGCTGTTCAGCCATGAGGAAATCGAAATCCATGACATGATGGAAACCATGAGCGTGACCACCGGATTGTATTTGGATATGAACGAGAACCTCAGCAAAGGCGACCACAAGTATGTGTTCGTTGGCAAGTGCGGTGCGTTTTGCCCGATACTGCCTGGATGCGGAGGCGGCGAGCTGATGCGGCAGAATGGCGAAAAGTACGACGCGGCATCCGGAACGAAGGGTTATCGGTGGAAAGAGTTCGAGGTGGTAAGAACCCTTGGACTGGAAAAGGAAATCAATACGGAATACTATGAGAAACAATGCGAGAAAGCAAAGGAGGAAATCGGAAAGTATGGGAGCTTCGACATGTTTGTGGCCGAGGCTCCTTATATTTGCGCCGATGATGTGCCTTGGGAGGTAGCATGAAAGAAATAAAATTGAAAGACGTAAATGATCAGGAAATAACAATAAAGCGTGCCGAAAATATGCCAGGTTTTGTCGTTATAGAGTTCGACAGTCATTCCAGACTGGTGGACGCTTTAGATTTGCAGCTCGCTGTGACGGCTGTAGAGAAACGGGAATGGCCATAAAGGAGGCGTGCATGCATGTTTCGACCATGCGGATATGTAGCCGCTTATGGCTACATTGGGTTCCTCCCTGACGGAACCAAAAGGATGTATGCCACAGAAAAAGAATATATGGAGCAATTTGAAGAATCAGAGGAGGATAGCGATGAATGTTCTATGCACTATTGCCGGAGAACCTAATGAAAAAGATAGAATACTGAAAATAGAAAGTGCCCCTGGTTACAACAAAGTAATCGTAATGCTAAGCATACAAGGAAAAGGCGAAGAAACCATATGCGTTGATGGCGATGATCTTGTAAAAGCTACAAGAAACGCTATGAATCATTAAATACAAAAAAAGGAGAATAAAATTATGTCTACCCAGAATCGTGAATCTCATCCCGTGGAACCCCTGATCCTGAAGAATGTGATCATTCCTGCCAATCGCGTGAAATCCGACGGCACCGAAACACACCCCCGCAATTTCAGCGGCAAGAAGTTCCCGCCCTATAACATGAGTGGCGAACGGAATTTTACCATCATCGTTGATCCCGAGCAGGTGGATATCAATGAACTGATTGAAAAGGGATGGAACATCCGTCAGGGAAAGAAGCGGGAAGACGACCCGGATTATGTTCCCAACTACTACCTGCGGGTGAAGGTGAAGTATCATCCTTTGGACAGCTCGATGAGCCGGGTCAATCCCCGTGTGCTGAAAGTATGCGGCGGAGGCCAGGTGGCTATGGACGAGGACAACATCGCTGATCTGGATCGGGATGAGATCGTGAAAGCCAATTTGACCATCACCGGGCGTTGGAGCGATACACCGACGTATCGTGGCGTGAGCGCCTATCTGAAAAAGATGGTGGTTCGCGTGAGCGACGATGATAACCTGGACGACCTGATGGAAGGTATCATGGATGATTGATCTCTTTCCTCATCAAAGAGAGGCCATCCGGAAGCTGCATAACGGTTCCATTCTTTGGGCGGAAACGGGAACCGGAAAGTCGATCACTGCGCTGGCCTATTTTTGTGAGGTAGAGTGTGATCATATGAAAAAGCCCAGGGACCTGCTGATTATTACGACTGCTCAAAAACGTGATAAACTGGAATGGGAGGGCGAATGCGTCAAGGTTGGTCTGCCTGTCTACGATGATCAAAATAAACAGATCATTCGGGTTCAAATAGACAGCTGGAACAACATTGTGAAATACGCCGATGTCCGAGGAAAGTTTATTATATTTGACGAGCAGCGGGTAACAGGCTCAGGCCCCTGGGCCAAAACCTTTATCCGGATGGGAAGGAACAATCATTGGATCTTGCTCAGTGCCACGCCCGGGGACAGATGGATTGAATACTGCCCGGTGTTCATCGCGAACGGATATTATCGTACATTTACGGAATTCAAGCGGGAGCACTGCATTTACAGCCCGTTTATCACCAAGTATCCGAAAATCATCGGATACTTGAACGAGAGCCGGCTGTGTAAGCAGCGAAGCGAGATATTGGTGGGCATGCACTTTGACAAGGAGACCGTGCAGCACCATATTTCTTGTTCCGTGGACTATAACCACGAACTGTACGATTTTATTGCAAAAGAGCGATACGATCCATTTGCCGAAGAACCAATCCGAGATGCAGCAGGGCTGTGCCTAATGTTAAGGAAGGTGGTAAACGATGACATCAGAAGACTTGCAGAAGTGGAACGGATCATGCGGTATCACCCGAGGGCTATCATATTCTACAACTTCGACTATGAACTTGAGATGCTGCGAGAATTGCCCTTTCTTACCGCCGAATGGAATGGCCACCGACATGATCCTGTTCCGGATGTATCGAGATGGGCTTATCTCGTTCAGTACATTGCAGGCTCTGAGGGCTGGAACTGTATATCAACAGACACCGTTATCTTCTTTAGCCGAAGTTATAGCTATAAGCAGATGACCCAGGCGTGCGGGCGGATCGACCGGATCAATACGGGATACCACGATCTGTATTATTACTATCTGGTCAGTGATGCCGGTATCGATAAGGCCATCGGCAGGGCACTGGAGGAAAAGAAGGATTTCAACGAGAGCGCTTACTATGACACATTGGAGAAGAGCGTCTGAAACATGGCGCTCTTTTCTATTCGCGTGAAAAACATGGACTATTATGGAGAGGATATGACACGTAATGTTGAATGCGGATTCAACGGTAATTGTACAGCCGCCTGTACGACGTAATCATATTCTTTTTTTTTATATTCGCGTGAAAAACATGGACTATTATGGAGAGGAAGAGAGTGACACGAATGTAGCTGTTAATTCAGCCTCCCATACAGAGTTCGATGCTCCTGTATGGCCTTTCCAAGAAACATGAACTTATATTTTTCTTTTTGGTGAGCGTTATGAAAAAAGAAAGCGCTTTTCAGTTGGCGTTGGTTAAGAAACTGCGCAGCATGGACTGCGTGGTGGAGGTGATCAAGAATGACGCCAATTATATTCAGGGATTTCCGGATCTGACGGTATATCTCAGAAATGGAAAATGGGCAATGCTTGAATGTAAACGGGAAGATCAATCCAGCAAACGGCCGAATCAGCCGTATTATATTCGCACAATGAATGCGTGCGGATTTGCCAGATTTATTGAGCCCGGAAATGAGGAGGAAGTGCTTCGTGATCTTTGTCAATACGCATCCTGAGCTGGTGGGAAAGCACGCGCTGCTGAGCCCCAGCAAACATTCCTGGCTGAACTATGATGACGAAAAGCTTCGGCAGATGTATGTGAACAGCTTCGCTTCCCAGATAGGAACCATTGTGCATGACTATGCGGCGGACAAGATATTTTATCGGCAGCCATTGGAAGACAACCGCAGCGAGCGGAACGCACTCCTTTTGCGTTTGCTGAAAAACGGCATTCCGCCGAATGCGATCCAACTGGAAAAGCTGTTTACGAACTTACTGCCTTATGTGAACGACGCCATCGGGTTCAAGATGTCGCCTGAAATATGCTTATATTACACGGACAAGGCGTTCGGCTGGGTCGATACCATTGCTTTCAGCCGGAATGTTCTTCGGATTCATGATCTCAAAACTGGGGACAGTCCTGTGAGCATGGATCAGTTGATGTGCTATGCGGCATATTTCTATCTGACGCATAAGAAAGAAGCGAATTTACAGAAATGTAAAACAGAATTAAGGATTTACCAAAATAATCAGGTTCTTATCCATACTCCTTCGGCATATGATATATCCTGCGTCATGGACGCAGTAGTTCATGCGGACATGATAGTAGACGAAATGTAACGGAGGAATGACACATGGACAGACGTGAACTGGAACTTGGAGGATTCATCGCGCTTTGCGACTTCTTCGACGAGAAGATATGCCGCAAGAAGATGGGCATCCGGATGGACGAGGATTTCGTGCTTCACTTCGGGTACACCGAGGAAGAACGGGAAAACGTCCTGGCTCATTATGGAACCCCGAGGCATTCCGGACGATATCCTTGGGGAAGCGGCGAGCATCCCTATCAGCGGTATGCAAACTTCCTGGGCCACGTGACAAGGATGCGCGAACGCGGATGGGACGATAACGAGATCGCCAAGAGCATGAAGATGACCTCTACCGTGTTCCGCGCTAAGCTCAGCTATGCGGAGGACCAGTCGAGAAAAGAACGGGTATCCCAAGCGCAGAAGCTGCGGGATAAAGGATATTCTCTCCAGGCGATTGCCGACAGAATGGGTCTGCCCAACGAAAGCTCGGTTCGCAGTTTGTTGAACGCCAAGGCGAAAGCCCGGTCGCTGCAAACGGATATTACGATCGACACGCTTAAGAAAGCTGTAGAAGAAAGCCGGTACGTGGACGTTGGCGGCGGCAGTGAAAAGCGTCTGGGGATCAGCGAAACCAAGCTGAAAAACGCCGTGATCCTGATGGAAGAAATGGGTTACAAGGTGACGCCGATCTATCAGGTGCAGCAGGGAACCGGCCACCGGACGACGGTAAGGATTCTGACGAAAGACGACGTTCCTTATGCCGAGATCCGGCAGAACAAGGAGCAGGCCAGCATTCCTGGATATCAGAGCGAAGATCATGGGTACACCATGGAAAAGATTGAACCGCCTAAACCGATTGATGCCAGTCGTATCAGGGTGCGATATGCGGAAGAAGGCGGATTGGAGAGGGACGGAACCATTCAGCTTCGCAGAGGCGTAGATGATCTTTCCCTGAATTCCGCTTTATACGCGCAGGTGCGCATTGCAGCAAAGACGGACCCGAACAGCAGCGAACCGACACACTATTTGAAAGGGATGGCGCTGTATGGAGATGACAAAGACTTTCCTCCTGGGGTGGATGTTATATTCAACACCAATAAGCCTGCTGGTACGGAAGTATTTGGCAAGACCTCCGACACGTCGGTGCTCAAGCCCATCAAGCCTGGATCTGATCCGGTAAATCCCTTTGGTGCGACCATTCGTTATGACGAAGACCTGATTATGGCTCAGCGTCATTACATCGATAAGAATGGCGAGCGCCAGCTGAGCTGCCTGAACGTGGTGAACGAGGAAGGTAACTGGGGAGAATGGAGCAAGAATCTGAGCAGTCAGTTTCTGAGCAAACAAAAGCCCGAGCTGATCAAGAGTCAGCTGAAAGAGGCTTATGACGCCAGGAAAGAAGACTTTGACGAGATTGCTTCCCTGAACAATCCGGTGGTCAAAGAGCTGTTGGCCAAGAGCTTTGCAGACGATTGCGATTCCGCCGCTGTGCATCTGAAAGGAGCCGCGCTGCCCAGGCAGAGGACACAAGTATTGATTCCGCTTCCCGACCTGAAGAAGGACGAGTGCTTCGCGCCGAACTTCCAGGATGGAGAGACAGTGGTGTTGATTCGGTATCCGCATGCAGGCCCGTTTGAGATTGCAGAGCTGAAGGTGAACAATCGCAATGCGGAAGGGCAGAAGACCCTGCGGCGTGACGACGGAACCTATGCAAAAGATGCGATCGGTATTCCTCCCTCGGCTGCTCAAAAGCTGAGCGGTGCAGACTTTGACGGTGACACGGTGATCGTGATCCCGAACAATGACAAACGCATTAAGAGTATGCCTGCGTTGGACGGGCTCAAGAACTTCAGCACGGACGAGTACAAGCTTCCAGACGATGCACCGCCCTCCGACAGCACGCACGGATTCCACAAGCAGATGGAAATGGGGAAAGTCAGCAATCTGATCACCGACATGACCATCAAGGGCGACGCTAACTATGATGAGATTGCCAGGGCTGTCCGGCATTCCATGGTGGTCATCGACGCGGAAAAGCACCACCTGGACTGGAAACAGTCGGAGCTTGATAACGGTATCCTGGAGTTGAAGGCCAAGTATCAAGGCGGCCCCACGAAAGGAGCCAGCACCCTGATTTCCAAGGCGTCCAGTGATGTGCGCGGTATTCCAGCCAGAAGACTGGTGACCAACCCTGATCGAATGACTCCCGAACAACGGGAGCGATTCGAAAGAGGGGAGAAGATCTATGAGGAGACAGGGCGCACGTATCAGAAGCTGAATAAAGAGACCGGTGAGTGGGAAACCCATAAGAGCACGACGGACTCTTCCAAGATGGCTGAAGCTTTCAACAGTGGGAAAGACGCTTACTCCCTGTCATCCGGAACCGTGCAGGAAACGATCTATGCCGACTTTGCGAATAAACTGAACCACCTTGGAAATGAGGCCCGGAAACTGGTGTATTTCCATGACGATTTCAAGTATAACCCGTCGGCCGCCAAAACCTATGAAGCAGAAGTTAAGAGCCTGAAAGATAAGCTATACATTGCCGAACTGAACAGGCCTTTGGAACGGAAAGCCCATATGCTGGCGGAAAAGTGGGTTAAGATCGCGACTGAAAACGATCCGTCTATGGATAAAGATGCCATCAAGAAGCTTCGTGGGCGTAAGCTGACTGAGGCGAGAACCCGAATCGGAGCCAAGAAGACCTTGGTGGATATCACGCCTAAGGAATGGGAAGCCATCCAGGCAAGAGCGATTACCAGAACAACGTTGGTGAAAATACTCAACAACGCGGACCTTGACAAGGTAAAGAGCTATGCGCTGCCTCGCAGTAATCACGGTCTGTCTGATTCCAAAGTTGCAAGAGCCAGAACCATGATGAAGCGAGGGGCAACAACGGCAGAAGCCGCTGAAGCCTTAGGCGTGTCGGTCAGTACGCTGCAAAAGGCGCTTTATTCGTAAAAAGAAGGAAGGAGATCGTATTGGCAAGACAGGTTGCAATCACTACGACCGATAATCCATATAATCCTATTACCCAATACGATGAATGGGAACGATATGACTCGGTAGAACATGACTACAAGACTTCAAGCTATCTTGCAAGGATCTGTCACGCGACGCATGAGCTGAGCGATGAGATGTACATGGAAGAAGTTGAAGCCGCAATCGACGAAATTGTGGAAATGAACCTGATTTCTTGGGTTTATAAAGGAATTTCGTATAAAAAAGTGGTCGTGGAAACGTAAGATTTTGGGGTACATGAGAGAACGACCGTTGGTAGGTCTTTTTTTTGTGCCCTGAGCGCGAGCAAAGGTGGGGGGAGGGGTCGCCAAAACTCCACCCCCACCCAAAAT
>JAEEGL011042123.1_pt1 | contig 17955 bp, 17 predicted proteins | sample 9134231 | NCBI WGS metagenome assembly JAEEGL01 (sample SAMN16246548, study PRJNA631951) | gut metagenome | biome: gut microbiome; feature: rumen; material: fiber-attached | host: Bos | place: Iran: Karaj | collected 2018-10 | reverse complement strand
TCACCCAAAAGCAGGTCGCCGACCGGCTGGGCATATCCCAAAGCTATATCTCGCGCCTTGAAAAGAAGATAATGAAGCAGCTCTATGACGAGATCAGGGCGATGGAATGACGGCAGGCGGAAGCGCAAAAAATATATTTTCAAAAACATACAACGTTTCCCCAAAAAAACCGTCTATATAGGTAGAAGGACATTTCGTCCCCATAGCAAATATAGGTGATGATGAAACGGCAAGTATGGTATAATGCTGTCGGAGATGAAACAAAGGACAAAATTATAATGGAGATTATATGAAAAAGGTAAGCCGATATGAAAAAGAAATGCATAAAAACGACTGCTGCGATCCTGCTATTGGTAATGTCTGTATTCGTGGCTTCCTGCGGCGAAACGGATGGCGGAGTATTATCTTATAACGACCTGATGAAGAACGGTATGATCATGCCGGAATACGCTGATCGGACAGCATTTACAGGTCTTGACAACTTAATCCAAAGTAGTATCGAGCACGGTACGGAGTTTGCGATCGTTACAGGCAGAGTAGAATCGGTCAGATACTATCTAGAGTGGCTGTACGGTCTTGCTGCCGTAACCGTATGTGACGTCGAGATCAACGATGTTTGTGGAGAGTTCAATACGCCAAACATAAAAAAGGGCGATACGGTTAGAGTTCGGTTCGACTGTGGCCCGATCCCGACAAAGGACGGCAAATACGATGTAGCAAGCGATTTGAAGCTTATCAGCGAATATCTTGACCGCGAAGTCGAAAGCACGCTTGACCTTGATGGCGACGATCCGTTTGCCATCGAATTGATCCCGGCCGAAGACAGAGAATACAGGATGTCAGCAGGGGCGCCGGATCAGGTTCCGATGGAGGAAGGCAAGGAGTATGCGTATTTCCTTTCAAAACCGTTTGAAAGCGATCTGTACGTTACCATACGCAGAGCGCGTGTCGCCTGTCCCATGGATGACACGCTTGAAGGGCTGAGCGCAAAGTACGGCCTGCATTATAATAAGGACTATATCGAGATCGCGGAGGAGATGGCGGCGCTTTTCAAAGCAGGTCAACAGGCAATGAATACCGCCGAACCGCAGGAAACAGATGGAGCAGAAGGATGCGAAACGCCGCTTTACTTCGATTCCGAGGAGCAGTTCTTAAGCTTCATGTCCGAGCTGAGATCCGGGGACCCGAAAAGGAAGCTTACCGTTTCCTCCCGGCAGGAGGAGTATGACCGTGTTTATTCGGCCTCGAATGATTATTTCTTTCTTTCCGGCTTGGGCGAGGTCTATGCGCCGGGAACCGAGCTTCCCGGGACGCATTTGGGCTATATCTCCACGTCGAACGATTATGTTTGCTGTGTTTATTTCAATGAAGCGGAAGAGAAGGTCGCGTATCTGATGTGGCACCGCGCGCTTCCGGCAGAATATGCCTATCCCGAGGGCGTTGAAAGGACCGAGTATAACGGCGTTGAGTATGCGATAGAAGAGTACGGACCGATAGAAGAGGAGGCATATCCGGGAGGATACGTGATCAGCTGGGTGCGCGACAACAAGTCGTTCCGCGCCGAATTCCTTGTCGGGTTTACGGTGGATGATATGCTCGCGTTCTGCGAATACAGGTCTGTTCCCATAAAATAGCTCAAACAGTCCTTTAAAAAAGCAAGACCGCAGGCTCGCTTTACAGCGGGCATACGGTCTTTTTTACAGTATGTTCCTGCTTTACCACAGCATGCCTTGCAGCGGGATCAGGGCGATGGAGCAGCCTGCTCCGTGTACTCAAGTGACGGCCGCATATTGGGCTTTGTGACGCGAAAGATGCCGTTTTCAAATATGAGCGCGTACGGTTCGCCGTTTGAGTCGATATAGACTTCGGCACCGTGTATCCCGCTGAGATCGCCGCTTTCGAGGGCGGCATCAACTGCCGCTTCATCGTGTCTGTAAAGCGTTGTGCAGGATATGAGCTCGCCCGAAATATCATAGACGCGCAGTGAATAATCGTATGACAGGGAACCCTGACGATCGTATCTTTTGACTCCAACCGTCACTGTATCGGCGGTATTGCGGTAATACATGACCTCGGTATTTTTACCTAGCATCAGCTTGAACCTCAGATCGCCCGCGACAACTGTCTTTTTGCTTCCGTAAATGTTTTCGACCGAGACCGAAAAGGCTTTCAGCCACATGTCACGTTCAAAATCAAACCGGAAGATATCTCCCAAATCGTTCATTAATTTCAGCTCCGTACCGTCTGAAAAAAGCGTTGTCTGCGTGTAAGCGGGCGGCCCGTCGAATTTGAATACGTTAAGGCCTGTCAGGCCTTCGATAGTGAGCGCCCCCGCGGGATTGCCGTCAAGATCGTAAACGCGTATGCTGTTTTCCCAACGGTCGAAGGCATAGAGCTTTCCTCCGTGAACGCACATTGTATCCGTATCGCTCCAGCCCTCGGTTTTATACGAAAGCCTGCCGTCCCGAAAAACGGCCAGGCGCTCCGATATGGAATCGAATACGTACACGTCGTTTCCGTTTACGGCGGCGCAGCGCGGCAATATAAGCGCGGCGTCGGGCTCCGGTTCGGTATCGTCCGCAGAAAACGAATATGAGGGGTGCGTAAAAATCTCCTCCGCGTCCCAAAGGGCGTCGGCGTAATGCTCCGGCAACGGGTCGGATGTGTCGGATACGGGCGAACCGCAGGCCGCGAAGGAGGTGAATATAAGACACAGGCTCAGTATTGCGCCTGTTATCTTCACGGAACGGGTTTTCATACGGTACCTCCAATAATGCTCTTCTGCTCTATATGACGCAAAACGGGGAGGGAAAGTAACGCCCGCGTGATAATATATTTTTGCAGAGGACAAAAAACGCGCGGGACGAAAGTCCCGCGCGTCAGACCGCTGACAAAGCTCTTTTAGGGAGTATTTGAAGTAAAGGACGCCAACTCGGTGCGACCAAAGGGAGCCGCGCGGGTCAGCGCGACCGCGCCGCGATAGGCGCGGAACCACGATAAATCAAGCCTTTTTTACCGCTCCTGCGAGACATATCCCCGAAATTGACCCACTCGGCCTTTTCGGGGATATTCATTCCATGTTTGTTTCCTTATTTTGCAATGATCTTATTTCAGGGTTTGTCAGTAATCTGACGCGCGGGACGAAAATCCCGCGCGTATGCCGTCTTTGGTTTACATGGTTCCGAAGATTCGGTCACCCGCGTCGCCCAGGCCGGGCACGATATAGCCGTGCTCGTTGAGGTGATCGTCGATGGCGGCAACGTAAATGTGCACGTCGGGGTGCGCCTCCTGCACGGCCTTGATTCCCTCGGGCACCGATACCAGGTTCATAAGGCGGACGGACCTGCAGCCGGTCTCCTTTATCTTGCGGATCGCTTCGCACGCGGAGCCGCCGGTCGCCAGCATGGGATCGACTATGATCACTTCGCGGTCCTCGATATCGGCGGGCAGCTTGCAGTAATAGGTGACGGGCTTTAATGATTCGGGATCGCGGAAGAGGCCGATATGCCCCATCTTGGCGGTGGGGATAAGGTTCATTATGCCGTCGGTCATGCCAAGGCCCGCGCGCAGTATCGGCACCACGGCAACCTTGCAGTTTATCAGCATTTTCGCGGTCGTCGCGGCGATGGGGGTTTCGATCCTGATCTCGTCAAGGGGCAGATCGCGCGTGACTTCATATGCCATGAGCGCGGAAAGCTCCGAAAGGAGGTTGCGGAAATCCTTTGTGCCGGTGTTCTTGTCGCGAAGCAGCGCAAGCTTGTGCTGCACAAGAGGATGGTCGATTACGGTTACGTTCTTGAATTCGCTCATGGTGGCTTCCTTTCCTATTTTTCGGCTTCGTAGGCCGTTATTTTCGCAATGCGGTTTTCATGCCTGCCGCCTTCGAAATCCGTTCCCAGCCAGGTCTTCACGATGGCCTTTGCGGTCTCGGCGCCTATTATGCGCCCGCCCATGGCAAGCATGTTGGAATCGTTGTGACGCCTTGTGAGCTCGGCCGAAAGCACGTCGCCGCAGAGCGCGCAGCGTATGCCGCGCACCTTGTTGCAGCAGATGGAAACGCCTATCCCCGTGCCGCATATGGCTATGCCGCGCTCGTATTCGCCCCGCGCAACGGCTTCCGCGGCGGGAAAGGCCATATCCGGATAGTCGACGGAGGCTTCGGAATAACAGCCGAGATCGCTCACCTCGTGGCCGAGGGCTTCTATAAAGGGTATGAGCCTCATCTTCAGCTCGAACCCGCCGTGATCGCTGCAAACGGCAATTTTCATAACGTGATCCCCTTTGTTTTATTTGTCCAGCACGGTGAAACCCGAGGCCCTCAAAAGCCTGTTCATATAGGCAAGGCCCTGATCCGCTTCGGAAATGCCCTCGGCGAATATCACGTCCACCTTGCCCGACCAGCGCCTCAGGGCGGAGAAAAGCTCCGCGCAGAGCGTTGCGGGTTCATCCCTGTCACCTATTATATCATAGTTCATCCCGCGATAACAAGCCCGAGTTTGCTCGGTGCCCAGCACCACGCAGGTCCTTCCCATGGCTTCCTCTATCTCGTATTCGCGGCATATGATCGATGCCGCCCTGCGCGGTGAGCCGACCGCCACTATCACCTCGGCGTCCGGCGCGTAATGCTTATGCTTCATGCCGGGAGAGGGCGCGGGCTCGCCTTCGGCAAGCGGATGCAGCACCGCGGGCGAAACCTCCACCTCGCCTATCACCTGCTCCAGCATCTCCCGCGTGATCCCGCCGGGACGCAGTATCGTCGGCCTGCCCACAAGGCTCAAAACGGTCGATTCCACACCCACCGCGCAGGGGCCGCCGTCAAGTATCACGTCTATGCGCCCGTCCATGTCGGCGGCTACGTGCTCCGCCGTGGTGGGCGAGGGCCGCCCGGAAATATTGGCCGAGGGCGCGGCAATCGGCACGCCCGCCGCCCTTATCAGCGCAAGCGCGGTCCTGTGCTCGGGCATGCGCACGGCAACGGTGGAAAGCCCCGCCGTTACCTCGTCGGGCACTATATCGCTCTTTACGAATATCAGGGTAAGCGGCCCGGGCCAAAAGGCGTCCATCAGGCGCTTTGCGTTGTCGGGCACGTGGCTCCAAAGCTCCTTCACGTCGGATTTTTTTGCTACGTGAAGTATCAGGGGATTGTCCGCGGGACGCCCCTTTGCCTCGAATATTCTTTTTACGGCCTCGCCGTCAAGCCCGTTCGCGCCCAGCCCGTAGACCGTCTCGGTCGGAAAAGCGACAAGCCCGCCCTGGCGGATCACCCGCCCGGCGTACTGAGTGCCGTTTTCCTTCTGTGTTTTTGCGTTGAAAATCTCCGTTTCCATCCGTTTTGTTCATCCTTTTCCCCCTCGTGGGGGATAGTTTATAGCCCGATCCTGTAAACCTCCAGGGCGTCGGGGAAGCCCATCATAATGCAGATGTATCCGTCCGCGCCGAGGTAATAGGCCTCGCAGGCGCCGTATAGCGCGTCATAGCCCTTTTCGGGAGGATCCTCATTCAGCACCGAGGAGCCCGCATTGACCGGCTCCGACCATTCGGAACCGGAACACGGCGAGTGCCGCCGCGTTTTACGAAAGCGAAGCGGCTTTCAAATCCTGTCAGTCCCCTTGCTGCAGCAGCTTCATCCTTTCGTCGAGTATAAGCGCGTCGATCATCTCGTCCATGTCGCCGTCGATGAAGGCTTCGAGCTTATAGAGCGTGAGGCCTATCCGGTGATCGGTGACGCGGCTCTGGGGGAAATTGTAAGTCCTTATCTTCGCGGAGCGGTCGCCCGAGCCCACCATCGCTCTCCTCGCCTCCGCCTCGGCGTCATGCGCCTGAGTGGAATACAGCTCGTAAAGGCGGCTTTTCAGCACGCGCATCGCCTTTTCGCGGTTCTGTATCTGGCTGCGTTCGTCCTGGCTCTGCACCACTATGCCCGTGGGCATATGCGTTATGCGTATGGCGGAGGAGGTCTTGTTCACGTGCTGACCGCCCGCGCCGCTCGAGCGATAGGTGTCCACGCGAATGTCGTTTGGGTCTATGGTAACGTCCACGTCCTCGGCCTCGGGCAGCACGGCCACGGTCGCGGCGCTCGTGTGTATGCGCCCCTGGGATTCCGTCTCGGGCACGCGCTGCACGCGGTGCACGCCGCTCTCGAATTTCATGCGCGAATAGGCGTTTTTGCCGTTTATCTGGAACACGGCCTCCTTGATGCCGCCTATCTCGGTGTCGTTCATGTCGATCATCTCCAGCTTAAAGCCGTGGCGTTCGGCATAGCGGGAATACATGCGGAAAAGCACCGCGCCGAAAAGCGCCGCCTCGTCCCCGCCTATGCCCGCGCGGATCTCGATTATCACGTTGCGCTCGTCGTTCGGGTCCTTGGGCAGGAGCATCACCTTAAGCTCCTCCTCAAGCTTTGCCGCCCTTTCCTCCGCCGCGCGTATCTCATCGTGAGCAAGCTCGCGAAGCTCGGCGTCGCTTTCCTCCTCAAGCATTGCGCGGCAGTCCGCCGCCGAATCGAGCGCGGACCTGTATTCCTCGTAAACGGAAACTATCTCGCCCAGGGACGAATGCTCCCTGGCGAGCTCCCGAAACGTGTTCTGATCGGATATCACGGCGGGATCCGAAAGCTTTGCTCCCAGCTCCTCATACCGTTCCTTCATTTTGGCAAGCTTTTCAAGCATATCAGAAATCAATTGCGACGACGCGGTCAACGCCGCCGGGATCCTTAATTATTCTTACCCGATTATCGGGAAACATTGCGGCGACGGCCTCGGCCTGACCCATCCCGACCTCCGTTATCAGCGCGCCGCCTTTTTTGACGTGCGCGGGAGCTTCCTTCGCGATCCTGCGGTAAATATCCAGCCCGTCGGGGCCGCCCGCAAGCGCAAGCGCCGGTTCAAAGCGCACCTCCTCCTGCAGGCAAGCCATATCCGCGTCGCTTATATAGGGGGGATTGGCGGTGATCAGATCATAGCTTCCCGCGCCTTCGAAAAGATCCGCAAGGCGGAATACTATCTCCGCTCCGTTTTTCTCCGCGTTGCGGCGGGCAAGCGCAAGCGCGCCGGGCGAGATATCCGAAGCCTCGATCGATAAGCTTCTTCCCGCAAGCTTTTTGAGCGATATCGCAATGCAGCCCGTGCCGGTGCATATATCCAGCGCGGAAGCATACGCGCGCTCTGCGGCAAGGCGCAGCGCCTCCTCGCAAAGGGTCTCGGTGTCCTGCCGCGGTATCAGGGCGGCGGGGGATACGCAAAAGGGCAGGCCCATGAAATACCATTCGCCCAGTACGTATTGAAGGGGCTCGCGTAAAAGCCGCCTTTTTATGAAGCCCTCCAGCTTCACAAACGCGGCTTCATCAAGCGTATCGCCGCTCAGCCGCAGCGCCGATGGGGAAAGCCCCGTCAGCTCGGCAAGCAAAAGACGGGCTTCCGTCCCCGCCTCGTCGGTAACGGACGAAAGCCTTTCCGCGGCATATGCAAGCGCTTCGCGTACCGTCATTCTTCCCCGGCCCCGGGCTCGCGTTCGGTTTTTTCGCAGGGCGCTTCTTCGGGCTCCCCGGCAGCTTCGGCCTTCGCCTCTTCCTCGGCGGCCTTCGCCGCTTCCTCGGCGGCCTTCGCCTCCTCTTCAAGACGTCTGCGCTCGGCCTCCTCGGCCTTCTTCTTCTCCTCAAGCGGGTTCTTTTCGCCCATGGCAAGGTAGAATGAGTATATGGCGACCTCGAGCATATCAAGCTCGGGCTCGCGGGTGGTGATGAGCTGCAGCGCCATTCCGGGGGCGCGGATTATCTTGGTGAACCAGTTGTCGTGCTTGGCGGCGCCGCGCAGCACCTCATATGACAGGCCGGCGATTATAGGCAGGAAGAGTATGCGCACGCCGAACCTTATGAGGAAAGCGGGCACCCTGCCCATATCGGCGGGCGGGAAGCCCAGCGCGTGCATCACTATATCCACTACGGTCAGCGTGATGATCGATATCGCCATCACCAGGAACAGATAGTTCGTGCCGCAGCGGGGATGCAGGCGGGTGTATTTCTTGGCGTTTTCGGGGGTCAGCTCGTCAACGCCCGCCTCATAGCAGGCGATCGTCTTGTGCTCGGCGCCGTGATACATGAATACGCGGCGGATGTCCTTAATGGCCGAAACAAGGAACAGATAGCCTATGTAGATCGCAAGCCTCAGCCCGCCCTCAACCAGCGAGCGCCACACGTAATTGGCGTCCTCGCCTGCGGCGGCCTTGCCGAATATCAGCGAGGATATAAGCTGGGGGAGGAACATGAACAGGCCCACGGCCAGCGCCACGCCCAGCACTATCGCAACGCCCATCACGGCGCTCATTATGTCGATATGCAGCTTGTCGGCAAGCCATTTTTCGAATTTCGAGGGCTCCTCCTGAAAGCTTTCGCCAAGCAGCTCGGCGGATTTCGTGGTGGTGCCCATGCCGGTCTTCAGACTCTCGACGAAAGCAACGACGCCCCTTATCACGGGCAGGCCCCAGAAGGTGCCCTTCTGCGCCTTGGAAACGAATTTTTCATAGCTCTTTACAATGCTCCCGTCCGGACGGCGCACGGCCATCGCTATGCCCACGTCGGACTTCATCATGACGCCCTCCATGACGGCCTGACCGCCCACCGAACAGCGGCGTATCGCGGGAGCCTTGGTCTTTTCTCTGCTCATTTATATTCCCTTCTGCCCGATTCTTATACGGGCGCACATTTTACCAATATGAGTATAGCACAAAATCCGATCATAGTAAACAGCCCGCAACGATATTTTCGTCCGGGCTGCAAAAAGGCGCATATTCAATAAAATTCGGCGATAAATCGTCCCGTGGTGGCGGTGCCGTCGTTCGATTCATGCAAAGGGTCGGCGGGGAAGAGGAACCATTCGTCCCAATCCGCCTGAGTGTAATTATCCGAGGAGCCGTCGCACCAGGTCACGTCAATATAATAGGTGCCCTGATCGAGCGTCACAATGTCCCAGAAATGCATTCGGTCGTCATTGCGCGCGTTGCGCACTCGGCGGCAGTCCAGGTTTGCCGCGCGGCACAGGGCTTCAAAGCCTATCGCATAGCCCTGGCAGATGGAAAAACCGTTCACAAGCGCGCCGTAGGCGGTCGAGGCATAGCGCGGCACCTCGCCGTGCACGTGGCAGTATTCGGTGTTCGCGCTGATGAAATAGGCGATCAGGCGGTAGCGGTCCACGGCGGAAAATCCTTCCGGGATCCGTGAAGCAACGTATTCTCCCACCGCTCTGAAGGCGTTTGCCCACGCGATGACCTCGGAAATATCCTCGGCCTCACGGAAATACCTTCCCTCCGGAAGGAAATAGACCGAGCGCCACACGCTGCCCGCTTCGGAATGCGAGAGCGGATCCTTGACCATGTCGAAGCAGATCTCGATATCGGGCCTGTCGAAGAGCAGCGCGGCAAGGGCTTCCTTCATCACCGGGTCCGCGCAAATCACCGTTACGGGCTCGAATGCTTCCGCTGCGGCCAGCATCATATCATATGCCTCGGCGGCCTTTCCCGAAAGGCTTCCGCGCTTGTTCGCCGGCACGAAGGGGTGCGCAGAGGATACGACCTTTGCGGGATGCCGCTCGATATAGGGGATTATTTCATCAAGCAGCCGTTTTGCCTTTGCGATCGCCGGGCCGGCATAGGCCTGCGGGTCGGTCGTCGGCGCCGGAGTGGGAGTCGGCACGGGAGTGGGCGCGGGCGTGCCGGGGGCTTCGGTCAGCGCGGGAGCTTCCGTCCGCGCGGGGTACGAGGGGCGCAGGCCGGCGCATCCCGCGGCGGAAACCAGCATTATGACCGCAAGCAATATCACCGGCCCGCGCAAAGCTTTTTTCATCCGGCCGGTCATTTTTCGGCAAAGGGGGCGTCCGCGGTCTTCGCGGAATAGATCTCGCAGTCATAACCCACCGCTTCGCGGTATTCGGCGGCGATCTTTTCGGAAATGCTCTCCGCAAGCCGTGAAGGCGCAAGGGCTATCGCGCAGCCGCCGAAGCCGGCTCCCGTCATGCGCGCGCCGAGAACGCCTTCACTGCGGCGGGCGGCCTCGACTATCGTATCGAGCTCAAAGCCCGTCACCTCATAATCATACCTCAGCGAATCGTGCGACGCGTTGAGAAGCTCGCCGAAGCGGAGCATATCGCCCCTTGACAAAAACTCGGCCGCAAGCTTGGTGCGCGCGTTTTCGGTGACGGCGTGGCGGGCGCGCTTCAAAAGCACGGGCGGGAGCAGCCCGAATACGCGCTCGAATTCCTCCGGCTCGATCGAGCAAAGGCAGGGCCTGGCTTCGCCCAAAGCGGAGTTTATGATGCGAAGCGCTTCCTCGCACTCGGCCCTTCTTTCGTTATATTTAGAATCCGCAAGCCTGCGGGGCTTTTTGGTGTTCATTATAAGCAGGGTGTATTCGCCCGGATCGAAGGGGAAATAGCTGTGCTCCAGGCTGTGGGTGTCCAGAAGCAGGGCGTGATCGGCGCGCCCCACCGCGCATATGAACTGATCCATTATGCCGCAGTTGACTCCCGCGCAGTCGCGCTCGGCGGCAAGCGACAGCTTCGAGGCGTTAACGCCGTCAAGCTCAAGGTCATAAAGCGCGGCAAGCACGGCGCAGGTGAGCACCTCGAGCGAGGCGGAGGAGGAGAGCCCCGAGCCGCGGGGCAGACTGCCCGAAACGGCCATGTCAAAGCCGCCCGCCGCATAGCCGGCGGAGGCAAGCTTTGCGGCAACGCCCAGAGGATAAGCCGCCCACGAGAAGCGCCCGAAAGCGCCCGGCTCGTGCGGAAGCGCCATAAGCTCGTCAAAGGCAACGGAAACGGCTTCGCCGCCCATATCGGCGGAGGCCAGGCGGATCAGGCCGTCGTCCCTCCTCGAGGCGGCGGCATAGGTGCCTATCGAGAGCGAGCAGGGCAGCACCCTGCCCCCGTTATAGTCGATATGTTCGCCGATCAGGTTCACGCGCCCCGGCGCGAAAAGTATGCGTTCCGGTTCATATCCGAAATGCAGATCGAAGCAGGCCTTTGCCGCAAGCTCGAATTCGTTCATAGTCAGCTCCTTTAAAAAAGTTCTGTCGCTCAATTATAACACAAACGCCGGCTTACGGCAAATATTCTTGTTAAAATCGGCGCTTGGTGATATAATCAGGTGATAATAACGCCGCTTGGGGGAAAGGAGGAGGATCCGTGCGCGTGCTGAAAAGAATATTCATCGGCCTGCTTGCCGCGGCCATGCTGCTTGGGATCACGCTCTATCTCCCCCTGCCCGACCGTCCGAACGAGGCCAAGCGCGAGGATCCGCCGATCGCCGCCATCAGCATAATGTATCGCGACGCCGAGCTGGTGCTGCTTGCCGGCTGCATGCGGATCACTCAGAACGACGAGGGGCTGACGTTTGCCAGGTTCACCGTGGACGAGGTGCTTGCGGGGCATGCGGAGGAGGGCGAGGTGCTCAGCATACCCATGAGCGCCGAGCCGGGCAAACAATACCTGCTCTATCTTAAAAAGGACGCGGAAAGCGGGGCTTATATGCCCGTTTCCGAAAGCACCGTCACTGTTGAGGACGGCATGGCTTATCTTGAAGGCCGCAGCTGCACGCTCGAAAGCATACGCGATGATATGGAGCGGCAAAAGCGCATACTCACCGTTCCCGCGCAGAAATTCTTCTATAACGAGCTTCCCTCGCTGATCGAAGCCTGCGACGAGATCGTCGTTGCAAAGGTGCTCAGCGTCAGCGAGCCCACCGCCACCGTGTGCCGCTCGGGCCGAAAGGGCGAAAGCATAGTGAGCACGCTCGAGCAGGTGTTCATGCGCGTGCGCATCGAAAACGGCCTCTACGGCAGCTTCCGCAGCGGCGATAAGCTGAGCGTGGTGCTCGAGCCCTATTACGTGCGTCCCGTGATAAACGCCACCGATCTTTCGGTCAAGACCGTCGAGGCCCCGCCCGAAAGCCTGCCTCAGGTCGGCCGCACGTACATATTCTTCCTGCTAAGATCCGATGACGTCAAAAGCGATATCTATTTCACCGTCAACCCATACGAAGGCTACGTGCTGCTGATAGGCAACACCGTCCGCCGCCCCTATTACAACAGCGCCATGGGCGAGATAAACGATCTGCGCGTGTTTGCCGAAAGGCTCAGGGAGATCATGAAAACGCCCGAAGAATAAACGAAAAAGCCCCGATGCGGATGCGCCTTTCGGCAGATCCTCGTCCGGATCGGTCCGGGGGCTTTTTTTATATCGAAAAACTATGTTGGCCGCGCTCAGTCAAACGCCTTGGTCTGCTCCAGGCTTCCGTCGCTCATGGTATAGATCGCGTCCATGCGCGATGCGATATCAAGATCGTGAGTTATGATTATCACGCAGCGGCCCTCTTCGTGCGCAAGGCGTATCAGCATGGACACGACCTGATCGGAATTGGACACGTCAAGATTGCCCGTGGGCTCGTCGGCAAGTATCAATTCGTTCCCCGCGGCCAGTGCGCGGGCGATGGCCACGCGCTGCTGCTCGCCGCCGGACAGCTGCGGCGGAAAGCGCCTGAACTGCTCGCGCGTGATGCCCACGGCAAAAAGCTCCTTTTCCGCCCGCTCCTGCGCCTCGCGGCCCTTTATGCCCTTAAGACGCATTGAATAGAGCGTGTTTTCAAGCACGGTGAGCAGGGGAAACAGGTTATAGCTCTGATAGATCACGGCGGCGTGATCGCGCCGGTAGGCGTCGCGGCTCATCTGCGAGGTGGGCTTGCCGTCAAACAGCACGCGGCCTTCCGATGGCAGCTCCAGCCCCGCAAGCAGCGAAAGCAGCGTCGTCTTGCCGCTGCCGCTCTTGCCGATTATGGCATAGGAATGCGCGCGTTCGAATGAACAGCTCACGTTTTTGACCGCGTGCACGGTCTGATACTTGCTCCGATAGGAGAAGGATACGTTTTCGGCTCTTAAAATATCCATGGTATGCCTTTCGTTATTGCTCGCTGTCGCGAAGGAGCCTTGTGGGAGGGGTCATCACCTGCCTGGCCGCGGAGGCAAAGCAGCCGACCGTGTTGAATGCAAAGAACAAGAGCGCCGTAAGCGGCTTGCCCGCGGCCGCGCCCGCCGCTGTCGATGCGATGAGCGGGGGCAGCTGCTGCTCAAGCAGCACGGTGAGCATCAGCTTTGAGCGCGCGGCGCCAAGGGTGCGCATCAGCGCGTAATTCTTAGTCTCGCCCCGCGTGCCCAGGAACCCCACCAGGAAGCCCGCGCCAAGGCTCAGCAGCGAAAGCAGGGGAAGCAGCAGCTCCGTCCTGGAAATATCCTGCTTTACGGCCGAAACCGTCGCCTTGTACTGCTCGTCGTTCACGTTTATCGCAAAGCCGTAATTTACCGAGCTGGGATCGACCTCGGTGAACATGGGCGCCGCGGCTTCCATAAGAGCGGCCTTCGATTCGTTGTCTCTCAATATGAACGCCACCGAATCGGTGCTTGGGTGCTCGGATAAGCTCGCCCCGGTGGAGAAGGCATAGGGATAGGGTATGAACACCTTGCCCGAGCCGCCGTACCAGCCCACCACGCGGAATTTGCGGGTGCCCTCGCCCAGACCGTCGTTCTCACCGTAGCGGTCCTTGAGCGCAAGCGCCAGCTCGCCGCCCGAGTAATCGTCGTAATCCTCCTTGGGAACAAGGCACACGGGCTCGTCCAGCAAGAAGAAATCCTCCTCCTCGGTGTAGTAGCTGCCGCCCATCGCGGGATCGAGCGCTTCGTCGCAGCGCGGGCTTGAAACGCCCAGCACGGTCACGCTGCCGATATAACCCGAGCCGGCGAATTCCTTGGTCAGCAGCAGCTCCTTTATGAACGAGCCAAGGCCGTTTTCCTCATCGCGTATGAAATCGGTATAGCGCTTGGCAAGGCACAGGCTCGTTGACTTGGTGCCGCGCTTATCCGTCACAACGCATTTCACGCCGTAATTCTCGCGCAGGGAATCAAGGTTTGCCCTCTGCGCGTCAAGATAATTCGAAAGCAGGCACAGCAGCGTGCACAGCGCGCCCGCTATTATAAAGCTCAGTATGCTCAGCCACGGCCTGCGCAGCAGCCTTTTGAATGAAAATCCGTCCATGCCGCCTCCTTATGCCGCCGAGAGCTCGCGCGGGGATCGCCGCGCGAGTATGAGCGCGTGAATGATTATGAACGCCGCCATCAGCACAAGCTGCGCGCATCCGAGCACCGCAAGCTGTGAAAAGCCCGGCATGCTGCGGCTTATCAGCTCCGCAAGCGCTTCGCCGCTCAAAACCGAGGCGTTCCCGGCGGCCTCCATGCTGTCCAGCGCGCTCTTCAATATGCCCGCCTGCACCGTGTTCAGCGCGGCGGCGCTCAGGCCCGTGCCTGTGATCACGCCGATAAGCGCGGTCATAAGGCCGCTTCCCGCCAGATAGAACGCCGCCTGACGGGGAGTCCTGCCAAGCGAGCGCAGCACGCCCAGATTCTTTTTCTGCCCGCCCTGATACATCAGAATGAACAGTATCAGGAAGAATACCCATCCCGCCGCGGCTATCCACATCAGGCGCGACGAGGTCAGCGCAAGCCCGTTCAGGTTCTTCTGCACCATTTCAAAGCCCTGATCGAAGGTATAGAACTGCCCCGCATAGGGCGAGCCGCTCAGCGCAAGGCGAAAATCCTCCACACTGCCGTTTTTAAGCTCGATCGAAAGATAGGGCCCGTAAACGTCCGTCGCCGCCTCCGAAGCCTCGGGGATCGAGCAGAACGCGCCGCTTATCTGCGCCGGGCGCGGTATAAATACCGTGTTGGGCGTGATGGAATAGGTGCCAAGGCTCCAGTCCGCGCGCAGGCGGTAAAGCCCCACTATCTCGAATTCCTCTTCGTCGGAATAATCGGTATCCATGCAGATCAGGTCCGCGTTCGGATTCATAAGCGCCTCGCCCGTTTTCGCACGGGTCGTGGCGTTGACGTCGATATCGCCGCCGGCAAATCGGAATTGGCTCATCGTTATACGGTCGCCGACCTTTAGCCCCGCCTTATCGGCCGTTCGGTCGGAAATTATCATCACCCTTGCCCCGCCGGAATATTCCTCGGGGGTGAAGGTGCGGCCTTCGATCATCTCGGCGTCGCCGTGTACGAATATGAACATGCTTTCCAGCCTGTCGGTGCCTATCACGGGCAGGGAGTGATTCTGCTTTTCCCACGCCCCGCGGTAATCGCGCCATATATCGTGACCGCCGATCTCAAAGAAATCCTCCGGGGCGCAGTCGAGCCTGTCCGCCGCGGGATATGAATAGGGCACGGGGCTATTAAGCCCGTCAAGCTGAGCGCGCACGGCGGCGGGCACGCCCATAAGGCAGCCGTTATCCTTATAAACGGTCCCAGCATCGATCGCATACACCGTGTATGCCATGCCCGAAACCGAGCGTGAATAGCGCGGATCGTATTTGGCGTGGCGCGGATCGAATATCCCGCTGAACACGTATCGCTCGCCGGGAACGAAATAATCCGCCGCCTCGGGGCATTCCGAAGCGTCAGCGGCAAAAACGAAGCAGCCAATGTATTTCAGCAGCGGCTCCGCCTGATGGAATTCGGGGTTAAGCAGCAGCACCTCCCCGGTCTGAACGCCGACTATCAGCATGCCGTCGTCATACAGCGCCGATGATATGACCGTGCCCGAAAGCACCGCGTTGTAATAGGGCTGCACGCTGCCCGAGGAACGCCAGCTCAGCTCCTTCCGCGTATCGGTTATGGGGCAAAACGCCGGGCTCGTGCCCCCCGCAAGGGTGTGCGACCTTACGGCCTTTACTGAATCGAACGCCTCGATCGCGCGAACGTCGTCCAAGGTGAACCTGCGGTCAACTGCCATCGCGCCGTCCTCCTCGTGAGCGGCGGGATCGGTGCGCACGGCTATCGCGGTGTGACGGGAATCAAGCTCGCGCGCAAGCCTTTCGGAGGAATAATACAGCGCCGTTCCAACGCTCAAAAAGCCCGTCATCAGAACGACGATCAATATCCACAGTATGGTGGTCAACGGCTTTCTTGTCAGCCGCTTTGCAATGTCCATTTATGCCTCCGAAAAGAGCTTTTCCGATATGGTTCGATCCCGCGCCGAAGCGCCGCAGCCGGGCTTGTCCGCACCGGATATCAGTCTATCATATTCCATTGCGGATTTCAATCGCGCGGACAAAAAAACAGGCGCGGTGGAAACCCGTGCCTGCCGTGAAGCTTTTGATCAGGAAAGCTGGCTGAGAAGACCTGCGTAAAGACCGCAGCCCACGCAGCCCATGATCATGATGACGAAGGTGAGGATGGTGCCGAGAATGCCGAGTATGAGACCGACGATGGCAAGCGCCTTGGATTCGCCGGCTTTCTTGGCCTTGACCATACCGACAGCGCCGAGAACAATGCCGAGAACGCCGAGAACGAGACCGAGGATGGCGATCATGGTAAGGCCGGTGCCGATGGAATTCTCAACAACGCAGAGCAGCCAAACGAGGAAAGAGAGAATGCTGAGCGCACCGCAGATAAGAGCGGCAATGGATATGCCCTTTGCGGAAGATTTCTGTTCCATTATGGGAACCTCCTTTAATGTGATGGGTATATTTTACAGCAATAAAACCATATTGTCAACATAATACGGGAAAATCATCCCTCCGAGATCGCGGCGGAAGCGCGGGAGTTTTCCTTATTATGCTTAACGATCAGCACTGCTGCCGAGATCACTACGAGTATCACGGAAACGATCTGGCTGGTCGAAAGGAACCCGATGAAGCCGCGATAGGTGTCCCCGCGGAAAAACTCGAGTATAAAGCGGTAAATGGGGTAAATGAGCAGATAGAGCCAAAGGAGCCTGCCCCTTGCCCTGCCCTTGCGGAAGAGCATCCACAGCAGTAAAAAGAGCAGGAAATTCAGCGCCGACTCAACAAGCTGCACGGGAAAGCGCGAAACGCCGTTGGCGGATTCGATTATGGAGTGGTGATAGGTGATCCCGCACGAGGATTCCACGCCATAGCAGCAGCCCGCAAGAAAGCACCCTATCCTGCCGAAGCCGTGAAAGAGCGGCAGCGCAATGGCGCACATATCCACGTAAGGCGCGCGGTCGCCCTTTTCCGCATGGCGCAGATAGAGCCAGCCGCCTATCATGCCGGTGATAAGGCCGCCGTAATAGACCGCCCCGCCGAATATTTCCTGCATCCACTGCAGAAAGACTTCGAACGAGGTGATCTTGTCAAGATTGTTCAGCGCCGTGATTATAAGGCGGTAATTGACTATGCCGTAAAGCAGGTGCGAGCCGATCAGGCTCGTTCCCGCGCCAACCAGCAGCGTGATGAACACGGTCACCTCGTCATACCCGTGCTTTTTTGCAAGGAAGTACGAGAAAAACAGCGCGATCAAAATGCCTGCAAGCGCGGCCAGCATATACCAGGGAGCGATCACCCTGCCGGCGATTTCAATATTAGGTATCATATGGCGTTGGAGCGATAAAGAGTAAAGCAGACATGGGGCATGCCCATGCCTGCTTCGGTCGATTCAAATCAGTGGAGACCCTCGAGGCTCTGCTGGAGACCCTCAAGTCCGCCGTACTGGCTGGCAGCGGTGCAGACGACACAGGCAGCCGCGCCAACGCAGAGGATGCCGATGAAGGCAAAAACGGTGCCGACGATGCCGCAGATGAGGCCGGCGATGGCAAGACCGCGGGACTCGTTGAGAGCCTTGGCCTTCTTCATGCCGATGGCGCCGAGGATGATGCCGACGAGGCCCAGGATAAGGCCGAGAACGGCAAGGATGATGGTGCCGACAACACCTTCACCGTTTTCCTGAATGCCGCTGACGGAGCCGATGGAGATGAAATAGGTTACAATGCCGAGAACACCGCAGACGAGAGCCGCGATGGACAGGCCCTTGGAAGAGCCCTGGGGATTAACGTTCTGTTCCATTAGGGGAACCTCCTTATAAAAATGGTAAACACATTTTACCTCATATCGAAACGGTTGTCAATATAT
>JAEEGL014069999.1_pt1 | contig 17956 bp, 12 predicted proteins | sample 9134231 | NCBI WGS metagenome assembly JAEEGL01 (sample SAMN16246548, study PRJNA631951) | gut metagenome | biome: gut microbiome; feature: rumen; material: fiber-attached | host: Bos | place: Iran: Karaj | collected 2018-10 | reverse complement strand
GGCATTGGGGTCGGCCTCACGGGCAAACTGGAATGCCTTGGCAATGAACTCGTCGCCGCACAGCTCGTAGAGCTTTGACTGACGGTAGGGGTTGGGTTGCTCGCCCGGACGTCCGGGACGTCCGCCATCGGAAATGGCCTCATTCACCACATCCCAGCAGTAGATGATGTCCTTGTAGCGGTTGACGACGGTGTGGATGTGGTCGCGCAGGCGCTGGTAGAAGACCTCTTTTTTGACGAAGTTGCCCTTCTTGTCATACATCATCCAGTCGGCAAACTGGGCGTGCCAGCAGAGGTTGTGGCCTCGCAACGGAATCTTGTTCACACGGCAGAAGTTGGCAATCGAATCGGCCTCCTTCCAGTTCCACACGCCTTCCGATGGGTGCAGAGAACCTACTTTCATGGCATTTTCGGCCGTCACGCTGTTGTATTCGCGCTTGACGAGTTCGCGTTCGGCTTCGTTCTGCATGTTACGGAAATTGACCGCTACACCGATGGTGAAGTAGTCCTTGTAGGCCTCCTTCAGCGTGCGGTTGTCCTCTTGACGTGGACCGAACTGAGGCTGTGCCAGCATTTGGGTGGCCAATAGGATAAGGCCAAGAGAAAGAAATGCTTTTTTCATGTTATTGTTTTGTGTTTGTATGTCATGGAGTTATGACGATACAAAGGTAGTATTTTCTTTTATTATAATCGCGCGCGTTCGTTACTAATACTTTTGATTTTGTAACATTCGTGACAAATGTTACATTTTTTGAAAAATATGTTTCAAAATGTCAACGGGAAGCCTGTAACCGAATGTTTTTGTCTGTGTGGTTGTGGCCAATGCGCATCGGCCGAAAAAAAGAAATCCGCATCGGCTTTTTATGGCCAATGCGGAGTAAACGCTCAATTCTCGATTTTCATTTGTCCGTGCTGTGCAGGATGTTGTAGCCCGTCTGCGGTACTTCCACCCAGTTGCCTTGTCCCTCGGTGGGCAGGCTCGTGTCGTTGCCTACTTGGACGAACTTGCCGCCCGCGTAGTTGAACGATGGCGTGGTCAGCGCGCGTTTGCCGCAAGAGAGCAACCGGCCGCCCAGGAGTTGCAGGCCGCATTTCGTCGAGTCTTCACATTGGACGGCATCTTTTGGGCCGAAGACCTTGACCAGTCCGCCGCCCATGACGAGCGCGTCGCTGTGGATTCCGTCCTTCACGGCATTGGCCACAATGATCTCCACACCACGATGGATGTAGATGCGCGAGTCGCTGGCGATGGCGTGGTTGTAACGTCCTGTGACAGTGAGTTTTCCATGACCTTCACCGACCTTTCCCTTGTCGCTTAGCGTGAAGAATATCATCTTGCCTTCGCTGAAGAGGCAGGCCTTGTCGTCTTCGCCGGCGATGGTGTCGCTATAGACCTCGCCGTCACACAGGGTGTTTTCTGTGCCATCGGCCACGCAGATAAACGCACGTTTTTTCTCAATCACCTTCTGGATGTTGATGGCTGCGCCCTGCTGGTTGGTCAGGTTGACTCCGTCGAGCGTGATGCAGAATTTCTTGTCGCTGTAGATGCGCAGAGAGCCATTGGCCGAAGTCCCTCGCAGGATGTAGTTTACACGGCCGCGTTTGGGCGCATCGACGCTGTCATTGTGGATGGTGACGTGTGCCCCCTTGGCCGTACATTTGACCAGAGTCCTGAGTTGGCGGCCGTCAAACGTGACTGTGGCCGTATCTTCCTTGTAGTTGATGATGATGTCGCGCGTCTCTTTGTCTTCAATCCAGTTTTCGTAGAAATCCTTGTAGAAGGCGGCCTCGGGGTCGGTCGGCACGGTCTCATCGGCCTCAACGAACGGCGTGCTGGCATATTCGTTCCAGACGCTGTCGGCCAATGCCCATGTCATCTCGACCTTCTCGGGCTCGACGTAGGGCGAACCCTTCTCGTCGCACGCGGTGATGGCGATGGCCGATGCAGCAAGACTTAAAATGAGAAACTTGTTCATATTGGGATAGGGATTAGGAATTGAATGTTTTATGTCCAATGGGGTTCATCGGCCGCAAACAGTCAGAACTTGAACGTGTAGGAGAACTTCACCAGATGTCCGGCAGCCTCGTCACTGTCGCTCTTGTCCTTGTAGCGGTAGGCGACGCCCACGATGTTGTTCTTCGTCAGGCTGTAGTCAGTGCCGATGGTGTAGCGCATCTGATTGACAGCGAACGAATATTTCACGTCGTTGAACAGCTCGACATTGACAAATGGCTCCCATGGGCTGCGCTTGCGTTCCCACTTGATCTGCACGCGGCTGCGCAGCATCTGTTTGTCATATCCACCGATGACCTTGTCGTCGTTTCGCTTGCCGGTCAGGACCTTGGTGCGCTCGACAAACTGCTCGGTCAGATAGGTGTATTGATAGCGTTCGCGCAGACTTATCGTCCAGTATTTCAAGAACTTGTAGCTTGCCGTCAACGATGCTGTACCGCGATGGCGTGGCGACCAGTATTCAGCAATCACGTTCTTGCCCGACGAGCTCAGGTGCTGGGGCTTGAAGCGGTCGATGTATTCATAGCCCATTGCGGCCGATACCTCCCATGGGCTCTTCTTTTCTTTGTAAAGCTTGTAGCTGGCATCGGCGCCGACGGCATAGCGTTCGACCTCGTTCAGGCCATCCTGCGTACGGAATTCGCCCGTCAGTCCGACCTTCAGTTTCTTGCCGATCTTGTGGGATGCTTCCACTTCGACACCCGTGCCAAAATCATCGGCCATAATCACACCCGATGGGGTTGCGAGCCATGCGCCGAGGGTTGTCAGCAGGAGTAAGACTGTCCTTTTCATTGTCGTTAATAGGGATTTCTGCAAGCCGAGACTTGCGGGTTTCTTGATTGTGAAAGGGGAGGGAAAGAACATGAAAAACATTCCGTTTCCGCTCCTTTCGCTCCCCTTTTGGCTGTATTTATGGCCAATGGATCAATCCTTTGGCAGTTTCTGCATTTCGTCAACGCTGTTCTCCTCGTTGCCGTCCTCCGGATAGTAGTAGACCTTGAGCAGGGTCAGATCCTTCAGGAAGTTGACGGTGCCGACATCGACATGGTCAATCTTGACGCCCAGGCGCTCCTCCAGATCGGCAATCATCTCGGCCTTCTTGCTTGGCTTGATGAGGTCGATGCGATCATATTTCACGAACTTGCAGGCGTGCTGACGCATCTTGCGCGAACGCTCGCCCAACAGACAGGCAGCCACGAAGATGATGTTGACGGCACCCAGCGTGAACCAGTCGATCTGAACCGAAAGGGCGTTGATGACGCTCATGGCGATGATGACGAAGAGGTAGGTCATCTCACGCACGGGCATCGACTCCGTACGGTAACGGATAATGCCGAAGATGGCGAACAGACCCAGCGCAAATCCGACCTTGATCTTCACCGAACCCAACAGGAAAATCATCATGAAGATGGAGACGCTGATGAGCGTGAAGGTGAAGTAGTATTCCGCACGCTTGCTGTGACGGAAATAGAGCATGTGAATCAGGCCCAACACAAAGAAAAGGTGGAAGCCGAAATGCTGCAAGAGCGACCACATGCCGGCAAATTCGCTGACCTCGCCGGACATGTCCGATGTCAGATCGTAGGCGGAAGCTGCGTCGTTGGCAGCCTGAGCTACAGTAGAAATCAATTCAAATAACATTTTTGTGAGAAATTTTTAATTTTATTGTGCTTATATTCTTGTCTCCAACTTTATTTTGACTGCCTCCTCCGTGAAAGGTTTAATCAAAAATTCGTTTTTTTGTCAATTATTTATTAGTTCGCCCTCTTCATCTTTTCGAGTCGGATGAGCTTCTCCTTGAAGTTGTTGCGGCGCAGGTTCCCGTTGGTCAATGCGCATCCGATGCAGTATTTGCTGAAGCCGCTGGGCAGGATATGCATCCGTCGCAGCAGGTCGCACATCGGCGAATAGGTCGCACCGTCACGTTTCAGTTCGATGATGACGATATGGCCGATGTCCGCGTCCCGCTCCGTCTCGCGGTTGTGGAAGTGAACGTCGAGGTCGATGGTGAGTCGTTCGGTGAATCCCTTGTTGACCAATGTGATACGCTCAAAGTGGTTCTCCATCTGGGCGTCGAGTTGGTCGAGGGTGAACCAGGACTTCTCTGCGACGAAGTCGGCGGCCTCGGGCGAAAGCAGCTGGCGGTAGTCCGAGATGTTGGCCAATGAACCCAACTCGATGCGCTTCTTCTTCGTGCGGCCGTGGTTGTTCTTGTTCTTCACCTCCAGGAAGGTGTCGTCCGTCTCGACATAGTGGCGGATGCGGATCTTCTGGCGTGGCTGGTGGCCCGTCTCATGGATGGTGTACATGCGGTGGTCGGCCGTGTCGAGATAGAGCGTGCGGTAGCTCGACGTGCGTTTTTCGCCGATCCATTGGACAAAATAATCCTTCTCGGCAGCCTCAAGCAGGGGCATGAGTCTGGCCAATGGGATTACGTATTTCGTGTCGATGCGATTCATCAGCTTGACACTCTTCATCTTGTCAAGCTCGATGGGTTCAAAATGTTGAAGTTCTTCGCGGATGGACTGCAGAACTTTTTCTTTTTCCATAACACACAGTTTTGGGATTAATTCCGGAGAAAGAACGCATCGGCCGAAAAAAAATTGTGGCCGATGCAAAATATTTTCGATTTTTTTGCGTTTGGGCGCCGAGGTGTGAAAAATTGCAAATCACTTCATTTTCCGCTGCAAAGGTATTGATTTCTTGCGACATTTGCAAATAATCGGTTGAAAAACATGGGTTGGCTGGGCATTGGCCGATGAAATAGCTCCAATTTTCAGTGTGCAGATTCCGCTTCTACATCCTTTTTTCTCTTTGTGCCGCTTTTTTCGCCAATTGAAAAAAGTATGGATTTTTGCCGACGGGCCTGAATCGTGTCATTGGCCAAAAACGGTCTTTTCGTTCACTTCGCGCGCAGGGTGAGACTCTGCGAAAGGCCGGCGCCCGTGACGCGGAGGGTGATGCGGCCCGACTGGTGGCCGGTGCGGACGACGGCCAGTGCGCGGCCTTTCCAGAGGTGGCGGCGGGCGGTGTTCGTGGCCGATGGAACGTGGGCGGCATAGGAATCCATGTCGAGCATATTGCCATTGGCCACAGCCGCGAGTGAACCGGCGCCCGTGACGCGGAGGGTGAGCTGCTGGTCGGCCGATGGGATGACGTTGCCGCGCCTGTCAACCAGCTCGACGGTGACGAAGGCGAGGTCCTGGCCGTCGGCCGTGAGTCGGGTGCGGTCGGCCGTGAGACGGATGGCGGCAGGCCTGTCGGCCGTCTGGAGCGTCTGTGGTGCGGATTCAGCGCCATTGGCCAAGACACCGACAGCCCGCAGTGTGCCGGCCTCGTAGGGCAGGGTGAAGGTTGCCTTGTAACGTTGGGCGCGGGTGGTGGGCTGTTGGCCGATGAGCCTGTCGTTCAGGTAGAGGCGCACCTCGGGATAGCGTGAATAGACCTCGACCTGGATGGGCTTGCCCTCGTGCCCCGGCCAAGTCCATGACTGGACGGTTGTCCATGTGGACCAGCGGGTTACGATGATGGAATCGACGTAGTTGTCCGGCTCCCTCACGCCGATGGCGAGGCGCGGGATGCTGTCCCACAGGATCTGGCGGTAGTGGGAGATGGGCTTGCGCAGTCCGGTGAGGTCGATGTCGCCGCAATAGGCGCCGTGCCAGGGCCATTTCGAGCCTTCCCAGTGCTCGCCGCGGTCGGCAGTGTCGTGGGCATAATGAGCGCGGCCGATGCCACTCTCGCCCAGATAGTCGAGCGCCGTCCAGACGAAGTCGCCCAGGACGTAGGGAAGGTCATTGGCCGAAACCCAACTCTGGAAGGCCGAATCGGGGTAGCTCTCGGTCTGCCAGATGATGCGCTCGGGGCAGCGCTTGTGGTCGCGTTCGGCGCAGTCAATCAGGTAGTTGTAGCCCGCGATGTCGAGCGTTTCGGCCAATGGGTCGAAAATCGAATCGACTTCACACAGGGCCTGCGTCACGGGGCGCGTCGGGTCGAGCTGGCGCATCCTTGCGGCCAATTTTCGCGAGGTGGTGATGACCTCAATCTTCTTGCGTTCGTAGAGTTCGTTGCCGTTGCTCCACGCCATGACGCAGGGGTGGTTGCGGTCGCGTAGCACGAGGGCATCGACGTCGGACTGCCAGTGCTTGTCGATGAGTTCGTGGTAGTCGTGGGCATTCTTCTTGGCACGCAGGCCGTCAAAGGCCTCGTCGATGACGAGCAGGCCCAGATGGTCGCAGGCGCGCAGGAACTCCTCGCTCGGTGGGTTGTGGGATGTGCGCACGGCATTGAATCCTGCCTCCTTCATCAGCCGGGCCTTGCGCCATTCGGCAGCATCGAAGGCTGCGGCTCCCAGACATCCGTTGTCGTGGTGCAGGCATCCGCCGTTCAGGAGATAGGGCTGGCCGTTCAGACGCAGTCCATTGGCCGAAAACTCAATCTTGCGGAAGCCGTATTCGACGCTCAGTCCGTCCAGTTCGATGGTGTAGAGCGTCGGTTGTTCGGGACTCCACAGGGCGATGTCGCGGAAGGTGCGCCGTTCGTCGGGGCGGTTTTTTCGGCCAATGCAGATGACGGCACTGTCGGCCCGTCGGCCGTCGGCGCTGATGCCGCAGATCTGTTCGGTGCGGATGGCGGTCTGCCACGGGTCGTCGCTGCCATCGGCCATCATCTCGCACAGCCAGACGTGGCGGTAGATGCCCGAGCCGGAGTACCAGCGGCAGTTCTTCTGGTGCGAATTGTCGACGCGCACGGCAATCACGTTCTCGCCATCGCGCAGGAGGCTGCTCACATCGACCCAGAAACTGCTGTAGCCGTAGGCATGGCCGCCCGCCTCGGTGCCGTTGACATAGACCGTGCTGCGCTCGTAAACGCCCTCGAAATAGAGTTTTTTGGCCAATGCCCCTTGCGGCCGCTCCGTGTTGATTTTCAGGCGGTACCAGCCGATGCCCGTCGGCAGATAGGCGCCGTCGTTGCCGGCCGGAGCCTCGCGGTCAAACTGGCCCTCGATGCTCCAGTCGTGGGGCAGGTCGAGGGTGCGCCAGCGCGAGTCATCGAACGTTGCCGAGGCATAGATGTCGCTGTCGCCCAGCTGGAAACGCCAGCCGTCGTCGATGCGTTGGCGCTGGAAGGCGGCGAGCTGTGTGCCGGCCGCCGCGAGGAGGAGGATGGAGAGTGTCGTAATTCGTTTCATGATTTAAATATTGAGAGGGGGAGTGATGAAATAAGCAATAAGAATTAAGAGTTGCCTCTTTTTTTCAGCCTTTTGAAGACCAATGCCGCGCAAAGATAGTCAAAATTTCCGAAATGCGGCCCAATCGGGCGTGGAAATCGTTTCGTGCGGGCCGATTCATTGGCCGAAAACACCTGAAAGGGCTTTGGCCGATGGCGCAGCGTAAGAAATCGGCCCTGAAAATGATGGAGATTGCGGGATTTTCGTTACATTTGCCGCCGGAAAAAATGGAAAGCCTATGTCATTGCCCAAGTTTATCATCACGCTGGACGGCCACCTGCGCCTCGGTATGGTTGACCAGCACAAGGAGCTGCTGCGCGCTGGCGACCAGTGCATCGGCGGCGGGTATTACCGTTTCGATTTTGTGGCCAATCGCCTGATTCTCGACCGCGAGTCGTACGATTTCGGTGTGCCGAAGTGGCATCTGGTCGATGTCCTGCGCGTGCCTTCGGTCTATCGCGGCCTGCGCATCGTCTATCGCTACGATGACGGCTTCCACGACGATTTCAACGTGAGCGATGAGCTGGAAATTGAGTATTACGACTGACCTTTTCGTGCGAAAAAGGGACATTGGCCGATAAAATCGCGAGAAATATTTTTGATTTATGTCAAAAATCCGTAACTTTGTGCCCATTCAATTCTGCAAGCGATGTATAATCTGAGTCAGATTTCAGCCATTTTGAACTGTCCGCTGCACGGCAGCCGTCAGGCGACGGCCAATACGCAGCCGCAAGTCTCCATCCTGCTCACGGACAGCCGAAGCCTTTCTATAGCCAGCCAGACGCTGTTTTTTGCCCTCGTCACTGCACGCGGTGACGGCCATAAGTTCATTCCGGAACTCTATCAGAAGGGTGTCCGCGCCTTCGTCGTGAGCCAGCCGCCCGCCGAGTTCCGCAACGTCTGTCCCGAGGCTTGGTTTTTGGTTGTGGCCGATGCATTGGCCGCCCTCCAGACCCTTGCCGCTTGGCATCGCCAGCAGTTCGATTTGCCCGTCGTGGGCATCACCGGCTCCAACGGCAAGACCATCGTCAAGGAGTGGCTCTACCAGCTCTTGCACGACACGCGCAACATTGTCCGTTCGCCGCGCAGCTACAACAGCCAGGTGGGCGTGCCGCTCAGCGTGTGGCAGCTCGACAAGGCGCATGACCTCGCTCTCTTCGAGGCCGGCATCAGCCAGCCCGGCGAGATGGAACGGCTGGAGCGCATTATCCGACCCAACATCGGCATCCTGACCAACATCGGCACGGCCCACGCCGCCGGTTTCGAGAGCCGCGCGCAGAAGTTGCAGGAGAAATTGCAGCTCTTCCGCCACTGCGACGTCATCATCTACAACGCCGATATTGAGGGAGTGGCCGATGCCCTTGAAGCCGTCGGCGTGGGCGCGCGCAGCATGTCCTGGACGCGACATCGCAACGATGCGCAGATTAACGTCTATCAGGTGGAGCGTGACGACGCATCGACCACTGTACGCTACTCTGCGCTTGGTGTCGATGGCTCATTCTCCATCCCGATGACCGACGATGCCTCGCTCGAAAATGCGTTGAATTGCCTTGCGCTGATGCTCTACCTGCACATTTCGCCCGACGAAATCGAGCAGCGGATGCGCCGGATCACGCCATTGGCCATGCGCCTCGAAGTGGTCGAGGGAAAACGCGGCTGCCTGCTCATCAACGATGCCTACAACTGCGACATGACGTCGCTCGAAACGGCTCTGGAGTTCCAGAAACGCAGGTCGTCGGCCGCACTGAAGAACACGTTAGTCTTGTCCGACATCCTTCAGGCCGATATGTCCGACCGCGCCCGCTGTGCCCGTCTGGCGCAGCTGTGCCGCCTGTACGACATCCGCAAACTGTTCTGCATCGGTCCGCAGTCGGTCAAGAACGCGCGTACGATTGTCGAGGAGCTGAACGCCATTGGCCAAAACCTCATTTTCGATGCCTTCGCCTCGACGGCCGAGTTCATTGCGAGCGACGAAATCGGCCGTATGCAGAATGAACTCGTGCTGCTCAAGGGCGCGCGCGATTTCCAGTTCGAGCGCATCGGCGAGGCTTTGCAGCTGCGTCGGCACGAGACGATTCTGGAGGTCAATCTGGATGCCATCGTCCACAACCTGAACCAGTACCGCAGCCGCTTGGCATCGGACACGAAACTCACCTGTATGGTTAAGGCATTCGGCTATGGCACAGGTAGTTATGAACTGGCTAAGACCCTTCAGGACCAGAACGTTGATTATCTGGCTGTGGCTGTGGCCGATGAGGGTGCCGACCTGCGTCGACAGGGCATCCGCGTGCCGATCATCGTGATGAACCCCGAGATGTCGGCCTTCCGTACCATCATTGAAAACCGCCTCGAACCCGAAATCTACAGTTTCCGTCTGATGGATGCCTTTATGGACGAGACGCAGCGCATGGGCGTGACGAATTATCCCGTCCATGTCAAGATTGACTCCGGAATGCACCGTCTGGGCTTCCAGCCGCACGAAATCGACGAACTCATCGGCCGGCTGAAACGTCAGACATCGCTCACCGTGCGCAGTGTGTTCAGTCATTTCGCTACGGCCGATGACCCGGCACAGGAGGCTTTCGTCCACGAGCAGAAACGACGCTTCGACGATTGTGCCGACCGCATTCGCGCCGCCTTCCCGTATCACATCTTGCGCCACATCTGCAACTCGGCCGGCATCGAGAAATATCCGCAATATCAGATGGAAATGTGCCGTCTGGGCATCGGCCTGTACGGATTTGAGGCATCGGAGATAAAGATGAACCTCGAACCTGTCGCCGCGCTGAAGAGCACCATCCTGCAAATCAAGGACATTCCGGCCAGCGAGACCGTCGGCTATATGCGCAACGGCCGTCTGACGCGCGACTCGCGCATCGCCATGGTTCCGATTGGCTATGCCGACGGCTATGACCGACGTCTGGGCAACGGCCACGCCGAGATGCTTGTCTGCGGCCGACGCTGTCCGACGGTGGGCAATGTCTGCATGGATGTGACCTTCCTCGACGTGACCGACTGTCCAGAGGCACGCGAGGGCGATACGGTCGAGATTTTCGGCCCGAATCTGCCACTCAACGAACTGAGCGACCGGCTGGGTACGATTACCTACGAGGTGCTCAGCACGGTCAGCACGCGCGTCAAACGTGTCTATTTCAAGGAGTGAGATTGGCCCCCTCCCGGCCTCCCTTTCTTTATAGCTATGTCTCTTCGCCTGATTATATTGTCTTTTGCGATGCTGTGTACGGCATCCGCTTCGGCGTGGGGTTGGCCGTGGTCGGGGAGGAGGGATTCATTGGCCAATGCCCCAAAATCGCCAGACTTGCCGCCCATCGAGCGTTTCCTGGCCGATAGGGCAATCCCGTGCTACGACGTCGATTCGGTGCAGTTTTTCCAATCGGGTGCCGAGAAGTTCGAGTCGTTGTTGCGGGACATGGCATCGGCCAAACACCATATCCATTGCGAGTATTTCATTTTTGCCAATGACAGCATCGGCCAACGCGTCATCGAAATGATGAAACGGAAAGCGCGCGAGGGCGTTGAATGTCGCCTGCTGGTCGATGGATACTATGACAAGAAGCGTGGCTACCGCTACGACAAGCGCCTCAAACTGCTGCGGATGCACGGTATCGAGACCTGTGTCTATGCGCCCTACAAATTTCCGTATGCCCACCGCGTCCTGCGCGACCACCGCAAGATTGTCGTCATCGACGGGCGCATCGGCTACACTGGCGGCTTCAATGTGGCCGACTATAACATCAAGGGTAAGCCCGGCATCTATGGCGGCTACGTCGATACGCACGTGCGGCTCGAAGGTCAGGCGGTCGAAGGCCTGCAATTCCTCTTCGCCAACCACTTCGAGCGTTCTGGCGGCCGGGGCTTTGACGGTGCAGCCTATTATCCCTACACCGATGCCCTGCATGACATTCGCTACGGCAGACGAGTCGCCATCGTGGAGCGCAGCCATCATTATTATCTGAAGAAGCAGGAGATGCGTCGCACCGTGGTCAAACTCATCGATTCGGCCCATGACAGCCTACACATCACCTCGCCCTACCTGCTGCCCATCCCGAGCGTGCGCTGTGCCATCCGTCGCGCCCAAAGACGTGGCGTCCATGTTGAAATCCTCTTCAGCGAGGCAGGCGACACGCCGCTCTTCGACGTCGGCAACCTCAACTACGCGCACCGCCTGCATCGCCGTGGGGCCGAGGTCTGGCTCTACCGCGACGCCTTCCAGCACAGTAAGATTCTTTCTGTTGATGGTCAATGGTCTTTGGTCGGCTCGGTCAATCTCGACAGCCGCGCCCTGCGCTGGAACGAAGAGGTGGCCGCGCTTGTCATCGACACGGCATCGGCCCAATGGCTTGACGCCCGTTTCCTTGAGAATCAGCGGAAATCGCGCCGTCTGACTGACGAATACTATGAAAATTTGCCACGTTGGACGCGCATAAAAGGTTTTTTCGCCAACTATTTCCTCTCTTGGTGTCTCTAATCGGCGCAAATATTTGCTCGGTTGCGCAATTTTTGTTAGATTTGCACGAATTTTGGCCCGTTGTGGCCCATCGGCAGTCAATTCCATTTATGGCCAATGATACAATATGGCGCCATTGGCCAATAATCAGAAAATTTTAGCCCAAAATACTGAATATCAAATGAAAAAGAAATCAACACCAGCATGGCTGACCACGTTCCTGCTCCGTGTGGCAGGCGGAATCAACTACCGCAAGTTGGTCAAGGCCAGCAAAAATCCGAAGCAGGCCAGCGAACAGACGCTCCGCAACATTCTGGAGCTCGGCAAGGACACCGAATTTGGCCGTACCCACCGTTTCGACTATATTCTGGCTGCGGCCAATGGCGATGAGCTCTACAAGCGCTACACTGAGGTGATTGCTCCGAGCGACTACGAGGACTATCGCCCATACATCGACCGCCACAAGCAGGGCGAGGCCAATGTGCTCGTGCCCGGCAAGCCAGTGATGTATGCCACCACATCGGGCACGACCAAGGAGCCGAAATGGATTCCCATCACCGACGTCTATCTGAAGACCGTCTATGGCAAGATGACCAAGGTGTGGCTCTACAACTACATCCAGAACCGTCCGAAGTCGTTCTACGGCTATCTCGTCACCATCGTCGGCAAGGACGTTGAGGGTTATGCGCCCGATGGCACTGTGGCCGGATCCGTGTCGGGTGTGACGCGCCGCGATGCGCCATCGTTCGTCAAGGAGATGTATGCCGTGCCCGGCGGAGTCTATGGAATCAAGGACTACAACGCGCGCTACTACACCATCATGCGCCTCTCGATCGAGTGCGACGCCACGATTTTCATTACGGCCAATCCATCTACGCTCGTCGAGGTGCAGAAGAACGTCGATAAGTATTATGACCAATACTGCGACGACATCGAAAAGGGCACTTTGAGCCACGATTTCGACATCCCGGACGACATCCGCAAGGAGGTTGAGGCTCAGATTTCGCCCAATCCGAAGCGCGCCGCTGAACTACGCGAGTTGAAGAAGAAGTACGGCCGCGTCCTGCCCAAGCACTATTGGCCGAACATGCAGATTCTCAACACCTGGAAGTGCGGCAACACCCATGTCTATCTCGACAAGATCAAGGGATTCTTCCCCGACACTTGCCTGCACCAGGAGTTCGGCTATTTCTCGTCGGAGTGCCGTTTCGGCCTGGTTATGGACGATACGAACTACAGCACCATGTTCCCGCACTACCATTTCTATGAGTTCATGGCCGAAGAGGATGTTGACAAGCTCAACGACCCGGAGGCGCTGAAGTCGGCCAAGTTCTACCAGCTGCACGAGTTGGAACAGGGCAAGCGCTACTGCCCGTTTGTGACGACATGCTCAGGCCTGTACCGCTACAATATGAACGATCTGGTCGAGGTCGGAACGCCGTTCTACAACACCCCACGCGTCTTCATGTTGCAGAAGGTGAACGGCATCGTCACCATGACAGGCGAAAAGCTGCACGAGCGTCAGTTCATCGAAGCTGTCAACCAGGCTGCTGCCGAAAGCGGTCAGGCAGTGAAGTTCTTCGTCGGATTTGCCGATCTTGAGTCGTCGCTCTACCGTTTCTATTACGAGTTTGAGAATCAGGAAACTACGCAGCAGCAGTGCGACGAGTTCACCAAGCTCGTTGACAAATATCTGCGCCAACAGAACGTCGAATATGTCGCCAAGCGCGATTCGATGCGCGTACACGACCCTGTGGGCTACTGCCTTGTCGAAAACAGCTTCGAGAAGTTCAAGGCAGCCTGCATCGCTGAGGGTGCGCGTGATGGCCAGTTCAAGATGAACCTCCTGATGCAGGACGAAAAACGTCATGCCAAGTTCAAGGCATTGGTCAAGTAACAAACAATAAATGTCTCAAGAATTTGGGAATTGGAAGAATTATTTTTTCTTTTGATTCTCGAATTCTTGAGAAAAACTGAAAGAAAATGTTCAAGGATTGGGGATTGAGGGAATCGTTTTTTCTCAAATCTCAAATTCTTGAGATTTTTTTGCTTAAATTCTTGTGAAAGAGTGACATGAATATTGAGAAATACAAGGCCGTCATTTTTGACCTCGACGGCACGCTCTACGACAACAAGGGACTGCCGTTGAAGCTGGTGTTGGCCGACATTCCGAACATGTGGGTTTTGGGAGCCGAGCGACTGGCCCGCAAGCATATCAAGGGGCATGACTATGGCGACGCGGCCGGTGTCTATGACGCATTGTTTGCCGAAATGGCCCGCGTGAAGCGCAGTCTGACCGTCGATAAGGCCCGCAAATGGTATCAGGAGCGGTATATGCCATTGCAGGTCTCGCTGTTGCACCTGTACTTCCTGCTGCGCCCGTTGACCAAAGAGTTGCTTGAGGCGATGCGTGCGCGCGGCCTGAAAATCATCCTCTACAGCGATTACGGCCATGAGGTCGAGAAGATTGAGGCTCTCGGCCTGTCGCGCGACATGTTCGACGGCATCGTATCGGCCGCAAAGATGGGCGGATTGAAGCCTTGCCAGCAATCCATGCAGCGTCTGATGGCTCAATTCGGGCTCGACGCAGCCACCACGCTCTATGTGGGCGACCGCGAGGACACCGACGGCGAAAGTGCCCGTCCGGTAGGTATGGATTTCTATAATGTGAAGGCCAATTCAGCAGCATGGGACAATCTCCTGAAGATGTTTCTTTGATACATTTGTTTGCAATTTTATAGCAAAATAAAGAAATTTGCAATCGTAAAGTGCGAAAATATGGAAAATATTTGGCACTTTGCGATTTTTGTTGTAACTTTGCGGCGCTTTAAAAAGCGGTATTGGCCAATGCTTTCCGTCAATCACCCGTGAGATGCTCTTGTTTGCAAATTGCGGTAGAATAGGGGCATTGGCCATAAAAAAGTGCAAAAAAATCATCCAGAACATACAATGAGTCAATTGATTGTCCCAGAGCACTATGTGTCGGCCCTGAACCTGAAACAGACAGAACAGGCCATCAAGTGCATCAAAGATTTCTTTCTCGAATCCCTCTCGACCGAACTGCGCCTGCGTCGCGTCACAGCTCCACTTTTCGTCCTGCGCGGCCTCGGTATGAATGACGACCTGAATGGCGTGGAGCGCGCCGTGAACTTCCCCATCAAAGACATGAACGAGGCGAGGGCCGAGGTAGTCCATTCCTTGGCCAAGTGGAAGCGCTATACATTGGCCGAATATGGCATCGAGCCAGGCTACGGTATTGTGACCGACATGAACGCCATCCGCGCCGATGAGGAATTGGACAACATCCACTCGCTTTATGTGGACCAATGGGACTGGTGCCGCGTGATGACGGCCGAGGAGCGCAATATCGCCTTCCTCAAGAAGATTGTCAACAAGATCTATGGCGCCATCCTGCGCACGGAGTTCAAGATCTGTGAGACTTATCCCGCCATCGAGCGTTTTCTGCCCGAAGAGGTTTTCTTCATCCACAGCGAGGAACTGCTCCAGATGTACCCCAACCTTACGCCGAAGGAGCGCGAGGATGCCATCTGCAAGAAGTACGGCGCCGTGTTCATCATGGGCATTGGCGGCAAGCTGAGCAACGGTGAGGAGCATGACCTGCGAGCCCCAGACTATGACGATTGGACAACGCCCAACGAAGAGGGCTACAAGGGTCTGAACGGTGACCTGCTCATCTGGTATCCTGTCCTGAATCGCAGCATCGAGCTTTCGTCGATGGGCATCCGCGTGGACAAGGAGGCCCTGCTGCGTCAGCTCAAGCTCACCGGCAAGGAGGACCGCAAGGAACTCTACTTCCACAAGCGCCTGCTCGACGGTTCGTTGCCGCTCAGCATCGGCGGCGGCATCGGCCAATCACGGCTCTGCCTCGTCCTGCTGCACAAGGCGCACATCGGCGAAACTCAGTCCAGCATCTGGCCAGAGGATATGCGCAAGCGCTGCCACGATGCGGGCATGGTCTTGATTTAAGTGGCATTGGCCAATGAAATACGAAAACGGCGGGAACAAATGGGTTCCCGTCGCTTTTTTGTGTCAGATGTCTGGAAATCAAAAAAATAGAGCGCACCTCTCGGCGAACTCTATTGCAAAAACTTATTTATGATGGTACATTTTTACTCTGAATAGTCGTAAGGCTCTTCGCCGATGATTTCGCGCAGCTTGTTGCGGAACATCGCATCCTGCTCGAACAACGAGTGGACAGGCACTTCGTCGAGCTTGTGCATCGGCGACTTGAAGTAGAACGACAGCCACTTCTGGATGCCCTTCATGCCGCAGCGTTTTGCGAGGTCGGCCAACAGGACAAGGTCGAGGGCCAATGGCGCAGCCAGAATCGAGTCGCGGCACAGGAAATTGACCTTGATCTGCATCGGATAGCCCATCCAGCCGAAGATGTCGATGTTGTCCCACGCCTCCTTGTTGTCGTTGCGCGGCGGATAGTAGTTGATGCGCACCTTGTGATAGACGTCGCCGTAGAGGTCGGGATACTTCTCGGGTTCGAGGATGGAGTCGATGACCGACAGCTTCGACACCTCCTTCGTCTTGAACGATGCCGGATCGTCGAGCACCTCACCGTCACGGTTGCCCAGGATGTTGGTCGAGAACCATCCGGCCAAGCCCAGCATACGGGTGTGGAAGGCCGGCGCCAATACCGTCTTCATCATCGTCTGGCCGCTCTTGTAGTCCTTGCCGCAGATCGGGCAGCCGGTCTTGTCGGCCAACTCCCACATTGCCGGAAAATCGACGGTCAATGCAGGTGCACCATTGATGAACGGAGCACCCTCCATCATCGCGGCGTAGGCATAGCACATCGACGGTGCGACCAGTTTCGTGCCGGGCTTCTTCATCTCGGCCTCGAATTTGTCCAATGACATGTGCACGTCGCCCATTGGCAGATAAGCCTCGGTCGATGCGGCCCAGATGACCACGATACGGTCGCACTTGTTGTCTGCCTTGAACTGGCGGATGTCGGCGCGCAGCTGCTCCATCAGTTCCCATTTGGTGGCCGAATTGTCCTTCACCCACGTGCCGTTAAGTCGCGTAATGAAGTCGGGGTCGAAACAACCCTTCATCGGCTTGATGGCCTTAATCTCATCGGCCACAAGATTGATATCCTTTTCGTTCAGCACCCGCGCGTGGACGGCTCCGTCATAGACCGAATCGGGGAAGATGTCCCATCCGCCGAAGACGAGCTGGTCGAGCTTGGCCAATGGCACGAGATCCTTGATGAGGCCTTCGCGCTTGTCTTCGCCCTTGCCGACCTTGAGGTATGACAACTGTGTGATTGAGCCGATTGGCTTGGCAAGACCTTTGCGCGCGGCCAATGTTCCGATGATGAAAGTGGTGCTCACGGCACCGCTCAAACCCACTACCAGGACTCCGAGACGGCCGCCTGCTGGTTGAACAGATATATTTTTCATTTGTATAAGGGGATTTCAATTTGTTCTTTTTCAAGCCACACGCATCCGTTCGAGGTTCGATTTCCGCAATTCCTCCTTGGCATATTCGAGCGTGACGTGCAGCTTCTTCGTTTCGTCCGACGGCATGTTGTACATTGCATCCATCATGATGCTCTCGGTGATTGCACGCAGGCCGCGCGCTCCGAGCTTGTATTCGATGGCCTTATCGACGATGAGCTGATAGACTTCCGGATCGATTGTCACCTCGATGCCGTCCATCTTGAACAGCTTCTGATACTGCTTGATGATGGCGTTCTTCGGTTCGGTGAGGATACGTTTGAGGGCCTCGGCGTCGAGCGGCTCCAGATAGGTCAGGATTGGCAGACGGCCGATGATTTCCGGAATCAGACCGAACTTCTTCAAGTCGGCCGGCGTGATGTATTGCAGCAGGTTGTTGCGGTCCACCTCTACGCGCTTGTCATCGGTGTTGAAGCCGACGCTACGCGTGTTCAGACGGGCTGCAATCTTCTGTTCGATGCCATCGAACGCGCCGCCGCAGATGAACAGGATGTTTTTCGTATCGACCTCGATGAGCTTCTGCTCCGGATGCTTGCGGCCACCCTGCGGCGGCACACCTACGCGACTTCCTTCGAGCAGTTTGAGCAGACCCTGCTGCACACCCTCGCCCGACACGTCGCGCGTGATGCTCGGATTGTCGCCCTTGCGTGCAATCTTGTCGATTTCGTCGATGAAGACGATGCCGCGCTGTGCTGCCGCCACGTCGTAGTCGGCAGCCTGCAGCAGTCGTACTAGCACGTTCTCCACGTCGTC
>JAEEGL013007754.1_pt1 | contig 17956 bp, 14 predicted proteins | sample 9134231 | NCBI WGS metagenome assembly JAEEGL01 (sample SAMN16246548, study PRJNA631951) | gut metagenome | biome: gut microbiome; feature: rumen; material: fiber-attached | host: Bos | place: Iran: Karaj | collected 2018-10 | reverse complement strand
TGCGATGCGGAATCCGAGTTTGACGAGGAAGCGATGCTGGCGGAAGCCGAAGGATCGGCCTCGGTGCAGGCTTTGGATGAGGAGGACGAGCAGAATCAGGCCGAGGCTTTAACCGCACATCAAGAGCGCGATGCCGCATTGGAGCGCCATCAACGCCATTTGTTTTTGCAACGCCGAGCGATTTACCAGCTGCGCGAAGCTCCGCTCCCCCATCAACTGGGCTTGCTGCGATTTTTTGAACTGCCCGACAAGGCGATTTGGCCCGAAGTCCATCCCGCGCCCGTCGAGAAGTGGTTCTCGCCCTTTAAGCTCACCGATGACCAGAAGAGTTTTGTGCAAAAGGCCCTCGCGACCGCAGATTTTGCGTTTCTCGACGGCCCTCCCGGTTCAGGCAAGACCGCCGCGCTCTGCGAACTGATTCACCAGCTGGTCTCCCAGGGCCAGCGGATTTTGTTTTGCTGCGCCAACAGTACGGGGCTCGATCAAACCCTCGCGCATCTCGCACAACAAAAGGCGCCCGTCTCCATCCTGAGGCTCGATCGCCCCGACGACGAAGACGGCATCCGAAACCGCATTCAAACCCTGTCGAACCTTTGGTGGAGCCTGCCCGCCATGAGCCATTACAGCGATCGCGAGATCGATTCGATGGCCGAGCGCATGGTGGTCGAGACGGCAAACTTAACCTGCGCCACCTTCCAGCATCCGGACTCGACGCTGGGGGCCCACCCGGTCTTTAAGGATCGAAGCGACAACCGGCCGCTGACTTCGATGCCGCGATTCGACGTCCTGATCGTGGACGACGCGCAATCGATGCGTTTTCTGGAGTTCCTGCCCCCCGCGATGACTGCAAAGCGATGGATCCTGGCGGGGGATCTGCAAAGCGCGCCGCTCATCGATCACCGGGCTCTGGTCGACAGCCTGAGCCATCTGGCCACACCGCCCTCCAAGGATTCGATGGGTGGAGCGCCGCTGTTTCCTGCGGAGCATCAGCGGGCCTGTCTGGTGATCGATCGCCTGCTTCAAACCAAAGCGCGGCAGCCGGGCATGAGATGGCTCGTCATCGAACCGATGCGCGTGCTCGATTGGATCGTCAAAGAGATGAGCGCGGAGCCTTACGCCGATTTGGCGATCGCCCGCGTGAGCGGATACGGAGGCACACCCAAGGGCAATAAACTGACGCTGGCCCAGCTGCGATGCGGAAACCGCTCGGTGCTGCGCCTGCTGACGGCGGACTGGATCCTGATCGATCGCACCATGCTGATCGACGCCGCCGATCTGTTGCCCGCAAACCTGCTTCTGACCGGTCCTCTGCCCCTGGAAGACAGCCATCCGATGGTGATGCGCCAAAAATGGTGGCTCGCGCAGCAGGATCCGAGCTTTCACGAAACCGAACTCGAGATGCAGAGCTGGCTTCAGTCGCACAACTGGGCCCAGGAAATCGCGCGCCTTTTAACGAAGCGCCGCACCTTAAACCGCTGGCAGCCCGACTGGCCCCAATCCTCCCGCGATTCGAGTCCGCATTCCGCCGCACAAAAAAAGAAACAGCTCGCTCAGCAATTGGAAACGATCGAGCAGGAAATCGATGCGCTCTGCCCGTTTGCCATCGATCTCTCTGCCCCCCTGGCCGATATCGAAGCGCTCGCACTGCCCAACGTACTCGATTTGCTGCTACAAGGCGTCGACAACGACGGAGAAAGTGCATTGACGCAGGGACTCATGAACAGCCAAATCGATATCTTCACCGAACGCTTTGAATTGTTAAGCCAGCAGCACCGCAGTCACCCCACCCTTTCGGGACTCGCGCGCAAGCTCTTTTTTGGCGATCACACTTCCCGGGATGCAAAGATCGAGCTCCCGCAATGGAATACCCATTTGTTTCCCAACCGCTGCATGTGGATCGAATGCCCATTGGATCAAATCCAGGAAGAGATCCGAGCGCTCCTGCGCGCCATGCAGGCCTGGATGGAGGCTGCCCCAAAGAACAACACGTTGCCCCAGATCTCAGCCGTTTGCATCTGTAATGACCTGAACAAATTCTTCGAGTTTCCCGAGTTTGCAACGCAGATCGCGTTTCAGTGCAGCAGCCTCGAAGCGTTTCAGGGATGCGAGGCCGACCTGATCCTGATTGCCCTTGAACCCGATGCCCTGACCGCCGAGCGGTTGAGCGCAGCGCTGACGAGAGCGAGACAACAGGTGGTCTTCCTGGGACCCAATACGCCCGAGCGACAAGCGACGATGCAGGCTCTGCAAGCCTTCCCGCTCAGGAGCGCCATTCCTCATTACCCGGCAAACCCGCAAAGAGATCAACCATGAGATTGACATTACAGTCTGAACTTTCCGTGCGTTGCATCGCGGTCTTTGCAGAAATGGCCTGGATGGAACGCAGACCCGAACTGGGACAACTTTGCAGGGCCGCCTGTGACAGCGGTCTGCTCGATCGGGATGCGATCGAGGCCGTCCTGCCGGGCATTCCCGATCAGGGGGTCGATCATTTATTGAACGCCTGCCTCGAATGGGGGCTCTGCGACGATCAGTTTCACCTTACCCACCTGGGCGAACGCCTGGCCGAGACCGACGAAGCGCCGATTCCCGAACAAGGCCTCTACAAGATGTGGATCATCGATGATCCCGCCGTGGGCTGCCAGATCCTGGCGGTCGAGCGCCTTTCATCATCGTGGGATCTCCGCTTCGAGGATCCGCATCCATTAAAGAACCCGCCGCCTTGTCACCAGGTGTTCACCTCGGTGATCGATGACCGCAAGTTCATGGTGCGCGGCTTCCCGGCCAATCACGATGAGCTCGAATGCCTCGAAATGCCCACCGAGGCGCATTGTCAGCTTCTCCGCGTCTACGACTTTGAACAGGAGCGGCAGCAAACCCTATTGACCGGGCAGATAGAAGCGCCTTTGGGCCGCGGACTTTGTCCCATTCAGCAGGCGCCGGAAGAGCGCTCGATGCCGTTGTTCCATTGGGTGGAGCATTGGGATTTTGGCACGCAGGGAGAATGGGATCCCAAGCATCACTGGCTTGCGGTGCCGCTTTCCACCCTGAGCGATCGCGAGAAGGACCATTTTGAAAAGACGATCACCCTCGATCTGATCGAGATCCCCGAGCAAGGGATCTTTGAGAACGTGACTCTGGAGTCGGTGCCGCTGGGTCCGCAGTCGGCGGCGGCGGCTCAGGTGTGGGCGATGGATTGTTTCGATCGCGCCCTCGCCAAGAATGGATCCCCGCTGTGTTACAGCGCCATCTGCGCGCTCTTCGATCGCTTTACGGTGGGGACGCCACTGGAACCCTTTCACCCGAAGATGCCTTCCAAGGAGGAGCTTCTCCAAAAGGCGCAGGCGGAAGGAGATTTGTCGCAATACTGGGGATGGGCGGCCGCATTCGATTTGGCGCTGGACCAGGAGCCCGAGATCAATCTCGACGCTTACTTTGAAGAAGACGAGGCCCTCGAAGAGCAAATCCCCCTCGAAGAGGATCCCATGCAGCCCGGACGGCATTATTTGTCGCCGAACCTGCCGGATCATCTCACGCTGTTCTGCAATACAAGGCTCGCGATGCAACAACTGGTCGACTTTTTGGTGCTTGGACACAAGCCCCGGCGGGTATTGCTTTGCGACCGGTACGTCCGTGAAAACTTTGCGCAACTGAAATTATTCGTGGCGGCGCTGCGAAACATTTCAAGCGATCTCGAGATCCATATCTGGACCCTCAAACCCAATGAAGACTACGCGGGGGAAACCTTACTGGCCATCCAGGAGATTACAGGTATCCCGGCGCAGAATTATCCCAAGCTGTTTGGTCCCAAAAAGATGCACAGCCGGTATTTCTTTGTCGACTGCGGCGAGGGACAGGGTTTCTGCTGGGCAATGACACACAGCCCCCTGCATGGAAGGATTCGCGACGCATGCCCCTATCCTGGACCCACCACACCTCTATTATGGGACGACATGCAGGCTTACCTTCTTTGTGAAGACGAGATCGAACCGAGGCTGCAGCAATGGTTTAAGGAGGGGCAGCGATGATGCAAGGACCCATCAGGCGGATTACCAAGGAGCATACCCTTGAAAGGAAAGACGCCCACATCGCCTATGGTTGGGCTGCCGCAAAGGAACCGAAGACCTCCAAACCGTTTTCAGGTCGATGGCTGACCCACAATCTTTCCTTCGAGACCGATGATTCAGAACCCCTGATCGCGGTGATCGGAAGCGCGGGGGCGGCTGCAAGAGATCTGCTCTTAAGCTTTGCAGGTAAGAGCAAGCGAATGTATGCGCTCGTCGGGCCGACATGTGGAAAAAACGCGGGCGACTTACCTTTATTGCGCGCACAGAATCTGTTGTTGCGCAGGCTGCCTTCGGTTTCACTCTCGGCCATCTGTGGATCAAGGGGGGCCATTCTTTGGATAGGGGGAGGCCTGACATTACAACTCGACGATACCCAGAGTGAAGATTTGCGCCATCTCTTTATGGACATCTTCTGGCATGAAACCATAGAAGAGGCGTGGAACGATCAATGGCATCCGGTCCCTCAAATCGAGGTGGAGCTGCCGCCGATCTCATTCGATGCGACGGTGAAGCATTCCCATGAGCGCATACCCGAGCCGCCCGAGGGCGCGTTATTGCATTTAACCGGCGACTATTTGCCGGAGCATACGCCAGCAAGATTATGGTACCCGGCGGGGCCTGATCATCAGGAGCGCCTCTATGAACTGGCCATGTCGGGCTGTGAAATCTTGTGGGAAGAGCGGAGATTGCCCGAACTCATCTTCAATGGAGAACAAGGCGAGCTCTATTTACCTCATACGGGCGGGCATCTTTATATCAAGCTCAACGCGGGTCAGACCTACGACTTCACGAGATTGTTGTCGGCCGATGCGCCATGGCATTTCGTGACCGACCTTCCCCTTTCAAAGGCCGAGGATCTTCAAATCTGGTTGCCCGAAGAAAAGGAACCCCGCACGCTGGTCGATCTTCAGGAGCTGACGTTGTCTCCTCAAACGGCGGCGAGCCTTCGCAAGATGCCCGACAGTGTATTCCTTCCCGGCAGCGAGGCCGATCCTTTGGCCCGGAAGGTACATTATTTCTCGACCATTCTGCCTCCGAGGCTGCCCGTCAATGCAATGGAAGACGGTCTCGTGGCCCAATGGAGAATCTTCGACAAGGCCTGGTTGGACCGTCTGGGGAGATTTGGAAACGACCTGCAGGTGTTGGGAGCCGAGGTCGGGATGATCGATCGTGCAAACACACTTCGAAATACCCAGCCATCGACCTCTGGTAATGACGCCTCGGTGTTCTTAAAGCAAATCGAGTCCCTGGAATCAGAGATTAGGAAGATTAAAAAGATCAACGCCGAGAAGGCCTGTATGTTACGGGTCGAGCATGCAAGGACGGAGATCTTCCATAAAAAGGATCTCCTCGCGGCCACCGAGGTATCACTCGCGGCCATTGATGACTTCCATGCGGTGCAGGCATTGCAAAAAGCCCACGACGAGACCAAAAGAAAGGTGGGCCGACTTATAACAGAGATCGATGCGAGAGAGGCTCATTTCCAGATATCCCAACCTTTATCGACGAGCTTTAGAAATAACCTCTCGCAGAATCCAAACCAAAGTTCCAACTGGTCGAACCTGGAAACTGAAGCGGAACGAACAGAGGCGGAGTTCCAAAAAATCAAAGCCCAGGTGACCGAAGAGTTAAAGCACACCAAGAATGAAAAGGAACGGAAGCGACTGTTTGCAATGAGGGACGAGGCGTTAAAGGTTCGCGACGCGGCCAAGACAGCACTCGAGAAGCAGAACAAGCTGAAAAAGCAGCGCATACAAGGGATGTTCAACCTCATTGAAGCATCGCCCTCCAATCTGCATCACGATCCCAACGAGAAGGAACCACCACCACCCGCTTCCCGTGATCCGGAGTTGCGCGCCAAAAGAGCAGAACTCGAGACGGCCGAGACCCGTTTAAAGATGCTCGAAGAAAAATTACGCGACGCCCAGCAAATGCACGGCCTGGTCTGGACTCCTGAGATGCGCGAAAAGAAATTGGAAGAACACCGCATCTTCAAGGCGAATATCGAGAAGGAGATTGCAGAGCTCGAGAAGGAAGCAGAGGAAGAATTCGAATACCAGGATCCTCCATTGGAAGCCTGCGATCGGGTCAAGGCTCCCACCGAATTGCTTCCCAAACTCGGCAAGTTGTATTGCTACAAAGGCCACCGCTATTTGGTCATCGAGAATTGGGAAGATCTCGACGAAGGCGAACAAATTGCCGAGAAATACGGCGCCGAATTAGTGGCCCCCACTGAAGCATAAAGCTCCCGTCCGGGATCCATTCCTCCCCTCCCCGCCTTTACATCCCCATCCAGCAAACAATTTTCTCAGCAAAATCGACTTTCATTCAGCTCGCAGCGCATAATTTTGTCAGTGCAACGGAGATTAAATCACCATCATCGCGACAAAAATGTCCGAATCATGGTGATTGGATCACCATTTAATGTTGAATCAATCACCGAATAATGGTGATCCAATCTCGCCAGCTTCGTAAATCAAACTGGTTGAGCCTCAAATGATCTCTCTAAATCAAGGGGATCAAAAGCCGTCCACGCAGGTGTTGGTGTCACCGCAGGTGACGGAAGGGGACGAGTAAATCAAAATAATTCACCGAAATGGAATGATTTAAACCCGGCAGTCGATGGATCAGACTCACCAGCTGCTGTAAAGAAACCCTACATCAGAAGGAAAGAGGTCGGCGGAGGGAGGAAGGGATCAACAGTGGGCCACAAAGGCATCATCCTGCGGTGGGCTGCTGACATTTCGGATCGTTTTCCAGATCAGGTCCGATCTCGATCACACCGTGGCCGGAATGGGAAATACCCAGCGAGTCGTCGTCGACTGTTTCTACCTTGGACCAGAATTGTTTGCTGATGTCGGTCCATTGGTTGCCGATGTTGGCGGGAATCTGAGATTCGTCGGCCAGGTTGTAATTCACGCAGAGGGCCTTACCATCCATTGCGGTGCCTTCTTCTTTTTTGCCGGTGCAGTTATAAATGAAGGCGTATTGATTAAAGAAGCTGACCGTGGGGGCTTTGCTTGCATCGCAGGCGAGCAAAGTTCTCAGCGGATCGAAGTGATCTCTCGCCACGCAGTTCATCGCTTGTTCGCCGTACAAAGAAAGATCGAGGCCGACCTTTTCAAATAAGACGCTGAAGGCGATCCCTTCAGCGCTGAAGGCGTCTCCATGACTCGTATGGCCCGTAAAATCCTGAACCGGCGTACCATTCAGCTTCACCGAAACCGTGTCTTTTGCATCGCCGATCCTGAATTGCACTGTATCGTAAGGCCATTTGGCAACACGAACGCCACTGTCCTCATCAACCTCGGTCTTTGAACCGGCATCGAGGGTATGGGGATCGATCTTGTCGCCGTCGTCATCACCGCATGCGGCCACAAAAAAGCAAACCGGAGCCATCAACAAAAGAGAAAGCAAGCGCTTCATTTCATCTATCCTCAATGAGCAAGCGATCACAGTTCAAAGCCTAACCCAACCATCACCTGTCGGCCCGGATGGGGGAAGTAACCGCCCTGATTGTAGTCTGCATCCAAAAGATTTTGCGCGCGGGCAAACAGATAAGCTGTGGAATCGTTGTTGACTCCAAGCTTCTTCAAAGAAAATTCCTGCCTCGCGTAAGCTCCAAGCAGGAAGAAGCCATCGATCTTTTCACGTTTCACGGGCAAGGCATCCAGCCTTAAACCTTCCTGTCCGGAGAACCATTGACCATTCAAAGACAGCGCCAGGCCAAAGGGAGCATCGTAATGGATACTCAGGGCAGCGCTGTAAGGGGATCGATAGTCGAGCACGCGGTCTTCGGTATCATTGTGCGCGTACAACCAGGTAAAGTTCCCCTGTGTTCTGAAGTACTTTGCGAAAGCAAGGGAGCCCGAGAACTCGACACCGGCCATGGTCGATTCGGCCACATTTTCATAGCGATCGACCTTATCGATCAGGTTCTGCACGTCATTGTAAAACAGGCGGAGCGTCCATTTATCCTGCAGGCCAAACAAGGATTCAACGTCGGCACCGAGTTCATACATGTAGGCATCTTCGGGTTTTAAGTCCGCATTGCCTCCCACTGCTTTGGAATACAACTCCTTTAAAAAGGGGAACCGTGTTTTATGACCGAAGGCGGCGAAAAGGCGAACATCGTAAGGCAGGAAAGCTTCAAGCATGCTGCGATAATCGTGAGCCCCGAGCACGCGATCATCGGTCAGAAAGTCGAGATGGCTTTTTTCTTCCTTGTCCAATGTATGACCGCTCCAGGAATAACCGTTCACCCAGCGGAAGACACCGAATCTTTGGCTGTCTTCCAAGGCAACCGTATAGAGCGATGACTGATAGATGTCCCAGGGGGCATAGGTTTTATTGATGGAGTCCGCACGGACAGGGATGTCGTGCTGTTTGTTTTCGTCCTTGCGGTATCGCGCGCTGAGCTCGAGTTCATTGCTTGTCCAAAGGTTGAACGATGCGGTCACAGCGCTGCTGAATGTATAGTTGTCGTAAGAAGATTTCACAAACCAGGCGAGCGTGTTCTTTGTCAGATCGCTGTACGAGTCATCCTGGTAATCGGAGATCGTATCCTTGTGATCCATATAAGAGGCGACCGCGCGGACGCCAGTAAAAGCCCAGGTGGAGCGCGGTGATTTGGGTGTAAACTTTAAAGTGATCCCGTAAAGATCGGTATCGTAATCGGTGAAGCGCCAGAATCGGGTATAACCGTAGGACTGCATGATCGGCACGCCGCGGTCTTGCATAAAATGATGGTAGTGCAAGGCAACTTCGCTGCCCTCTCTTGGAATCCACGCCGCTTTGGCATGCAAAGTCAGCTTCTCGGAGTCACTTCCAACCCGAAGAGCACCCGCCTTGCAGTTCGATCCGCCTCTGCCATTCCCGCAATACTCCATGTTATCCTTCGTGGGCTTCCAATCATGGGACAGCTGCCAGCCATCACTTTTGCTGTAACCCGCCGATGCAAACAGGGCAAACGAACCTGCATTGTCCGTCTTTAAAAGACTTGAGACCTGCCCCGAAACACCCTTTTCATTCATCGGGTGGTCATCAAGATTGGCGAAGTTCCCCAGATACCCCTGAAACTTGAGTTCCAAAGGCTTCACCGGCGTCTTTGAATGCATGTGGACGACGCCACCCATCGAGTTCGGACCGTGAAGCACAGACGAGACGCCGCGATCCACTTCAACCGACGACAAACCCGAAACCAGGAGCGACGAGAGATCAAAGCTGCCCGAATAGACTTCGGTAATCGGGATGTCGTCCATTAAAATCAGGACCTGAGTGCGATCGAAGCCGCGGATTTGAATGGCATCGCCGGCCTTGGGGTGACTGCTCGTCTCCACGCCCGGCAACTGAGACACCGCCTCGGGCAATGTTTGTGCATTCTGCCGCTCCATCATCTCCTCGGTCACGCGACTGACCGAACTCCCCGCCGCCTTGTTATTGCCCACCACGACCACCTCATTCACCTCACCCTCGTCAAAAGAGTCCGCCTCCTGGTCTAAACTTTGCGGCTCAGACTGCAATTCAGCAAAGGCACAAGGTGAAGCAAACAACAGCGGAAGGAGAATCAAAGAGGTGGAGCGCGACATTTAAAATGCAACCCAATTGCAAAAATCCGGCCCCGATTTAAACAGGAAGCACCAAAAATGCAAGTGAATTGCAAAAATCGGGCTGTAAACGTCGAACGAAGTGAGAGGATTTTGATGGAGATGATAGAAAGGATGGTGAGATTGAAGAAAATTTGAATGAGGATGGAGAAGAAGTAAAGGGCGTCACAACGAAAAGCGAGCTCTCGCGACTTCTTTTTATTCTATCGCTATGCTTTTTTGATTCTGATCATATCTTTGGCCTTCGGCGCAAAAAAAAAGGCCCTCGCGGGCCAAAAAACGACGTCTGATTTGATTCAAACGGAAATCCGAACTTGCAAATAGATTTTCACCTGTGTTTTAATCCGCAGCGTTTTGAAACGAAGGTTGGTTCGTTCAAAGCGAATTTTAAACCCGTTTTTTTAAAGGACTCTCCCATGCAAAACCGCGTCAATCAGCCTTTAAGTGAAGCCGATCGCAACGAAGTCAAGGATCTGATCACGAAAGTGGAATCCAAGCTGCGGCCTGTCTGCACCATTATGACCGCAAACGAGCAGCATGAACTGCCCAAGCCGCGCCGCAACTTCGATAACCTTTTGCCTTTGCTCATTTCGATCATTGAAGAAAACCATTTGGACATGCCTGAAACCCCAATGGCCGATCTTCAAAAGGATTTGATCGTTCAAGAGCAGATGCACGCCTTTATGTTGTCGCTCGAAAACCTTCACATCATGGCACAGGACACCTATCGCCTCGCAAGGGCCGAGATTTGGGACGCCTTCCTCAACTATTACGGCGTCTTAAAAGCCATGGCGAGCCGAAACCCCGCCCTGCTCTCGCGCTTAAAGCCCATTGCCGATTTTATGGCCAACGGTCCGCGCCGAACCAACGCCAAAGCCAAGGCCAGCAAAGAGGATTACGAAGAAGAAGCGTGATCGTCCGCGCGAGCAAAAGCGCGATTGCGAGCAAAAAAAAAGCCTTCCCGATGAGGAAGGCTTTTTTATATCGTATCGATGATTTGGCACCTATAACCGAAGGTTGCTTTCGTTTTCTCAAGTCGCCTCTCCTGGTGACCGAACTCCCCTTCAGACTGCTGCGCGGCCACCTTCCCCGGAGGGGACGGCTTTCGATCCCTTTAGCCTGGGGGATCCTGCCGACTCAACCAGCGCTCTCTCGGATCATCGTGAATATCACTGCGACTCAACCAGTGCTCTCCCGGAGCATCGCGATATTCCACACGAAGAAAAAACCGCTCGATGGTACCGATCGTTTAAATCGCGAGACCGAAAGTGCGTCGCTTAGCACGTTCGCGCATATCCGCGCGAGCGAATGACGGCAGAGGATCATGAATCAAGGATGCCGTCCTATCGCTTCCTGTAAAATTTGAATAATTCATTTGAATCATTTCATAAAAACAATTATACGACGCCCATGAATCACGAATCGCAATGTAAAATGATGCATGCCCCTTCCAGCAATCGCCCGTTTCAGCTGCCCGTCTTTGTATTATCGACGATGCTCTGTTTTTTATTGATCATCCAACCCGCGTTCGCGTTACCGAAGAGCCCATTCCTCGGATTAAAGGGCGATTCAGCGCCAGGTGATTCTTTATTGCAACCAGCGCAGATTGAATCGCAGGCAAGCGAATTTTTATTGACGAGCAAGCCATTTTTATCGTCGCCATACGAGCTTCAGTTAAACGGACTGAACAATGTAGCCCTCTTTCATGTATTTCATTGCGATGGCTTCTGCATGTTAGCGCTTGGTTATATGGTCTTGGGCACCCCCATCCTGCTTTCGTTCCTCATCATTGGACAGGCGAGCGGAAACGATGCTTGGCGTAATGCCAGCAACATCGGACTTTATCCATGGCTCGTCGTGCCCCCTGCATCTTTAGGCTTTGAGCTGATTGATGACGCTTATCTATTTCCAAAGTATTATGACTTCCATGATTTTTTGATAACGCTTTCATTTGTGGGCACCGCTTCTGGATTGATTTTAGCAACCGTAGGGCAAGCAACCGATAACCATCGAATGCGCAATACCGGAAACTTCACCTATTTAGGCGGATTGATTCTTTATACGGTCGACATGGTCTTTTAGTACAATAGAATACCATAAAGAGCCATAAGAAATGATTCACCCAGCCTTTAAACAGCTTTGGAGATGTTCAAAAATGCATTTCGGCTTTGATCTATATCGTCGCTCGCTATCAAAATTTTTATTCTGCTCAATGCTTTTTCTATCGCTCGCATGCACGCCCGCATTCGCGTTACCGAAGAGTCCATTCCTGGGATTCGAACGCGAATCAAAACTGAATCACGTTCTGTCACAGGGATCGAACTTTCAATCCTCAGCAAGCGAATTTTTATTGCCGAGTCCATCCCTTCAAATCTCTCCATCAAACCTTGAGATCTCGGGATGTTTCAATACCATCTTTTTTGACGCAATCCGAGAATCCGACTACAAATGGATCTACCATCTTTATATCTTATTGACACCCGTCGCAGCGGTCACCGCTACCGCCGGTCACTTTTTTGATAACCACGTGATGCGCAACGTCAGCAACATTTACCTTTATCCATGGCTGCTGATGCCTGCGCTTGACGCCTTTTGCAACAATTATGAGGACGTATGCCGGTCCAATGTCATCGCAGGCGATCGCGATTACGATATTGAATTTTTCGTCAACTGGATGGGCTTTTTGGGTACGACCGCAGGACTCATCCTGGCGACCGTAGGCCAGGCGACCGATCACCATCGATTGCGCAATGCCGGGAACTTCACCTATCTTGGCGGCTTAGGGTTCTTGCTCCCGTTCGATCTCTATGTACTGATGCATTAACGGAACCGGATTCAGCGAGCTAACCCGTTCAATCACCGCAGGCGACGCATGAATCTTCCGACATCATATCTTGATCAAACCGACTCAATGGTGATAAAAAATGATCAGACTTTTGATTGCAAGGATTTCATTTTTGATCTCGTCGACCAAACGCTTTAACCATCAACCCCAAAATAAGAATGGAGGTCAACCAAAATGCATTCAACTTTAAGCGCGATTCATGGATCCTTCTTTAAATTTCTGTGCGCCTTTATGATTTCCTTTGCGATCGCGATACAGCCCGCGTTCGCGTTACCGAAGAGTCCTTTTTTGGGGATGGAAGAGGAATCAGCGCCCAGGATACAGCTTCTGCAGCCGACGTCGGTTTTGTCTCAGGAACGCGACCCCCTTTTCGGCGATAGCCTGTTTATCGCGGCACCATCGAACATCGGGTATGCATCGCTGAACACTGTAGGACTGTTTCATGATCCCGCCGGATACGCAGCGCTCGGTGCAATCGTCATCGCCGGAGGTGTCATCCTCGTCTTACTCCTCACCGGTGCCATCGCAGGGGGCGCCTATGCGCTCTCGCATTAAATAGAGTCCGGCGGATCACCCCTTCCAACGACGGCCATCCCCAGGCGCTCATTTTAAATGGCTTGATATTTTCATTGCGCGCATTTTGTATTTTCTGTAGATTCAGGAAAACAGATTCGATAGGAACGATCGATGCGCGCATTCATTTCCCTTTTAACCGCCAGTCTTTTTGCTTCAGGCTGCATGCTCGGTTGTGCAGAAGAAATCGTCGTTCGGAAAGGACCACTACCGGTTCAAAAGACGCCATTGGAACGCAAAACCTGCAGTATCAAATGGAAATCCGGCAGCGATGAAGTTTTGGTCCAGGACGATCCCACTTGCAGCGTGAAGACCGAAACTCAGGTCACCGTTTACGATGTAGTCGATCCCACCACAGCCTTTTATGCTCAGATATTAATGGTGCCCCTTGCCCTTGCAGGCGCCGGCATTGCCTTCAGAGGAGCCGACAAAGGCGAGCGAGCATGGACCTATACGGGCTTAAGCCTCGCCCTCGGTTCTGTTACAATCGCTTCTTTCATGGAAGTCTTTTCCAGAAGCAAAGTCTTTGGACATGATGAAACCCGCACCGAAGAGGATGAAACATCATGCGAACAGGCCTACGCCTTAACCAAAAAGCCCATCACGATCCATTATTATCAGAACGACAGCGATGAAATGTCATTGATCGGCAAGCAACAAGACTTCACCGACAGCGAAGGTCGATTCAAATTGGATCGCAAGATCTTCGCTGAGCATAAAGCGCAGTTCTACAAGATCGAAGTTCAGGTCGACGGTTACGAACCTTGTTACGACGACATCCATCAAAGTAACCTGCCCAAAGATTAATCCTTCCGCTCGCTCAATCTTTCATTCACAACCAATCTCAATTTGGTCCCTGTGACCAAAATCCGTATTCTTCCCTTTTCTTTTTCATTCATTCTCTTTAAAATTGCGTCATCGATTCATCAAATGAGGTTCGCTCCGAATGATGCGTCATGGCTTGCTTTTGGTTTTTCTAACGTTTTTTATGGGATGCGTTTCGGCGCCATCCAAATATTTTAAACTGGTCAACGAAGTCGAAACACAATACATCGACGAGGGCATTCAGGTTTCAAGCTGTTGGTCGCCCGATTACAACCAGCTTAACCTTTGCAGCACGCTCGTATGCTACGATGCGGAATTTGTAGATCCCTGCGAGAACTGTAAATCGATGCAAAACCAGGTGGTATCGCTCATCTATACATTGGGTGAAAGTCATATCCTCGCCGATTCGGGGCAAACCGACGAGAAAGGCATGCTCGCCATCGATCGCTCGCGCGTACTGAACGCTTATAAAAAATATATCGCATCCCTTGGGCTGCCCAACAGCGATCCTTCAACCTGGAAGGCCAAGATTCAAATCTGGGCGAATCAGATATTGATCTCTGAAACCAGCTTACCGCCGGAATTCTTCGATTTAGAATTCAAAGCCGAACTCCTTGCGGAAGAACCGAATTGAGGAGGCAGCGCCATGAACCGTCTTTTGCCTCAAATCGCCGTCATCGCAAGCGCATCGCTCGTTCATTCGGGCTGCTTCTCGTTTCATGAGAGCGTCATCTCAAAGGATGAACTCCAAAGCACCGAGCATCACACGTATAAGACCAATCGATCGGCCTGCAGCGCCCAATGGTTGCACGAATCGGCGCAGATTGAGCTCCGAACCGCCGATCGATGCATCGAATCGTACCAGGATCGCTACCAAAGGACGCTCACATTCGAGCGCAGCCTCTCCAAAACCGACTACGTGCTCTACGCCATCGACGGCGCCCTCGGCCTATTGGGCGCAGGCCTGATCATTGCCGCGCCTTATTTCTCAGATAAACCGGGACATGATCCCGAAACCGGCGAATCAACCGGAAGCTCCCGGCAAGGCGCCTACGTCATGGGCGGATTCTTCGCTTCTTTCGGCGTATACGCGCTCCTTTCGATCCCCATGGCCTACAAGTCGACGCGACCCACAACAAGATCGTACGAATATAACGGCCCATTGGAAGTGAGCGACTATCTTTGCGGCGAAATCAAAGTTTTATCGAATACACCGATCACAGCCAGCTACAAGATTGAAGGGAACGTCATCTTTACCGAACCTTTGGTCACCGATACCGACGGTTTGATTGCGCTCAATCCAAATGCGCTCAATCAATACCAATGGACCGATCCCAACGAGCGCGTTTCCCTTGAAATCAATGCCGGAGACGCTGGCCGCTGTACCCTCGCTCTCCCCCTCGATCTCTTCACCACCGCCGGCCAGGCCCCCATGCCCAAAGAGGAAGAAGACGGCGGTACGGAGGACGAAACTCCGCTTGAAAATTGAAGGAGAGTGCGTCGTCACGAAGCCTCTTTTCTTTCTCTCGAAGCCTCTTTCGCTCTCCCCGACCCTCGCTCCTATCGTTTTACTCCCCTTTTTCGTCTTTGCGACCGTCGTTTGGTTCGCTGCAATCGAAAGTTTCTACCCTGAAGGGGCCGTAATATGGGGTTGTGAGCGTAACCGGGTCGCGATCCTTCTTCATTCTATAGAGTTGAAAGCCGCCGGCGATGCCGACAGCGGTCAGGATGATACCGCCAAAGACGGGAGCCAGGCCGTTTGTGGTCATTCCACCGCGGACATGATTGTTGGCATGCTCTTCAATATAAGGGGAGGCGCCGATGAGCCCAAGGCCCATCACGCCGATACCGATGTTGATCCAGGCGTAAACCGATTCGCTGGGATCGGGCTCTCGTTGCAGGGTGATCGTACGCTCGTAGAGATCGCGCGACTCGACGACGCATCGGTTTGAATGCATTTTCTCTTCGGAGGACGGCTCGCCCGTAAGCGTCGAAGGCGCCTGCGCATCTTCGGACTGAAGCAGCTGATATTTGGTTTGCTCGGTCGATACGTAGCGATATTCGGCCTTTACGGTTTCATGACCGCCGTAACAGCCCAAAGGAAAGATCGCGGCCATGAATAGAGCCGTCTGTCGTAAGAACTGCTGTTTCATTGCGCGCGCCTTTCACTTGGTTTCCGTCTCAAGCTTTTTCGATTCCGTCTCAAGCTTTTTCAGTTGAAGCGACCGATCGAAGAATCCCGGTTCAAGCTCAATCTTTAACACCGTACGCTCTTCGTACAGGATTTGAATCTCTGCCGGTTGCGTCTTCCACTCTTTTGATGCCTGCGCATAAAGATTCAGTATCGACGACCGATCGATCGTTAAATCTCCAAGAGAATCGGTTTCAGTCTTTTGCTCTTTTAATGGCTCGCCACCCAGTTTCCATTGAAGCTTAAGCTCTTTGTTTGCAAGCGCTCTGCAATGATCGCAGGGCAAAGCGTTTTCCATTGCGCCGCCATCGGGTTCCCATTCGTTGCAGCGCATGCTTTCGCAGATTTCATAACGCGCCTCTGTCGGGCAAAGATGCGAGATGCAGAGGTTTAAACGCGAAAAATCCGCCGACCAGGTGGGCGTAACCAGCGACTGCTCCGTTAAAAGCTTTGTATCCTGCTCCAGTAGCGATTCAAAACGCCGGCGTTGCATCGAATCGCAGTTTGCAAGACACAACAAAAGGAGCATGAATGCGCCTATTTTGATGGATCTCATGCGAAGAATTTCCATTTCCTGTTCAGCAAAATTCGATTGTTTCTTTTTAAGATTGTTTTCGATTTGAAGGATCACTAAAATCTTCTATCGGTTTTTATTTGGAGCGTTAAGCCTATGCATGCCCAGTCCCTTTTCAAGCAATGCAGATTTTATGCTTTGGCCTTCTGTTGCAGTCTCTTTCTTTTGCTGCTTGCAAATGGCGCATTCGCCTTACCGAAGAGTCCATTTTTGGGATTAAACGACGATTCCCAGTCCAAGTCGGGGCCATTGTTCTCAAGCAAGCAGCCATTGTCGGCGAGCGCGCCCCTATTGGGCAGCATGCCGTTTCAGGCATCGCTTTTAAACGTTGAGTTGAACGGACTGACGACGGTAACCCCCCTTCACGTTGTCCCTTGCCACGGTGAAGGTATGCTTTGCCTCGTTGGCCTTTATTCAGGCATCACTTATGTCCTTTTCATCACGCCGATTGCCCTTTTGAGCGCAGGCATCGGTCAGGGGACGCACAACCATTCTCTGCGCAACTTTGGCAATATCGCGCTTTATCCCTGGTTATGGGTGCCGCCTGCCCTCGATCTGATCGGTTCTTCGGAACTCTACGATGGAGAATGGCTGCTTCCGGGGGCTGCGGTCACCACCATCGGCCTTTTGATCGCAACTACAGGACAGGCCATAGGCAAACATCAACTGCGCAACTCAGGGAACATCACTTATTTGGTGGGCATTGCCGCTTCACTCGTCGGTTTACTTCTGAGCCATTGATGCAAAGCTTCGTTCATTAAGCCGCTACAAATTTCGTTCCTTCTTCATCCCATTCTCAAGCATCTGATCTCAACGAAGCTCGCTCAGATCGACGGTCTGATCGAGTCGATCGCTCTTTCATTCTCCCGCCTTTTCTTTTCGGTTTCAGCGACCAGGATTTTGGTCACAGCGATCGAACGTCAGATCGCCGTGATCTGCTGTTTTATCATCGGGGATTCAATGAGATTCGGTGGGATAAAAAGATGATGGCGGGTGTTTAAAAGGCGGGTCGATGCGAATCAAAGATTAACGGCGGCGACGTCTTCTGTAATCATCGTCGTCATCGTCGTCATCGTCGTCGTCGTCGTCGTCATCGTCGTCATCATCGTCATCATCATCATCGTCATCATCGTCATCGTCGTCATAATCGTCGTCATCGTCGTCGTCGTCGTCATCATCGTCGTCTAAATCTAAACATCTAAAATTTTTAGATTCACCTAAATCTAAAATATGTTCATTATTTGAAGTTAAATCCATAATTGATACATCATCTTC
>JAEEGL011895274.1_pt1 | contig 17956 bp, 11 predicted proteins | sample 9134231 | NCBI WGS metagenome assembly JAEEGL01 (sample SAMN16246548, study PRJNA631951) | gut metagenome | biome: gut microbiome; feature: rumen; material: fiber-attached | host: Bos | place: Iran: Karaj | collected 2018-10 | reverse complement strand
TCCCAGCCGAAGGGCTTTAAGAATTCTGCCATATAGTCCGCGTTGGCCCGCACGGTCTCTTCCGTCACTGCCGCGCCCCAGCAGTCCCAGCTGTTCCATCCCATGGGGGAAGTCTTTGCCGTCATATCGCGATCTCCTTTTACGTTCGTATTCGTTTTTCTGTTTTATTATACAGGACGGAGGAACAAAAAGCAAGAGGATTTTTTACCGCTCTGCATAACGGCGTTCGGGAGCGGGAATCCTTTCCGTGTCCTCCCGCGGAAAGAAAAAGCGGGAAACAGAAAGGGGATTTTCACATGACGCTCAGCGCAAAAGAAAGCCAGCTTGTCAAGGAACTGAAGGGGCAGGAGGAACTCTGCATCGAAAAGTACTCGAAGTACGCCGGCGAGGCGGAGGACGAGCAGCTCGTGCAGCTCTTCAACGGGATCGCTTCCATGGAACGGCAGCATCTCTCGACTCTGACGCAGATCGAGAACGGCCGCACGCCGGACACGTCCTCCGGTTCCGGTTCGGGAAACTCCGGCGGGTCTTCCGGTACGGATCCGCTGCCTTCCTCCTTCTCCAAGGCGCCCGCGGGGACCGACTGCGAGACCGACCGCTTCCTCTGCACCGATCTTCTGTCCACGGAGAAGCACGCTTCCCACCTGTACGACACGAGCATTTTTGAGTTCCGCGACGAGAACGTGCGCACGGCGCTCAACCACATCCAGAAGGAAGAGCAGAACCACGGCAAGCTGCTCTACGACTATATGAAGGTCAACGGGATGTACGAAGCGAACTGAGATCCGGACATCGGAAAAGATTGATTCCCCCGAAACAAAGAGGCTGTCGCATTTAATGCGACAGCCTGTTTCGTTTTTGTAAACCGGAAATAGAAATCTCTCCGGCTCATTCCTTCCTGTCGTCGTCGGAGTCGTCGCTCCCGTCTTCCTGCTGGAGCGGGGCGAACGGCGTGGGAGAAGACCCGCGGTGATGCCGGGCTTCTTCCTTTGCGCGCTCCGCCTCGCGCTGTCTTTCCAGTTCTTCCAGATGACGCGCGAACGCTTCGTTCTCTTCCTTGCTGCGGCGGCGCTTCTCCGCGACCATTTCTTCCAGCTGTTCGACGGTGACGTCGGGCTCGGACATGGCGCGGACGAACTGCTCTTCCTCCATGATCTCGTTCTTCATGAGATACTGCGCCACGAAGTGCAGCCGTTCGATGTTCTCGCGGAGCACCTCTTCGCAGTCGCGGTACGCCTTCATGACGATTTCCTTGACCTCCGCGTCGATGAGGGAGGCCGTTTCTTCGGAGTAGTTCTTCGTCTGGTTGAAGTCCCGGCCGAGGAAGACTTCGTCGGAGGAGGATTCGCTGCCGTAGAGGATCGGGCCGAGCTTGTCGCTCATGCCGTATTTCGTGACCATGCTGCGGGCCAGCTGGGACGCGCGCTGGATGTCGTTGGAAGCGCCGGTGGAGATATCCCCGAGGATAATGGCTTCCGCCACGCGGCCGCCCAGCAGGGTGACGATTTCATTTTCCATCATGCCGCGGGACATATAGGACTGGTCCTCCTTCGGGAAGGAGAGCGTGTAGCCGCCCGCCCGTCCGGAGGGGATGATGGAGATCTGGTGCACGGGAGCTTCCGGCTGGCGCACCCATGTGGTGACGGCATGGCCGGCTTCGTGATAGGCGGTGAGCTTCCGTTCGGCTTCCGTAATGACCCGGGATTTTTTCGAGGGCCCCACGATGACCTTGATCATGGCTTCCTCGAGATCCGTCATGCCGATGAGGTTCTTGCCCTTGCGGCAGGCGAGAAGGGCGGCTTCGTTCAGAAGGTTGGCGAGTTCCGCGCCCGTGAAGCCGACGGTGGTCTTGGCGATGACACCCAAATCCACGCCTTCCTCGAAGGGCTTGTTCCGCGAGTGGACTTTCAGGATCTCCTCGCGGCCCTTGACGTCCGGCGGATTCATGGTGATCTGACGGTCGAAGCGCCCCGGTCTGAGCAGAGCGGGGTCGAGGATGTCGGGACGGTTCGTGGCCGCCATGACGATGACGCCGTCGGAGGATCCGAACCCGTCCATCTCGACGAGGATCTGGTTCAGTGTCTGTTCGCGTTCGTCGTGTCCGCCGCCGAGGCCCGCGCCTCTGTGCCGGCCGACCGCGTCGATCTCGTCGATGAAGATGATGGCGGAGGGGTTCTTTTTCGCGGTGTCAAACAGGTCGCGGACACGGGAAGCGCCGACGCCCACGTACATTTCCACGAAATCGGAACCGGAGATCGAATAGAAGGGAACGCCCGCTTCTCCGGCCACTGCCTTTGCGATCAGGGTCTTGCCCGTGCCGGGAGGGCCGACCAGAAGGACGCCGTGGGGGATCTTCGCGCCGAGTTTCGTAAAGTACTCGGGATTTCTGAGGAATTCCACGATCTCTTCCAGTTCCGCCTTTTCCTCGTCGGCTCCGGCGACGTCGCGGAAATAGATCTTCGCCTTGTCCGCCGTGACCAGCTTGGCCTTGGCGCGGCCGACGGAATTGATTTTCGAGCCCTTGCCTCCGGTCGCCTGGTTCATGACGAAGATCCACATCACGACCAGAAGGACGATCACGATCAGATAGGGGATCAGGCTCACCCACCACGGGATCGGGACCGGCGCCGGATAATCGTACGTCTTGATGATGCCGGCTTCGTGCTGTTCCTCGATCAGGTCTCCGAGATCCATCACGAACAGATCGAGGCTGCGGAGTTTATACTCCTTCTGCGTCAGGCCTTCCGTCCCGTCCGCGAGCGTGACCCGCACGGCCATCGTCAGCTTGTTGTCTTCGTCCACCTCGAACGACGAAACCTGTTCGTTCCGGAACAGTTCGAGCACGTCGGAATAGACCAGGTTTTCCTGCGGGGCGGCGTTCCAGAAGGTGGCGATCACCAGCGCGGCGAGGATGAATCCGACGATATAGAAGAGGAAGACTTTGAATTTGTTTTTCATGTACACCTCCGGCGCATGGATTTACTTCGCATCCTTCCCATACACCTCCGGCTTCAGAACGCCGATATAGGGAAGCGCGCGGTACTGCTCGGCGTAGTCCAGACCGTATCCCACGACGAATTCGTCCGGGATCACGAGGCCGCAGTAATCGGGAACGAAATCCACGACGCGGCGGTCCGGCTTGTCGAGCAGCGTACAGGTCCTGACGGAACGGGCCCCGTTCAGGCGGAGATATTCGGTCAGATAGGACAGGGTACGGCCGCTGTCGATGATGTCCTCCACGACCAGAACGTCGCATTCGGAAAGATCCCGGCGGTTCAGGTCAAGAAGGATGTTGATGCGTCCGGTGGATTCGGTCCCGTTCGAATACGAGGATACTTTCATGAAATCGATTTCCACGGGGACGCGGACCTTTTTCATCAGATCCCCCATGAAAACCACGGATCCCTTCAGGATGCAGAGCAGCAGAAAGCGCTTGGAATACTTGTAATCGCGGTCGAGCTCGGCGGCGATGCGCGTCGTGACCCGGTCGATTTCTTCCTGTGAAACGAGAATCCGTTCGATGTCGCGGTCCAGTACGGTTGACATGATTTACCCTCCGTCATGTATGACGTTGCGGCAGCGGGAACGCGTCGGCGCCCCTCAGCTGACAGGTGAGCACGAGCGTTCTTCCTTCCCCCGTCCAGCGGGTACCGTCCCGCGGGGGAAATCCCGGGATCCAGAGTATCCCGCCGCCGTCCTCCAGAAGGGGCAGGTGGGCGCGGAGATCCGGGGGCAGCTTCCGGTCGGAAAACAGGGTCTTGACACGCCGGGTCAGTCCGCCGTAGCGGACGGTATCTCCGGGGCGTCTCGTCCGGATCCGACAAGTACTACATATTTTATCAAAACACAAAGACACTGTTGTTGACGATTTGTAAATATTTTCCTCCGGTCCGGGATTTGTTGCCTCCGGAGGGGGAGTCCCCGCTGCGCCGAGAGAGTAAAGAATGCGGCAGAAACCGTCCTCGTACAGCACTCCGCTTCCCGGCGGAAGCTGCCGCAGGTCGACCTCCGTTTCCGGCGCCGCGGAGTTTTGGGATGCGGATCCCCGTGCGTCCGGCTCCATGCGGATTTCCGAACGGGTGAGGACGCAGCGCACGGATCCGGGCAGGGAGACGGAACCGGCGGACCCGCTTTTCAGCATGGCGAGGATCTCCCGCGTATGCTGCGCTTCCGGCGTTTTTCCGCCCGCTCTTTCCGCAAGCGACCGCAGGATCCGGGATGCAACGGCCGGGTGTGCGGAGAGGAGGGTGTCCCGGGGCACGGAAGCGGCGTCATGTCCGACGGAGGACTCCGCGCGCTCCGCGAGATACGCCGCGTCCATGGAAAGGAGCCCGGTCATGCGGGACACGGCGCCTTCCGGATCCGGGAAGATCTCCCGTAACTGCGGAAGCACGTTCAGGCGCAGACGGTTGCGGGTACATCCCGCCTCCAGATTCGTGCGGTCCGTGACGTACGGGACGCCGTTTTCGGAGCACCAGAGACGGATGCTGTCCGCGCTGTCCCGGATGAGGGGCCGGAGTATCCGTCCTTCGCGGACCGGAGGAATGCCGCAGAGCCCCGCGAGTCCCGTGCCGCGCATCATGCGGAAGAGAACGGTCTCTAAATTGTCCGTCGCGTTGTGGGCGGTGGCGATCAGAGCGTCTTTCCCGGCGAGTTCGTCGAAATACGCGTACCGGACGCTGCGGGCGCACTCTTCCAGGCTCTGTCCGCGTTCGGCGGCGAGGGCGGGCACGTCGCAGCGGAGGACGGAGAGGGGGATGCCCATTTCGCGGCATCGGTCCCGGCAGAAGGTTTCGTCCCGGTCCGCCTCTTCTCCGCGGATCCCGTGGTTGACGTGAGCCGCATTGATTTCGATCCCGTTTTCCGTGCAGTACCGGTTCATAAGAAAAAGAAGGCAGGAGGAATCCGCGCCGCCGGAGAACGCGACAAAGACCCGCCCGCGTTCCCGGAGAAGATCGTCCATTCCGGAAGCGGACAGAGTTTCGCGGAAATGCAGTTCGGTCATGGCTTCCTCCCGTCGATCCCCCGTTCCGTTATATAGGAAAGGGGTGTTTTTGTTCATGGGATCATCCGTATTATTATACCCCGCCGAGCGCGCCGCGTCAACGGGCAAATGATGGAAATGATGCTTTTTTCAAAAGTATCGCAAAGAGGATTCAAAAACTTTTTTACAATTAAGGAAACAAAGGCTTGCGCCTTTGTAATCTCAATTAATCCGCTATGCGCGGAGCACCGGGGAGGGCCGACTCAAGCCGTAGGCCCTCCCCGGAGCGCCGTCCGCGCAGGACATTCAATGAAATCACAAAGGCGCAGCCTTTGTTTCCTAAAAAAGGAGAGGAGGGATAATCTTCCCCCCGGTGCCGCCCGCATAGGGCAAAAAACCTGAAAGGCTTCGCCTTTCAAAATCTCCCCCGCGCACAGCGGGTAAAATGGATCACAAAGGCTTCGCCTTTGATTCCTCATAAAGTTTCCGCAATGCTCTTGACAAATCAGAACGTATCGGGTAAAATGAGAGCAGTTCCCGTGACGGATTCAACAAATAAACCATGCGAAAGGCAGGAGTTTCTATGAAATTTTCGGCAGCAGGCGGCTGGTGGGGAAAAGACTGGTACGAGAAAGTAAGACTCGGTGAAAAATACGGCTTCCCGGGCGTGGAACAGTTAGGCTGGCTCGGCCTCGATTTTGATCTTGCAAAGAAGACGCTCGACGAGACGGGCGTTACTTCCACGGCGATCGTGATTCAGTCCGTGAAGAAGGAAAACATGGAAAAGACCGCGTGGAGTCACGGCATGGTGTGGGAGGATTCCCGCCCCGCATTCCTCGAATCCTTCCGGGAGAGCGTCGAAGTCGCAAAGAAGCTGAACGTCCCGAACATCATCGCCACGACCGGAAACGAGAGAGCGGATGTTTCCCGCGCGGAACAGTTCGATATCTGCGTGGAGACCCTGAAGCAGATGGCCGAGATCGCCGAAGCCGAGGGCATCATGATCGTAGTGGAGCCGCTCAACATCCTCGTGAACCACATGGGATACTTCCTCGTCACGACGGAGGAAGCCGTGAAGATGATCAAGGCGGTGGACAGCCCGAACTGCAAGATCCTGTTCGATATCTACCATCAGCAGATCTCCGAGGGCAACGTGATCCGCAACATCACGAACAACATCGACCTGATCGGCCATTTCCACATCGGGGACAACCCGGGACGCAACCAGCCCGGAACCGGCGAGCTGTGCTATACGAACATTTTCAAGGCGATCCAGGCGACCGGATACGACCGCTGGCTGGCCTTCGAATGCGGCCGCACCGTCGACGTGCCGGATCTTGTCCGCGACATGCACAACCTGATCGATCCTTTCTCGAAGTGATACCCGGTTTGACTGACACTCATTAGTATCAGCATCAAAACTCCCAAGACCAGCCGGATGCAGAATAGGCGTCCGGCTGGCAGATTTTTCGGGCGGAAAGGTCATGAATCCGTCAAAAAAGATTTCCGAAATATTCATGAAAATTGTAGAATATATAAAGAAGAAACGGCGAAAACCTCCGGAACCTGCGCCGTTTGAACCGGAACCGTACGAATTCCTCTTTCTTCCGGATCCGCCCTATGTTCCTTCGGCAGCCGAAGTCAGGACGCCGCAGAGGACGAACGGGCGGGCCCCCCGGAAGCGGCTGACCGGGCTCCTTGCCGGGATCCTGGCCCTGCTTTTGTGTTCCGTTCCGGTCTTCGCCGTCAGCCAGTTCGCCGTCTATTCCCCGAACCGGAGCAGGATCGCGTCCTACGACGCCGTATACGACGCCGTATACGACGCCGTTGCGTCCGGGAAGGAGACGCTCGATCTGTACGAATACCGCATCACGGTGGAGGAGTTCCTTCTGATCTACTCCGACATCTTCACGACCGCGCCCGAATTCTATTTCCTCTCCCCGAAGGTGGTTTACCACTCGCGGGACGGACTGTTTTCGGATCAGGTGGTGGACGTGCAGTTCATTTACGACATGAACCGGGGGGAGCGGGAAGCTGCCTCCGCACTGTATGAAAACGAACTGGAGTATATCGTGTCCCTCGTGCCGAAGAACCTCTCCGAAGCGGAAAAGGCGCTCTTCGTCCACGACTATCTGATCGCCGCGTACTCGTACGACTCGACCGAGACCATATACGACACGTACCGCCTGTTCCGGACGAGGACGGGCGTCTGTCAGGCGACCTCGCTGGCCTACTGCGCCATCCTGCGGGATCTCGGCATGGAGAGCGCGCTCTGCGTCAGCCCGGAGATGGGGCATGCGTGGAACGTCGTCCGGGTGGACGGAAAGTGGTATCACGTCGATCTGGTGTACGACGATCCCCAGCCCGACCGCTGCGGGCGCGTCCTGCACGAATACTTCCTCCTGACCGACGAAGAAATCGCGGCAAAGGACCACAGCGGATGGGAGACCACCGTGAAATGCGACGCCGGCTCCTATTCCGCGCACCCGTTCTGGGCAGGGGTCTCGTCCCGCATGATCGCTTCGGACGGGAAATGGTATTACATCGATTCATCCTCGCGGAAGCTGTACCGCTGCTCGTTCGGCGGCGCGAACAGGGAAGAGGTCTTCGCGTTCAAGGACCGCTGGAACCTGGCAGAGGACCCGAAACGCTACTGGGTCGGCGTATTCTCCGGCTTGTCCATATGGAAGGGCGTGCTGTTCGTGAACACCCCCGGAGAGATCTGGACGGTGGATCCCTCGACCGGGGAGAGCAAACCGGTGCTCGATCCCGAAGGCACGATCTACGGGACCAATATCTTCCGCGGAAAACTGGAATATCTGATCGCCTCCACGCCGAACATGGAGGGAGACGAGGTCCTGCTCGAAGCGGATCTTGACTCCGTCGGGGCCTCCGGGACCACGCTTCCGTTTACGGACGTGCCCCCCGAGAGCATTTTCTACCCCTCCGTGAAATACGTATACGAAGCCGGGCTGTTCAACGGCGTCTCCAAAACGGAATTCGATCTCGGATCGCCGTTCTCCCGCGCCATGTTCGTGACCGTGCTGGGACGGCTGTGCGGCGCGGATCCTTCCCTGTACGGCTGGACCGCCTTCTCGGACGTCCCGCTCAACGAATGGTACACGCCTTACGTGACCTGGGCCGCTTCGGACGGACTGGTCAACGGTGTGGGCGACGGACGATTCGACCCCGCGGGGAACCTGACGCAGGAGCAGATGTACAAGATCGCCGCTCTCTGCGGTTCCGCGCTGGGGGTCGGCGCAGCGCCTCCGGCAAACGCGCTTTCCGCGTATCCCGACGCGTCCTCCGTCAGCGACTGGGCTGTCAGCGGGACGGCGTGGTGCGCGGCGAACGGTCTGATCCGGAGCGGGGGCAGCATCGATCCGCAGAAGGTCGTCACCCGGGGAACGGCAGCGGTTTTCTTCGACGCGTTCGCCAAGCTTGCCGGGAAATCCTGAGTTTCCCGCCGCCGAACTTCACTTGATTCCTGATTTTTTCTGAATGATGAAACACATTTACCGCATCGCTTCTCTTCTGCTCCTGCTCTGTCTGATGTTTTCCGCCTGTGCCGGCAGGACCGGCTCCGACGAATCTTCGGCAGCGGAAACGGATGTCCCCGAAACTTCGGCGCATCAACCCGGACAGCAGGACCGCGCCGTGCTCGAAGACTACCGGAACATCGTGCCGTCCGGGATCCACGAGATCCGGATGCTCTTTCTGAACGTCGGCAAAGGGGATGCCATCCTGCTCCGGATCGACGGCAGAGGGTGGCTCATCGACACGGGGACCGAAGCCTCCCTGCCGGTGCTGGAAGCCGGCATGAGGCTGCTCGGCCTCGAATCCCTGCACGGGATCTTCATCACGCACACCGACAGCGACCATGTGGGCAGCCTGCGCTCTTTTCTCGCGTCCTGGCCGGTGGACGCGGTCTTCACGTCTTCTATCTCATCCGACTGGAACCGTGTGGAAAACCTGAGGGGGGACACGTCCCGGATCGCGCTGGACCCCGGTTCCGTGGTCGAGATCGGGGAGGGCATATGGTTCGAGGTGCTCGGGCCCATCCGCTACAACCCGCGGGATGACAACAACTCCCTCGTGCTCCGTCTGCGCGCGAACGACACCGTCACGCTGTTCTGCGGGGACATGATGGTCGAGGAAGAAAAGACGCTCATGTACGCCGGGATGGATCTGAACTGCGATCTCCTGAAAGTGGGGCATCACGGCAAGAAGGACGCCACGTCGGAATCCTTCGCGCTGGAAGCCTCTCCTTCGGCGGCGATTGTCTGCGCAAGCAAGGAGGACGAAAAGGAAGCCGCGCACAAGAGCGTAATAAAACTGCTGAAAAGCGTCGGAGCGGAGGTTTACGTCACCGAGGACACGCCGGCGGCGTACGACGTGACCGTATCGGAGAACGGAAGGATCACCGTTGCCGACGTACAGCTCCCGGAGGCAGCGGAACTGCGGTTTGCCTCCGTATCCAAAGCAGACCAGCTGGCGGTGATCGGAAACGACGGGGACAGCGACGTCAGCCTCGCCGGATGGTGGATCCTGTCGGAGACGGGCAGCGACCTGTTCCGCTTCCCTGAGGACGCCGTGATCCCCGCCGGGGGAACGATTTCCGTCGGGTGCACGGATTATGAGGGCGTCCCGGACCTGCGCTGGAACGAGGGAAAGGTGTGGCACAAGTCCAAGGAGGACCGCGCGATCCTCATCGATCCGTGGGGCAGGCGGGTCGACATTATGGTAAGCGAATAAAGGGGACAAAAAGGCTTCGCCTTTCGGATCTCACTGAACCCGCTGTGCGCGGGGGAGATTATGAAAGGCGAAGCCTTTCGTATTTCATTGAATGTCCCTGCGCGGGGCAACTTTTTGAAAGGCGGAGCCTTTCAACTCCTTTGTCTCTACGCGGGACGGGCGGGATTTTGAAAGGCGAAGCCTTTCAGTTCTTTTGCCCTATGCGGGCGGCACCGGGGAGGACCAGCTCTGGCCGCAGGTCCTCCCCGGAGGTCCTTTGGCCCGATGGCATAAACCACAGCTTGTTGCTTCAGTCAAAATTGATAGTGAAGATTAATGAGATAGGCGCGGACTGGTAGAGTCAGCTGAACAATCAGTTACGACTGAACGGACGAACTGTCTGATATACCATATAGCCGAGGGACCTCCGGGGAGGGCTTGGTTTGCGAAGCAAACCGGACGGCCATGAGTGGGCCCTCCCCGGCGCCTGTCAGCGTGACTGTGTCGACGCGGCGCTGGGACATTCAATAAGATTCGAAAGGCGCAGCCTTTCGTTCCCGTTTCTTTGTCCGTCGTCCCGCGCAGGGACATTCAATGAAATCACAAAGGTGCAGCCTTTCGTACCCTAAAGCCGCGGATTGTTCACTGCGCTCAGAATGACATAGCGCAGCTAAGCTTTCACGCCCCGAGCTGCTTCTGATCGAAGGCGTAGAGCGCTTCGTTGATTTCAAACACGTTGTAGATCCCGCGCCCGATATAGTAGCGGATGATGACGTCGGACACGGACGACGGCGACAGCGCGTATCCGGCTTTCAGGAGAAGTTCGTCCGTCTCTTCCGGGGACAGTTCCAGCGCGATGGCGAAGGCGATGGCGGTGGTCTTGCTCGGCCGGTAGTGCGGATCGCTGCGGATCTTGGAGAACAGCTTCCGGTCGACGTTTGCCCGCCGGTAACACTCGGAGTCCTTCATCCCGCGCTCGTCGATCTTCCTCAGAAGCATTTCCGAGAAGCTCTCGTCGATCATGGAGAGAGCCTCTTTCAGGGACGAAGCCGGCGCGTACGGCTCGAACATCGGAGGAGCGACGGGTTTCACGGAGTCGCATTCTGCCCGATCTTCAAACATTGCGGCGTCGGGTTTGGCGGCCTCTTCCCGCCTGCCGGCGAAGGAAGCGTTCCCGTAGGACGGCGCCGCCTGAGCCGGAGAATCGGGGTGGGACGCCTCCTTTTTGTCCTTTCTCAGTGCAAGTCCGCTGAGGAAGGACTTTCTTTTCCGCACGGACTGTGGCTGCGCGGCGGGGACCGGCCTGTCCGGTCCCTCGAGCATGCGGCGGAGCTCCGGATATCCGTTCCGCAGAAGAGCGGGATCCTCCCACAGAACGAGATAGACCGTCATTTCGTTCTCCGGCTCTTCTTCCGGAGATCCCCCCGTCCTGCCTGACGCGAGAAAGGCGCGGATCTCTTCTTCCGCGGCGGCGAGCGCTTCCTTTTGCGGATATCCGTAGGCGCCGGCGGAAATCAGCGGAAAAGCGACCGAGGAGCACCCGGATTCCTCCGCGAGCGCGAGGGAATTGCGGTAACACGCTCCGAGGATCTCCCGCTCCCCGTTTCCGCCCCCCGACCAGACGGGACCGACGGTGTGGATCACATACAGCGCGGGGAGGCGGTAGGCGGCGGTGCGTTTTGCCTCGCCCGGCCTGCATCCTCCGAGCGCGGCGCATTCCTCCCGCAATTCGGGGCCCGCGGCTCTGTGGATCGCGCCGTCAACGCCCCCTCCGCCGAGCAGGGACGGATTGGCGGCGTTGACGATCGCGTCCGCTTTGATTTTCGTGATATCCCCGTGGATCAGATAAAACGGCATCTCACATCTCCTTCCCGTAAACGGTCCGGTATTCCCTGACAAAGCGGAGGATCGGTTCCCGCGGCTTCAGGGCGTTCTCCTCCCCGATCAGGAAGAGATAAACGGCGCGGTGCGTTTTTTCGCCGCCTCTCTCCCGCGCCTCGCAGACGACCGCGAACGATTGGCCCGTCCGGGGGACCCGGAAGCGGACGCGGTTTCCGCCGTATTCCGCGGGGATCCGGAGCGGTTCGTTGTCCGCCTGCGGAAGAAGGGAGAAGCCGTCCCCGAATGCCGTCACGGACAGCGAATCCGCGCCTCTCTGCCTGTCGTCGCACAGGAACGCGCGTCCCTCGAACTGCTCTCCCGGACTCCAGACGAGCTTGTCGTACCGCAGCGTCAGGCGCAGGGGATCTTCCGCGTCGCGCCAGAAGAACAGGGCCAGCTTCGGATCCCCGTAATAATCGGCCATGGAGGTGCAGGAGACGTTCGGCCACGGCTCGTTGAGCTGCCAGACGATCGCGCCGACGCTTTCCTGTACGGGCGGCGCGTCCGTCTCTCCCGGAGCGAGAAGCGCGGGGCGGGAGGTCTTCGCGCGGCGGCGGTGCGCTTCGACGGCGTAGCGGATCCCCTCCGCCTGCAGGTACTGGCTGAGATCGCAGAGCTCGTCCAGATCGTCGATCTCCCCGAAGAGCGGTCTCTCCCGGTAAGCATAGGTGTCCCACCATTCTCCGTGGTGCCGCCAGACGAGGCTGTCCGCCATGGTCGTGACGTTCCGGTTCTCCGGGGACAGGACGCTGCGGACGGAGGCGGGGTTCGACATGCCGTCCACGCCGAATTCGCTGTGGAGCAGGATCGTGGAGCGGTTGTACAGTTCGTACTGTCCGCGGATTCCCTCGTATTTCCACGGGCCGTGGATGTCCTGGTTCCGTTCGGGACGCTCGGGATCGAACCATTCCGTAGGGCCGGACGCGGAGGTGGGGAGCATCAGGGTGTCCGGGGCGAGCTCCGCCGCGATCCGCTTCAGAAGCGCGATGTTTTCGTCCTCAAAGGTGGACGGGATCCCGTCCCGGTCCATCAGCTCGTTGCCGCCGCTGAGGAAGGTGAGGCAGACGTGGTTCCGCTTGACCGGAAGAGCGGCGCGGGCGGTGTTTTCGAGAAGCGCGAGGAATTCCGGACGCTTCGAGGGAATGTTGTCGAGGCCGGAGGAGGACTGGATGAATTCCTGCCAGACCATGATGCCGTACCGGTCGCAGAGGTCGTAAAAGTCTTCGCTCTCGATCACGCCCCCGCCCCAGACGCGGATCAGGTTCACCCCGGCGTCCCGCGCGAGGGAGAGCAGACGGTCGTACCGCTCGCGGGTGACGGTCCCGATCATGTGGTCGAGCGGGGTCATGTTCACGCCCTTGATGTAGACGGGGATTCCGTTGATGACCGGGATATAGGGCAGCACGTCCGGATCCGCGCAGTCGGGTTTGCGGTATTCCGCGGTCCGCAGTCCGACGCGGTACGTCTTTTCGTCGTCCTCCGAGCACAGGGTCAGATCGTAGAGCGGCTGTTCCCCCGTCCCGTTCGGATACCACAGTTCCGGGTCAGGGACCGTCAGCGTCAGTTTCCCCCCCTCCGTCCGTCCTTCCGCCAGGGGCTGCCCGCGGAGGGACAGCGAGGCGCGGAAGGCCGGGTTGTCCGCCGACACCGTCAGGATCCCGTTCCCGCGGTACCGGACGAAGACGTTTTTCAGGGGTTCGGAGCAGACATCGAGATAAGCTTCCCCGTACAGACCGAGGTTCACGAGCCGCGTGCCGAAATCCCATTTGTAGCCGAAGCGCGCTTTCTGCGTCCGGGTGCGGCTGGTGTACCCGATCTGTCCCATTTCGTCCGGCGCGCTCTCGAGCACGACCGTGAGCACGTTTTCCCCTTCGCGGAGCTTGTCCGTGACGTCGACCCTCAGGGGGACGTACATCCCGGTGTGCTCCGCGATCTTTTTGTCGTTCAGATAGACGTGGGCGTGATAGTCGATCCCCTCGAGCACGAGCGCGGTCTTTTTCCCGCCCGTCTCCGGCATCGGGAACGAGGTCATATAGCTCCAGAATCGGTTTGCCACCCATTCGCAGAGAACGGAGTTGCATTCGAAATACGGATCGGGGATCAGCCCGGCGCGGCGCAGGTCGTCGTAGACGCTGCCCGGGACCTTTGCCGGGATGCGCGGCGTGACGGCGGAAAACTTCGCCCCCGTCTCGACGGACGCCCCCTGCATCACGGTAAAGGGCCACGATCCGGCGACGGTCCAGCCGGTAAGCGGCAGTTTCATGTCAGTCCTCCTTCTTTCCAAAGCGCGCGAACACATAGCCCGCGGCGTTCTTCATCGATACGGAGAGGAAATTCTCTCCCGGGATCAGGCTTGCTTCGGTGTTCTGCGCGAGGAGTTCGATCTCCGCACGCGGGGGCAGGGAAACGGGCAGGACGGCGCTTCCCGGTCCCGCTGCGCCGCCGAGCAGGATGAGGTATCCGCTCCCGTCCCCGCAGCCGATCCGGAAGCCCGAGACTCCCTTTCCGTCCTCCGGGTCCCCGAGCGGGACCGCGTCCCCCCGATAGAGCGCGTCCCGGTGCTGCCGCCAGATCTTCACGAGCGCGGCAAGTTTCTGCACATCCTCCGGGGGAAGACGGGTCATCTCCATCCACACGAGGGGATTGGAGACCATGACCGAACAGAAGAGCCAGTCGATCGGATACTGCCCCGGGGCAAAGGGATCGGCGCCGTATTTGTCAATGTTCCGGCGGACGTTGAGAAGCTCGAACTGGAATTTCTTCGGCGGGAAGTATTCCGACAGGGCCATGAGATTGCGCAGGGTGTTTTTCGGATAATAGTTTCCCCAGTCGGTGTAGCGGTTCTCCACAAAGAGGGTGCCGCGTTCCTTTTCCGGCAGATAGCCGAGCCGGTTCTGCGCGGTGATGTCGAGGTTGAAGCGCAGGTTCCCTCCGGATTCCGCCGTCAGAGCGTGGAGCAGATTCCGGAAGCGCTGCTCTGCCAGCTTGGTGTCGATATTCACGCCGTCCAGCTTGAAGACCTGGATGCCGTATGTCCGCCAAAGGCCGAGGACGGTGTCCGCGTCGCGCCGCCAGTTGGTGAAATCGTGCGAGGAATCCGGCGAAAACCAGAGCCCCAGTTCGATCCCGCGCTCTTTCGCATGGGCCGCGACCGGTTCCAGTCCGTTCGGGAAGCGCTCCGGATCCGGCTTCCAGAAGTCCGGGGAGTCGTCGTAATATCCTTCCCACACACCTCCGCCCCGTACCGCTGCGCGCGCGGAATTGGACGTGGCGCCGTACTGCCAGCCGTCGTCGATCTGGACGATGTCGCATCCGATTTCCGCCGCACGGTCGATCTCCCGGAGCATGAACGGCTCGCATACCGCCTCGTCCCGGCTCCGGTCCCCCCATGTGTTGGACATGACGAAGAGCGTGCCGTCCCCCGGAACCGCGTCCCGGTACCACTCCCGGTATGCCCGGACGGGATCGGCGGAGTAACCGGCCGTGAACCCGTACAGTTCGACGCATTCTCCCGGAGCCGTACCGTCCGCGCCGGAGCCGCACAGCGTCACGGAGGACGTTCCGCGCACAAGGGCGTCCCAGCCGTCGTACCGGATCGAGGACGAGGCGGTCGGGGCGTCTTTCGCGAGGATCAGGCTGTCCGCGGGTGAGGCCGTATTTTCAAAGAAGAAAAGGGAGCCCTCCGTTTTGAAGGTTTCGGAAGGATAGAGGGTCCGGACGCTCCGGCGGGCGAGCGTGTCGGTGCGGTCCGTTTTGTCGCACAGGGACACGGAGGTCAGCCGCAAATGGCGGGAAGACAGCCCGACGCGGACGAGGGGATCCTCCGGAGCCGCGTATCCGCCGTCCGTGAACAGCAGGACCTGAACGAAAGGGTGTCCCGGAAGAACGGAGAATACGGCGGTGCGCGCAAAGCCGGATACCGTCCAGACGATGCGCGCCGTTTCGTCGAAGCGGGGCGGGAGGGGCAGGGGATCCTCTCCGGGATCGCCGGGCTTCAGGATCCGCACGGGATCCGCCCGTGTTTCGGATGCGGCCTCGGAACGGTCCGGATCGAGGCAGAGGATGCCCTCGCGGACGGAAAAGCGGAACACGCGGTTTTCCGCGCGGAGGAGCAGTTCGTTCCCGGATACGGCGGCAGGGTTTGTCATGAAAAAAGCCTCCGTCTGTGTGATGATGATCACATTATAGCAAATTTCACAGCTTTTCGCAAGGGAGGGAACGAAAAGGATGCGATTTTCATAAAAACGCGTTCCGCGGAAAGAAATTTCCGATCAGCCCTTGACAGGCGGGACACGCGGTGCTATAATGTGTAAAAATTCAGCTCAGGGGAAAAATATGAACTCGTTCGTGTTTGCATACGCCTATTATTACTATTACTTCACCACAAAGTAATAGTGATTTGCCATGCAAACCGGAAATTCTTGACGATATAGAATGCAGGCTGCACGGGATCGCACCGTTCAGCCTGTTTTTTTGGGAAAACGTCCGGGTTCAAGCGGATCCGCCGGAGCGGAAAAAATATTCGGAGGCCATTATGGTTATCAAAATCCTGTTTCTGGTTCTGTTCTTTGCCGTCATGATCGCAGTCGGCTTTCTCTGCCGCCGTCAGGCGACGGACGTCCACGGCTTTGTGCTGGGCGGACGCAACGTCGGTCCCTGGCTCACCGCCTTCGCGTACGGCACGTCCTACTTCTCCGCCGTCATCTTCATCGGATACGCCGGTCAGTTCGGGTGGAAATTCGGTATCTCCACCACGTGGATCGGTCTCGGCAACGCCGTGATCGGATCCTTGCTCGCGTGGGTCATCCTCGGCCGGAGGACCCGCCTTCTCACCCAGAAGCTGGATTCGAAGACCATGCCCGATTTCTTCGGGAACCGCTTTCATTCGGGCGCGCTGCGGATCGCCGCTTCCGCCATCGTGTTCATCTTTCTGATCCCCTACACCGCGTCCCTGTACAACGGCCTTTCCCGTCTGTTCACGTCCGCGTTCGGCATCGACTATATCTGGTGCGTGATCATCATGTCCGTGCTGACCGGCATCTACGTCATCGCGGGCGGCTACATGGCGACGGCGGTGAACGACTTCATCCAGGGCCTGATCATGATCGTCGGCATCGTGCTGGTCATCGGCGCGGTTTTAAAGGATAACGGCGGCTTCATGCAGGCCGTGAGCTCCCTGTCCCAGATCAAATCCGACGCAACCCCCGGCCTGAACGGCGCGTTCGCCTCCTTCCTCGGCCCGGAGCCTCTCGCCCTGTTCGGCGTGGTGCTCCTGACCTCCCTCGGCACCTGGGGCCTTCCCCAGATGGTAGGCAAGTTCTACGCCATCAAGAGCGAATCCGACATTTCGAAGGGCACCCTGATCTCCACGATCTTCGCCGTCATCGTGGCGGGCGGCTGTTACTTCCTCGGCGGCTTCGGCCGGCTGTTCAACGTGGACGTGGCCTCCGCCGGTTACGACGCCATCATCCCGGAGATGCTCTCGAAACTCTCCCCGGCGCTGATCGGCATCACGCTGATCCTCGTGCTTTCCGCCTCCATGTCCACGCTGTCCTCTCTGGTGCTGACCTCGTCTTCCACGCTGACGCTGGATTTCATCGACCCCGTGGTCTTCAAAAAGACGGATGAAAAACGCAACTTGCTGGTGATCCGCGGCTTCGTTGCGGTGTTCATCGTCATCTCCGCCGTCATCGCGGTGATCCAGTATAAAAACAACGTCACGTTTATCGCGCAGCTCATGGGCCTGTCCTGGGGCGCGCTGGCCGGCGCGTTCCTGGCGCCGTTCCTCTACAGCCTGTACTGGAAGCGCGTCACCAAGCCCGCCTGTATCGTCAGCTTCATCTGGGGCGTTGGCATCATGCTGGCCAACATGATCTTCAAGGCGCAGTTCCCGGCGGTGCTGCAAAGCCCGGTCAACTGCGGCGCGTTCGCCATGCTGGGCGGCCTGATCCTCGTGCCTATCGTCAGCCTGCTGACCAAAAAGCCCTCCGATGACAAAATGGCGGAGGTGTTCTCCTGCTACGAGTCCACCGTCACCGTCCATGTGACGCAGGCGCTGGAAGAGGACTGAGATCATTCGGACTGACGTCCGAATAATCAGTCGCCAGTCGCCAGTCTCCAGAATCATAACAGCCCGTCTGAAACGGATTGATACCGACAGACGGGCTTTTCAATTTTATATTAAATTGCAGCGACCGGAACAGTTATTTCTCTGGCGACTGGCGACTGAAGCGGCACTGAGGTGCCGCGCTACTGACTGGCAACTGGCGACTGATGACTGGCGACTGTAAACCGCTCAGTGGTTTGCTTCCAGTTCCGACAGCAGCGCGGGCATGGCGGTCTCGAAATCCACCCCGT
>JAEEGL010691207.1_pt1 | contig 17957 bp, 14 predicted proteins | sample 9134231 | NCBI WGS metagenome assembly JAEEGL01 (sample SAMN16246548, study PRJNA631951) | gut metagenome | biome: gut microbiome; feature: rumen; material: fiber-attached | host: Bos | place: Iran: Karaj | collected 2018-10 | reverse complement strand
GTGGTGATTTCCAATCCATAGAATTTAGTACCCGACTCTTTGAACGACTGCATCCGCTGGAGGTAGTCGGCGGTGGGTTGTGGTATCATGAAATCGGTCACCCACAGCACATCGGCATTGACATAGGTTGACTCTTCCGTCTCGAGCAAAGAGAACATCTGGTCCATCATATTCCGCGCATCCGTTCCCCCGCCGATGAAAGGGATGGCACCCAAATCGAAGTTCGCATCTTCCTTGGTCATGCCAAGGTGTTGCCACCGCCGTTGTTTCTTACGTTGAATCAAGTCGATGGGTCGGATGCCAACAGAGAAATCAATCAAGAAACAGTCGCGCCGGAGACGTTCTGCCGTCTGTTCCAAAAGCGAGAGCAGCGACTGAGTGATTCGTTGCGGGGTACCGTACATACTGGCTGAGGTATCCACACACACAATCATCGGTCCGCGCCTTGAGGCGGAGATGAAACTCAGTTTGCGCGAAGGAGTTGTCATTTCCGACTTGTAGCGGAACAGTTGCAACCGGTGTGTGAAATAGCGTTGCAAGAAGAGGTCGTTCATCCGTTGGTCGGCGAAGAGTGCCACCTCTGACGGGAGCAGTGCGTTCAAGTCGTTGCCCACGGTGACGCCCTCGATATCACTGCCTGCGGAATGCTCGATTTTCATCTGGTGACCACGGTTGACCTTGAGATGTTCGCGCCCGCTGCTGTCGGGCTTGCGCCCCATCAGGTTGACGAGCCGGGGAATGTCAGGATATCGGTCTTGAATCCGCACAATGTTCATCCGCCGTTCAAATTCCGACTCCGTCCACTGTCCGTTCATCAGGTTCCAAGCCTGCAACGCCTGTTGCATCGGGATGCCATGCGATGCCACATAGCCGTCGGCCATCTCCATCAGACGGTTCATGCCCTGCTCGAAAGCACCGCTCCGGGCTTTGATGTGCGTCTCGCTCTCCGTCCGCAGACGTTCATCGATAGCCCCCACCCAGTCGCGTTGCAGTTTCTCCCAGTTTTCGGGTTTCTCCATCCCTTCTCCTGCCATGAGTCTTTCATAAAAATCGCGGTCGAACCCGTCTTGGCGGTGGTCGTCATCTATCCGTTGTAAGAGCGATTCAAACGATTCCTCCCTCGAACCGCCTTCTTTTTCCGTCGGGATATGCATCACCTGTTGTGCGTCGCGCATCTCCGTCCATGAGCGTTGCATACCGAAACGGGTGAAGTGGACACAGTCAATGATAAACTGCCCCACTTGGTCGTAAAACACCTGAGCACGGATGGGCGATGTGAGCACCTGCAACTGGATGACAGGGTCGTTCATCAACCGATAGAGATAGGCTGCGAGCGGAATGTCTTTGTATTGCTCGTCGCCTACCTCTACGATATCGCCGGTATCCACGAATATCTCCAGCCATCTGATGTAACGTTTCGCATCAGTAAGCCGCGAACCAAAGGGTGTGTACCACTGCATTCTGCGCTTCGCTCAATGAATCAATTGACGCTGTTTCACTTCCGCAAGTTGTTTCACTTCTTAACAACTCTTACAATTTTCCGAGGTCTTGCCGTGTAAAGGCAATTTCCTTGTAGAGAGATTTGAGAAACACTGCGATTTCCTTCTTATCCTCGGGCGACACGAAGAGACTGTGCTCCATTTGGTCGGCACGCTCCTGCAACCGCCGGCCCAATTCGTCTATCTCATGGTCGTAGTTCCGTCCGCTGTCATCCACGTCAACAAAGGGTAACTGCAACGTATCGCCCATATCGATGGTTTCAAGTGCGAACCGCACCCCGTCGATATACAGATGCTGGTCATCGCGTGCCAGTTCCACAGGTGTGCTGCCCACGGGCGCTCCTTTTGTGGTATCGTAAGCGCGCAAGATGGTATATCTGGGCTGACGCCGGTCTTTATAGAGCACCCCTTGCACGGCTTCGCCGCCCAGGTCGGGCAGTTCGCGATAATCGGCCATGACCACGAACGTGTTGCCGCCGTCACGGTCAGGCAAGCGGTAATAAAACTCGTTGTACACTTTCTTATTGGCATCACGCTCCATCTGACGGCGACTGATTCGGCCAGCGGCCCGTTGCGCCCGGGCGGTCTTGATGTCCTTCTTGAGGTCGTCTTTCATGGCATTCAAGGTCTGAACGACATCATCAAAGAGAATGCCAATCAGCGCAGTACGGATGCCGTCGCGCTCTTCAGGTTCCTGCCACAGACAATGATAGACGGGCATGAGGTCGGCCATCACCACCGTGTCGCGCCCCTGCAGGAAGGCCGACGTTCTCAGCAAACGTACGATGTTTTTCCACCGCCGGTCGCTCACATACACCTCGCGCCGCTCTGCGGCATCATCGGTAGAGACGGCACGCAAGGCGCGACGAATCTGTGTGATGGCATGCAACACATCGGCGGGGACGGTCACACGGGACACTTGTTGCTGCCACTGCTGATATTCATCATTGGAAATCTGCAAGTCTTCCTCTACGGTCTGTTCCGCACGGTCGTCGAGCAACATACGGCAAAACATGTCGTCATTTCTGATGCTACGGCTTTCCAAGCGAATCATGAACCGGTCCCAGAGTGCTTCCAGTCCTTCGCCGCGGGCGGGCAGTTCATTACTGGCGGCCACCAACAGTTTCAGAGGCAGGCGCAACTCCTGGGTACCGTTGCGAAACAGTTTCTCGTTGATGACCGTGAGGAGCGTGTTTTGTATGGCCGGACCGGCTTTCCATATCTCATCGAGGAAAACCACATCGGCCGTAGGCAGATAACCATCAACGGCACGCTCATATCGGTCGGCATCCTTGAGTTTGCTGATACTCACCGGTCCGAAAATCTCATCGGGCGTGGAGAATCTCGACATAAGATACTCAAAAGAATGAGCATGACGAAAAGCCGCTTTCACCCGTCGGGCCACCATCGACTTGGCCACACCCGGAGGTCCTAAGAGGATGATGCTTTGTCCGGCCACTGCCGCGAGCAACGACAGTGCTATCTCCGTCTCTTTCTCGTAAATGCCGTCGTTGAGTTGAGCCAGCAGACGGGTAATACGTTGGTTCATCATCTTATGGTTCAAAACCTGTAACAATCTGACTGAGCGGGGCGATGACAGACTTGAACTTAGCCGGATAATCAAGGCGCACGGTGTACCAGACTTCGTCTTTGAGCACCGTTTTCTGTTCGTAAAGTTTGCCTTCATCTCCTTTTCCCGACAACATGAAAGCATTGTTTCCTATTTTCCGCCGTACAGCTTGTCGTTCGTTGTCCATTTGGTCCATCTGCTGTGCCACATCATAGTCCAACGCATTGTGCGAGGCATAGACAGACAAGGAGATGCCGTTGAAGTAGAACTGCCGTCCGTCGCCATTCTGCGACTCGGGGCCAGGTGCCATGAAGTTGGGAACGTTGAGTTGATACCCGAACCGCTGATTCTGGTAGGTGGAATACTGAAAGTTGTTCAACCGTTTCTTCACTTGCGCCACTTCGGGGTCGTCGTCGGTGTTGGCCGATGCTATTTCGTTCTCATCGCCACCCTTGCCCATGGGCTCGTCGATGTCATCCGTTTCTTGACGAATATTTGCAGTTTCGCCCTTGTCCAGTTCATCCCGTTCTTCGTCCGCCACTAAAGCCGACGGGGTGTCTGATTTACCCTCGACATCGGCTATGGCAGTGGTTTCACCAGCCGAAGAGTCACTCTTTTTGTTATTCAAAAGCAAAAAGGCTGCCACACCTCCGCACACCAAAAGCACGGCGGCCAGCAAAACAGCGATGAGCGTTTTATTACTGTTTTTCTTGGGTTGTTGCGGTGGCATCTGCTGCTGAGGTTGTTGCGGCGGCATCTGCTGCTGCGGTGGCGTCTGATAAGAATTGTTCATGTCGTATTTTTTTAGAGGTTTGAAATCTTTTATAGAGGTCAGGAATCTGAGTTATTTCCTAAACGCCTTCATGCCGTCGTTGGCCATGAATTGATGGTCGTTATAGGGTTTGAGCGCCCCCATCTTATAACCGAAATCGGGCGTGGTGATGGGTTCCCAATAGACCAGTCCGGTCAGATGCGCTGGCGCATGGTTCATCATATAGGTCAGCACCTCGGCACAGAGCGCCTCATGGTCGTCAGGAATGCCAATCTCCACAATCATCGTCTCCTTGCCATACTTCCGGTATATCTCAGCCACATTGGCGATACATTGGTCGGCCTTTACCTGCCAGTTGAGGTCAATCACGGGTGGTTCTGCTAACCAGTTCATGGCAGGATAGAGCGACCACCCCAACATATCGTAGTGTACATCGTATTTTTGAAGAATGTCGAGTATGAATTCCGTACGGTCGAGCATAAACCCATTGTCGATATGCACCATGGTAATGGCGCCGGGACAGATGCGCTTACAAGTCTGCTCGCCCCGTTGGAAAAGGCGTGCGAAATATTCGGGATGAACGGTCGCGTCGCCCAGGGGTTTCATAAACCCTGTGGGTGTCTCATTTCCCACTTGTATCCAGGTGGGCTCCACTCCTGCTTCACGCAGTGCGAGGAGCACCTCAGTGGTGTGCGCCTCGACCGAATCACACAACTGCTCGATATCGCAGTCTTTCCACTCCTCTGGCACATGTTGCTTGCCCGGGTCGGCCCACCAGTTGCTGTAATGGAAATCGAGCATCAGACGCAGTCCCGCCGCTTTGGCACGCACTGCCTTGCTGACCATGTCGCGTGTATCGCACCACACTCTGCCGTCACGGTCGGCCCTCGGATGCACCCAGACGCGCAAACGCACCATGTTCATACCGCAGTCGGTCAGCATTTGGAAACCGTCTATCACTTCTCCTTGCTCGTTGACCAACTGATATTTGGCGCGCTGCTCTATCTGTGTAATCCAACTGATGTCGGCACCCTTGGCAAATGGCAGTTGCTCTTGAGCCATACCGCACAAGATACTTATGACAAAGAAGAACATAAAGCCTGTCAACCGTTTCATCTTTTTCTTCGTTGTTTGTTTGCAAAAGTAATAAAAAAAACGATAGAAGCAAGTTTTATGAATAAAAAAATGTATATTTGCACATTCTCACCAAAAAACGATTCAAGATGAAAAAACAAATCTTATTTTGGGCTGCATGGGCCGTCATCATCCTGTCGCTGCCTGTGGGGTGTTTGAACAACCCCAAAATGCGCCTGAACAACATCATTGCAGAGGCCAACAAACAGTGCCCCATCCATACGGGTATCGGCACCTTTGACCGTATCGACTATGATGATGACGTCGTCACCTTTGAATACACCATTGACAACCCGATGATGAGCGTGGACAAATTCATCCTAAAGAAAGCAGAAGCAAGAAAGATTTTCGCCAATAACATTACGAAAGGCAGTACAAAACAAGTGCTGCAAGAGATTGTCAATGGCGGCGCCTCACTCCGCATCCAAATCCGCGATGTATTATCGACAAAAACCGCCTCGTTTGATTTTACGGTTGAGCAGTTGCAAGATGTTCTCAACACCCCGCCGGGCAATGACGATGAAACCGCCTTACGAGGCGAGGAGATGATGCTCAACCTGATAGCTCCCGTTGACGTCGATGAATACGCTAAGATTATTGGAGGCCAATTGACACCCACATCCTTCACCTATTTATATAGTTATGACGATGAGCGCATTTCCCCCGCTAATTTTTCGGCTTCAGCCATTGCTGCAATAAAGGATACACAAGGTAAACAGTTGATATCGCAACTGAGAGCAGATGGCGGTAACGTGCTGAAAAAATTTTTCCAAGCATGTATTAACACGAAACGTTCAATGACACATCTGTATAGAGGTGAGAAAACCGGGCACGTGTTTGAATATAGTTTTTCACCGTCAGAAATAGAATCGATTATTCGCAAGAGCAAAGCAAGAATTGATGCTGACGAGTTATAAGAAACAGGGATGCGGAAATCGCATCCCTGTTTCTTTGGAGTTTGGGAGTTTAGGAGTTTGGGAGTTTAGACAATAGCTTTGAAACTCCCCTTTAACTTCTCCTATTCTTTAGTGATTCCTGAAATTCCACTTCGAATTGTCACTCTTGAAGTCATAGACACCGAGGGTCGGTGTACTGTCGGCAGCCGAATAGATGACATACGTGGTATTGAGTGTCTCTTCGCCCGGAATGCGCTTAGGCATGATGCGGTAGGTGCCGTCAGTCAGTTGCTCGATGCGCCACAGTTGCTCGTCTGCCCCGCTGAAAGCCGGAACGGTGGTCAACTCTTTATCCGCGGTGGCTGCTAAAGCACGGTCGGTGCCCTCAATGGTGATTTTATAATAAGCGCCACCGAGGTATCCCCCCTTGTCAGGAAGCGGGGTAACCGTCCAACGCTGGTGAGGACGGAACATATAGTCGCCACAGCGCACGTCGATATTGCCCTCGGGCCATGTGCCTTTCACCTCAGCCAGCGTCTGGTTGGGAATGGGTTTCGCAGGTTGCTGCATCTGCTCGCGGTTGAACCACCCCTGTCGCTCCTGCTGCATGCGCACGAAATCGACAGCCAGTTCCAAGGCATAACCGCGACGCTCCGATTCTATCTCGTAGGTGCCCTCCTTCACTTGCTGACCTGCTTCGGGCCAATCCTTTCTCCAGACGAGAGGCCGTACGGCCAAGACACTGCGTCCGCTGCGCTCGAAATCAGCCTCGTAGTGGAACGACATCACTTCCACGCCCTCATCAATGATGGTTCGTCCGAAGTGGCCGGGTCCGCAAGCGCGGTCACCTGCCGCGATGACCATCTTACCGCCGCCATGGAACATATCACGTCCTACGTTGTCGATATAGGGTCCTGTGACGCTCTTCGCACGTCCTGCCACTATATTATAGGTGGAATTCACACCATCGCAACAAGTGCCATGGGTGCCAAGCAAATAATACCAACCATCCCGGTAAATGAGGTCGGTGGCCTCACAGTCAATGGCGATATCCTGCTCTTGGTTGCCTTTCACGCGCTCGCCCGTGGCCGGGTCGAGTTCGATGAGACGGATGGTACCGAAATAGGTGCCGTAACTCACCCACAACCGTCCTGTGGTGGGGTCGAGCAACAGTCCCGGATCGATGGCGTCCTGGTCTTCGAGTCCGTCGGAATAGCACACCTCGATGGGTGTCGTGTACTTAAAGTCAGGCGATTTGGGGTCTAATGTCTTGTTCCACATCGTCAGGATTCGTCCGTTGTGACCGCCACCCAGACCGCCGCCGGTGGCACCGTAGATGACAAGATATCTGTCGCCGATTTTCAACACATCGGGGGCAGCTCCTCCGCCCGGGCGTTCAGCCCCTCCGTGCCAGGTCCACCCGTCTTCAGAGATCAGTCCTCCCCCACCCGTTCCGAAGGTGTAATATTTTCCGTCACATTCGGCGAGGGTCGAAGGGTCATGGATATATGGTTCGCCCACCTGTGCCATGGCAGCGCCAACGGTCAGGGTAAAAGCAAAAACTAAAATATTTCGTTTCATTGATTATCTGTGATTTTATATGATCGTTTTCTTCAACTACAACACGATTTTCAAGCCTTTGGTGACAGGCTGCCCTTTCTCGTCGATGAAACGGACACAGAAATCGCTCAGACCGGGTCCGTTGATGATGGCACCACGCAGGATGTTACGTCCGGGTTTGAGGGTTAACCGCTGTGACACGCCGTCATCCTCCACCATCCGACGGTCGCCGGAGAGCAGGAGAGCCTCCTCGCCATTGAGCCACCACATCGAGGCGCTGTTAGAACCAGCTGCCAGGCGCACGCCTTCCATACCTTCGGGACAATCGATGACGGTGACCACCCAGAAGAGCGACCCGTAGGTCTGGTCACCCCACTTCTCAGCGAAGCGGAAGAGTTTCATATTATAGTTCTCACTTTCGAGGGCATGCCAAGCGAGTGTTTGCTGCTCCACTTTCACCTTTTGTCCGGCTTTGGGCAAAACACTCTGCTGACCTTTGAAATAAGTCTTGTTGAATGCCTCACGCAGGTAGGAGTCGGTAAAGACGATATTGCTGCGAATGTCCTGTTTGATGGGTTCCAAGAGCATCCAACGACGTATGTACCCCTCGCTGTCGGGCGTGGCAGGTGCTGCTGTGGCAGACACCTCGGAGAAATACTTCGGACGGTTCTTAAACATCACCCAATCGATGCTGACGCCCTCGTCTTCGCACGTCACGCATAGGTCGGTCACACCTTTTGGGGTATATTCCAGTGAAGCAGTGAGTGTCAGCCACTGTCCGCTCATGTCACGGCGGAACGGCCCCTGCTCGCTTTTCACTGTCATCGGCAGTTGTGCGATGATTTTCCCGTTGGCGCTCTTCTCGCGTATATAAATCTTTGTGTTGTTCTGTGCTTGTGCGCATACCACGACATATCCGTCAGTCACACCGTTGAAATCCACATCATTGTAACGAACCCAACTGTTTTTGCCGGCCAAAGTGGCTTTCCATGTGCGCCAGGTGTTGTTGGCATCCACGAAATCCGTCTTCACATCATCAGAGGCCTCGCTATAACGGTCGATATCAATACGGCTGAGGGCCGGATTGACACCTACGCCGCGCATGGTCTCATGCACCTCTTGGATGGTGCCGTCGGCATTGAAGGTGACCCGCTCAATGCGCACCGAACGCCGTTTGTCATCGTTGGGCGAGAAATCGTTGCGGTGATAGAACAGATACCATTGGCCTTTATATTCCACCAGACTGTGGTGATTGGTCCAGCATCCGTTGTCATGCTCGGCCATGATGATACCTTTGAAATCCCACGGTCCGAGGGGCGATTTCGACATGGCGTATGCCAGCGTCTCGGTCGGGTTCTTTCCCTCGCCGGTTTCCCCGCGTACCCAGGGGAAGGTGAGGTAGTACCATGAGCCGCGTTTGAAAGCGAACGGTCCTTCTTTGAAACCGTCGGGCAGCCCTTCCATCACCTGTCCGCCCACAAGCATGGGTGGCATGGGAGGCGCGGCATTGCCTTCCGCATCGGGCCGACGGGGGAATGTCATCTCCGTCAGTTCTCCGTCGAGCTCTTTCATGTTATCCTTCAGTTTGCCACCCCGGATGCCCATGCCCGACCAATAGAGATAGGCCGAGCCATCGTCATCGATGAGCACGCAAGGGTCAATACCCGACACGCCTTTGATGGGTTCCTGTTCGTAGGTGAAGGGACCCTCTGGCAGGTCTGCTGTGGCTACGCCAATGGCAAATCCCCGTCCGCTCTTGGGGGCATTGGGATAGAAGAAATAATACTTTCCGTTTTTATAGACACAATCGGGTGCCCACATGGAATAACCCGTAGGATTGCCCCAAGGCACCTGATCCTGTGAGAGGATACGTCCATGGTCGGTCCAGTCCGTGAGATTCTCCGAAGAGAAGACGTGATAGTCGGCCATGCAAAACCAATCCTGTCGCTGTCCCTCAGGCGGGAAGATGTCGTGCGAAGGATAGACATATACCTTGCCATTGAACACACGCGCTGTGGGGTCGGCTGCAAACTGGTCGCGGATGACGGGGTTTTGCGCCGATGCCCACAGTGGGAGTAATGACAATGATAATAAAATCGGTTTGATTGTCATTGTGGATATAGATTTATTTGAACAGCAACTGTGCCATGTGATACAAGCTTCTGCGCCATGTGAGGAACTCATGAGCGGTGCCTTCGGAGATAAAGCCATGAGCATTGAAACCGGCAGCCTTGAGGTTGCTGACCGACTTATTGATGGCATCGGGTTGCTCCTTGCTGCCACAGCTCTCGAAGATGAGCTTCACTTGTTTCTTGTCTTTGATGTCGGCCGGTTCATATTGACCTCCGCTGAGCAGACCGTATGAGCCGAAGACCTCAGGACGACGGAGGGTGATGAGTTTGGTCTCGAATCCACCCATCGACAGACCTGCCATGGCACGGTTCCACTTGTCGGCCTTCGTCAAGAAATTGGCATCGATATAAGGAACCAATTCGTCAACCAGCACTTTCTCAAACTCTTCGGCTGTGAACTGCTGCAAACCACCGAAACGTATTTCATTGGTCATACCGTAGGTCATGACGATAATAAACGGTGTGACTTTACCCTCGGCAATGAGGTTATCCATGATGAGATTGGCGTGTCCCTGATTGCTCCATGCCGTCTCGTCCTCACCCCATCCATGTTGGAGGTAAAGCACGGGGAAGCGCTCTTTCTTGTTCTTGCCATAGGTGGGCGGTGTATAAACGAACGCACGACGGCACTGCTTGGTGCTTTCCGACCAGAAGAGCACCTGCTGCACATTGCCGTGAGGCACATTCTTCATGGCATAGAAATCGCGGTCGTGGGCGGGAATCTCAATACCGCTCTCCCAACGTGTCGAGCCATAGTAGTTATTTGTACCGGGGTCGTTGACCACACCACCGTCAACAGTGACGTGATAGTAATGGAATCCCTCGTCCATGGGGCCTTCAGTGGTACCTACCCATGAACCGTCGTAGGTCTTCTTCAGCTTGGTGCCGCCGCGGCCACCCAGTCCGAGACTGACCACAACATCCTGTGCTTCAGGAAGATCAACGCGGAAACGGGCATATCCCTGAGAGTTAACCTGCGGATACTGCTGTCCGGGCTGGTTGAGTTCAGAAGGTACGAAGTCTTCCGTGATGCCGGGCACCTCGGGGAAGGCGAGTTCGGGTTTGAAGGGCGGTTTCTGCGGTCCGCCGAACCCACCGCGCTGACGCTGTCTGTTGGGGTCGGGTTTGGGTTTGTCGGGCATGGCCCATTTGGGAGCCGTCATGTTTTTGATGTAGTCGTAAGCCATTTTGGGCTGATAGTCGGAATCAAACGGCAGTGGATAGTTGGCGGCACCGAGCCAAGAGTCACGGTCGCCCAGGTTCCAGAATGTCACGCAGTCGATGACATCCTTGTGTTTGCGGAACACGCCGAACACACGTGCATACTGGTCGGCGAGATGCTGTTTCACGGAGTCGGTCACTGCGGCACCATCGCGGCTGAAACGCAACTGTCCGCCCATCTCGGCATTCACACGGATGTCGAGCTCGGTCACGTGGATGTGCTTAACGATTTTCTTGTACAGATTGAGGGCATCGTCCACCTCTTTTTCTGTAGGTCCATAGACGTTATAGTGTCCCTGCATCCCGATGCCGTGGATAGGCACACCGGCGTCCTGCATCTTTTTCACCATATTATAAATACGCTGGCTCTTCACGGGGTCGCACTCGTTGTAGTCATTATAGAACAACAATGCGTTCGGGTCGGCCTCATGCGCATATTCGAAAGCCTTGGCGATAAACTCGTCACCGCAGAGTTTGTACATCGGACTCTGACGATAGGGATCCTCGGCTTTGGGGTCGTCGGTCATGGCCTCATTGACCACATCCCAGCAATAAACTACATCCTTATAACGGCTTACAACGGCTTGGATATGATTCTTCATCCGCTGATAGAACACTTCTTTCGTGGGGTTGTCGTTGTACATCCACTGTCCGATTTGCGAGTGCCACATCAGGCAGTGACCGCGCAGTTTGATGCCGTTGGCACGTGCGAAGTTAGCAATACGGTCGGCATTCTCCCAATTGAACTGTCCCTCACGCGGTTCGGTGGGTTCTGGTTTCATGTCGTTCTCACAGGTCATGCTGTTGAACTCTTTCTTGATGAGTGCCATCTGCTGAGCATTGGTCACGTTACGTTGGTTGACGGCCACGCCTATCATGAAATAATCTTTGTAGGCGTCTTTGAGTCCTTGTGCACATACAGGCAAGGCGAAGATGGCCAGCATCAACGCCAGAAAGGGCTTGAATAGTTGTTTCATAAAATTGTATAATAATTAGTTAGTAAATGCCATAGTTTTGGACGGTACAAAATTATTAAAAAACTACGGCATTTACTTCACAATATGTTGCAACTATCCCCCATTTTGTTAAGTTTTCGTAAGAAAAAGCAACCGAAAAGGCTAAAATCACACTTTTCTGGCAAATATCCGGGCCACGACGGCACCCGAGATATTATGCCACACGCTGAAAATGGCGCCGGGGATGGCGGCCATGGGATAGAACGCGAAATGGGTGGCAGCCAGACTGCAAGCCAGGCCAGAGTTCTGCATACCCACCTCAATGGCAACAGCTTTGCGTTTGGCCACAGACATACGCAACAACCGGCCTATGACATAACCGACACCCAGACCGCACAGATTGTGCAACACCACCACAAGGATGATAAGGAAACCGCCAACCATCAATTTTTGGGCATTCAACGAGACGACGATGGCCACGATGGTGGCGATGGCCAATGAAGAGACAGCGGGCAGGTATGCCGTGGCACGCCCGGTCAACCGGGGCAACAAGCGCTTGACGACCAGACCAAGCACGATGGGAAGGATGACGACCCACAAAATACTGAGAAACATGCTCAGCACATTGACATCGACACGATGGCCTGCAATCAACCAGGTGAGCAACGGCGTCAGAAACGGTGCCAATAAGGTGGAGACGCCCGTCATTCCCACGGAGAGGGCCAAATCGCCCTTAGCCAGATAGGTGATGACGTTGGAGGCAGTACCACCCGGGCAACATCCCACCAACACCACACCAAGCGCCAACGCCTCGTCGAGACCGAATGCCCAGGTCAGACACCACGCCAACAGGGGCATGATGGTAAATTGTGCCAGACAACCGACAATGACATCCTTCGGCCGACTGAAGACGACACGGAAGTCATGAAGATTAAGGGTCAACCCCATCCCGAACATGACCACTCCGAGAAGATAGTTGATGACTGATGGCGAGATGCCACTCAACGCACCGGGAAACAGCAATGCCAACACTGCCACCACCAGTACGATGATGCCCATATACTCTGATATCCACTGACAAATCTTTTTCATGACATACATTTTACTAAATGATGAATACCCTCAATTATAAGACTATTGCCCTTTTATAACCCGAGCCAGATAATCATAGTGCTCTCCCTCAGCCACGATCTCGACAGGATACCCGTTTGCTTCGGCTATTTGTCTCAACGTCTCGGCGTCAATATAGAGCCAAGGAAAGGGCTTGCCGATGGTATCCTTATACTGCATTTGGTAGTTCAATTCACCAAAATACGCCATGTCTTCGGGATACTCGATGAAACCTTCTTCCGTCTCATACACATAGCTGATATCAGAAGAATCGCACAGCAACTGTCCGTCAGGCGCCAAAAGTCGGTCGAGTTGCCTGAAGAATTCGGGCAGACGTGCCAACGTGCCAACCATCCCGATACCATTCATCAGCATCAGGATAGTGTCATACCGTTGACCACTCATGACGGAGGTCTGCTGATGACCGAGCGTGAAAAAGTCCTGTACATAAGCCTTTTTGACGCCCCGCTCTTTCATGACCTCAACAGAGAGGGGTGAAATGTCGATGGCCGTCACATCTATCCCCCGTTGTTGCAAGATGAGAGAATGGCAACCGGCACCAGCGCCGACATCGAGTGTCCGCCCCTTCACCATGTCGAGTGCTTCGCGCTCAACCGCAGGCATATCGGCATAGGAGCGGAAAAGCGTTGACAAGGGTATTTCGTCCTCGTCAAACATGGGAGAGAACACCCTTAAACGGTCAGCCGTTCCCGTCCGGTGGTAGTCGGCAATGGCCCTGCCCATCGGGTCTGTTTCGTTGCCATCGCTCTCTTCGTTGTGGAGTAGCGCGATGGCTAAGAGTTCGTCAATGCTATTGATGATATAGTCGGCACCGGCCTCTTCCAGTTCTTTCTTTGTGCCGTTGCCATACGTGACGCCGCAAGTCCGGGCACCTGCATGGACGCCCATCAGAATATCGACATTCATATCGCCGACGACAAGTGCCTCACTGGCATCGACGCCCATGGCAGAGAGCGTTTTCAAGACAGGTTCAGGATGGGGTTTTGCTTTCTCCACGTCGTCCGCCCCAACAAGATATGAAAAATACTGGTCTATTTCGAGGTCGCGCGTCAATTCTGACAGCGAACGATGCCAGCGAGAAGACGCGATGGTGAGTGTAAGCCCCTGCGCCTTCAGAGCCGACAGCGTCTCTCTGACACCGGGAAACACCTGTGGCTTCAAGGTCAGCAGATTCTCTTGAAAGATTCTCCTATAAACGTCAGCACAGCGTTGGATGGTCTCTTCTATTTCATTCGGATAAAGGGCCCTGAAACAACCGTCGAGAGGCAGTCCTATCTTTGAGGCACAGTCATCATCACTCCGGTCGGACAACCCTATTTCGGCAATGGTCATCTGCATGGTCGTGACGATTGTACGCCGGGTATCTCCCAATGTACCGTCAAAGTCGAATATCACCAGTTTCATTTAATTTCTAATTTGGGTTTGACAGGGTCTGTCAGGTGATAGACATGGTCGTACTCCACCGACAGCACTCCTTTTACGGTCTTGAAAAACTGCATGGTCTCTTCAAGTGTCTTCTTTTCGGGTTTCTTCAAGGCCATGCCGGTGATGATTCCGTAGTCATAAACCACCTCGCAATGATATTCCTTGATGGCTTTCAGCAGCGGCTCTTTCCCTATCTCTGCATCATACATCACCAAGAACACGTCGGGAGAGTGTTCGGGCACGAACACGGAAGAAATGGGTGCAGGAAACTCTATCTGCTGCTTCGTCCGACATGAAATCAGCAGTGTCATGGCTGTCAGCACACAGGCGACACCTAACATCGCCGCTCTTCCACCAAGTCTCATATCTGTTATTTATTAACGACTTCCTCCAACAATCCCGTCTCGGAATCAATGATAAAGCCACGCACCACAACGTCTTTGGGCACGAGCGGATGGGTCTTGATGGTTTCAACGGTCTTTCTTACCGACTCATGTGTGTCTTTGAAACCCTCTAACCAGTGATTCAGATCGATGCCGCACTTACGGATGGTGTCGAGTGTCTCCTCCGTCACGCCACGGGCTATCATCTCGTGGTGGAAGTGGTCAAAGCTCATGTGACAGGCACCGCAATGGGAGTGCGCCACCACCATCACCTCGTCCACGCCCAACTCATAGATGGCAACTATAAGACTGCGCATGGCGGAGTCAAAAGCAGAGATGACCAATCCTCCCGCATTCTTGATGATTTTGGCGTCGCCGTTCTTGAGTCCCAACGCTGCCGGGAGCAACTCGGTCAGGCGGGTGTCCATACACGAAAGCACCGCCAGTCTCTTGTCGGGATACTTATCGGTGATATACTTCTCATACGCTTTCGCCTCTACAAAGGTCTTGTTGTAGGCAATAATCTGGTCTATCATATCCATTTGTTTTTTCTTTTCGGCTACAAAATTATTGGTTTTTTTCCATTTCTCATGGATTCTTTTCAGAAAAAAGCATTTCCCGCATTTCTTTATCGTCTTCAGCTTGCGAAAGTTGAGTTTTTTGTGTATTTTTGTGGCGTTTTTAAACAATACGAAAGATGGTTCAGCAAATAGAGATTACCTTAAGACCCATGTCGAGGGGTTTTCATTTGGTTACAAGCGACATTTTGCGGCAGTTGCCCCAACTGCCAAAGACCGGCATCATCAACATTTTCTGCAAACACACCAGTTGCGGTCTCAGTATCAATGAGAATGCGGATCCAGATGTCAGGACAGACATGGAAACGATTTTCAACCGCCTTGTTCCGGAAAACAGACCCGAGTACGAACATACGTTGGAAGGAGCTGACGACATGCCCGCGCATGCGAAGTCTACCCTCAGCGGGGTCAGTCTGACCATCCCCATCACAAACGGCCACCTGAACATGGGCATTTGGCAGGGAATCTATTTCTGTGAATACCGTAATTATGGCGGTGCCCGGAAACTGGTAGTAACGGTAATAGGAGATGTTTAAAAAGGGCCCAAACAAACAACCAAACAATATGAAAATAACAGTAATCAGTACGACAAAGGCACCATCGGCCATCGGACCGTATAGCCAAGCCATCCAAGTAGGAAACCTCCTCTACACCTCTGGTCAGGTACCTATTGACCCCGCTACAGGGGCGTTTGCAGAAGGTGGCATCCAAGAACAGACACGTCAGTCACTGCTCAATGTGAAGGCCATCCTTGAAGAGGCCGGACTGACGATGGCTAACGTTATCAAGACAACGGTGTTCATGGCCGACATGAACGACTTTGCGGCGATGAATGCCATCTATTCCGAGTTCTTCTCAGAACCATATCCTGCCAGGTCTGCCGTCGCCGTCAAGACTTTGCCGAAAGGGGCCTTGGTGGAGATTGAAGTGGTTGCCAGCAGCGAATGATGTGGCAGCCGACGGGAAGACAGACACGGAATCATCCTTAGAATAATCGACCTTCATCCAGAAATCCCCGCACTTCGTGTAAGATGCGGGAAAATACTTGTTTGCGCATCTATTATCCATTATCTTTGCCACAGAAAAACAAACAAATAACAGTAATAACCATTCTAAACCTAACGATTATGAATACAATTTTTCAAATGCGCAAATTCTTTCTTTTCTTCATTGCTTCATTCATGATGACAATGAAAGCAGTTGCTCAAGATTTTGTGCTCGAAGGCACCATCGGCAAATATCCCGTTGTGATGGAGTTATACCGCAACGGTGCCAACTTGAAGGGTTCCTATTATTATAAAAGTCAAGGCCCGGACAAAAGACTATCCATCCACATCGTTTACAAAGGAAACGGAGTCTGGAACATGACTGAATATCTTGATGGAAAGAAAAACGGGATATTCACGCTGGGCATACCTACATTTAAAGTACGCGACAAATGGCAGGGACAATACCGAAACAAAGAGAATAAGACCTTTTCTTACACTCTGACCATCAAACGGGCAGCCAAAGGCGCAGTGTCACACTGGCAGGGGAAAATAGGTAACAACAACATTATCATGGAGTTTTACTCCGACAATGGTGAAGAATACATCGGCAACTATTATTATACCAGTCAAGGACCCGGCAAGCGACTGGCTTTGGAAACCGACGGCTATAACATGGGGCGCTTGTATATCAAAGACTACCTGAATGGTAAGGAGGTGGGAATGTTCATCATCGATTGCGGTGAGCAATTTTCTGAGTCGGAACGTTCCACGTTCAACCATTGGAAGGGAGACTATACCAACGCCAACGGCAGAGACTTCAGTTTAGACGCCTGGAAGACAAAGGAATAAAAAAATACAACGCCGAACTCACTGAATATGAGTGAGTTCGGTGTTGTATTTGTGGAGCTGGCGGGAATCGAACCCGCGTCCAAACGAGGAAACCATACGCTTTCTACATGCTTATTCCGGACTTCATTTTCGTGCTGAGCCAAGACCCGGACCACCAAGCGCAGCCTTATCCCCTAAAATTTCATCAGTGCAGCGGGGCATACACTGACTATTCCCGATTTCCCTGCGCCGCTGAACCCGGGCGATTCGGGACTACACCCCCGGAGCGACGTCTCGTCCTGTCACCTGGTGACGGGATTGAGCCAGTAATCTACTTTACTTCGATTAGGCAGCGAGAGCATACTTGTTGTTGCCAATTAATTTTCGACCGAAGGGTTTTAGGAGTACACAGTCTTTACTCCGCATGCTTACGTACCATTTCTACCCGCTGTCAAATCCAGTCAACCCCGAATAAGAAATGCATAAAGCGGCTGCAAAAGTAATATCTCCTTATAAAAAAAACAAACAGACTAAGCTTTTTTTAATAATATTAGACATTATTAACAAAATAATCGTGGTATGTGGTATCTTTTAACGCTTACATCTATCCCCCCCCAAAAAGATTGACGCTGTGTCATATTATGCATTATCTTGCCATTATTTGAAAAAAAAGTGGCTTTTTCTTTTTATTTGAGAAAAAAGACTTAACTTTGCAGATATGAACTGTATCTATACTTACATCTGCAGCCTGCTGACACTTCTCTTCGCAGGCATGAGCGACAACGACAGCGAGGCACTGCGCCAATGGCAAGCAGGAACCGTGGTCAGCAAAACATCCGTGGAACGATTCGGCATGGATGCCTGTTTCAAGGCCGAGCCCATC
>JAEEGL015100786.1_pt1 | contig 17958 bp, 18 predicted proteins | sample 9134231 | NCBI WGS metagenome assembly JAEEGL01 (sample SAMN16246548, study PRJNA631951) | gut metagenome | biome: gut microbiome; feature: rumen; material: fiber-attached | host: Bos | place: Iran: Karaj | collected 2018-10 | reverse complement strand
TACCGGAAATTCCAGATGAAGAACACGACAGAGCAGATGGCGCTGACCGAAGCCGCCTGCCGCTCCATAGGCCGCTTCCCCTACTATCTCTACCGCCAGAAAAACATGGCCGGCAACTTCGAGAACGTGGGTTACGCCCTCCCGGGCAGGGAAGGGCTGTACAATATCTTCATGATGGAGGAAGTGGGTGACATCGCGGCCTGCGGAGCAGGGACGGTGAGTAAAAGAGTGTTCCCGGACGGCCGGATCGAACGCGGCGGCAGCGTGAAAGATTTGGATTTATACATTTCCCGGATCGATGAAATGGTGGAGAGGAAGAGGAAATTATTCGAGGGGTAAATTGACCAGGTACTACACTGGTACTACAAAATTGCTGTCAATAATACATTTTAATACCGTATAATACGTTTGAATCGAAGTACCACAAAGAAATCAGAGCTTCACTTTTTAGGGGCGTCTCAGTATGAAAAATACTTGAGATGCCCCTTTTTGCAAGGCTTCAGAGAAAATGGCACATGGAAACATGCTGCAAAAAATGTAATTTGGTACTACAAATTGAGAAATTTGGTACCACAAAGTAACCCGCAAACCCAATAAAATCAAGGAGGTAGAGAATTGTCAGAAAATACAGCGAGATGTGCATTGCAGTTTGAAGAGGTCTATGACGACACTTTGGACATGATTTTCATTGATGAGGAACACAAGGATTTCTTCCTGTTGTCTCTTGGAAGAATGAAAAATGTGGATGAGCGCCACCTGGCGTTCGCGTATTGTCTCGGAATTAGTGAAAGAGCCAGAGAGAGGGCAGATCAGATCTACGATTTCGAAGGAGACAGGATCCGATCAGACAGTTCTTTTGTACGGGAAAGCACAGGTGCCTGCGGAAAAGCGATCCGTATGGCAATCCATTTATACTACGATGGGATTTCAGAAATCACGATCGAGGGAAATCCCGATGAAAGAAAAAGAAATGACAGGCTTTGTACCGTGGCGGAGCTGTTCTGCTGCGTATATGCGAAATTCTTTTGGGAGGCAATAAAACTCCGCTATCCGGGATTTTGCAGATGAAGCCGGACAGGAGGGAAATTGGTCAAATTAAGAGCAATGGGTACGAAAAATGAGCTCAAATGGGTTCGTAAGGTTTTGGAGAGAGACAAGAGAATCAAAGTTCTCAGTATTTCCGAGATGTATGCAAACAAGGGGACCAACCGGTATTACCGTATGTATGCGGATGTCGAGAGGGTTTTGAGAAAACACGCTTAAGGAGGGCGCAAATCATGTGCAAAGTGATCGCTATAGCAAATCAGAAGGGCGGAGTGGGTAAGACCACCACCGCCGGGAATCTTGGGATTGGACTAGCAAGGAGCGGGAAGAGAGTGCTATTGATCGATGACGATCCCCAGGGAAATCTTACAGAAAGCCTCGGTTTCGGGGAGCCGGATCAGATGGAATATACGTTGGCGACTGTTCTTGGACAGATCATTACAGAAACAGATCCGGATTTGGAGAAAGGAATCCTGCATCACGATGAGGGAGTGAATCTTATGCCTGGAAATATTGATCTTTCCGGTCTGGAAGTGTCTTTGGTGAATGTCATGAGCCGTGAACTGGTGATGAAGGACTATATCGAAAGGATCCGTGATCGGTATGATTACATTCTGATCGACTGTATGGATCAATTGACCACCTGAAACTTCATTATCTGGAGATTACAAGCCAGATCGGCGAGGACAGTGCAGAAGATGTTTTGTTTAGTACTTCTATGTCTCAGAAGGAATCTTTAGATGAAATCAAATGAAATGACTTATTTCGGAAGCACGGGAAAGATAAGCAGAATTCTGTGGGAAGGCCATCATATTTGTGACGAATGCAGAACCCTGATCCTCGGAGAATCACATTACGGAGATGAGAATAACTCCAATGATAAGATTGGGGAGGAAGTGCCATATTCGACAGAATGCGTTGTCCGGGGATATCTTGACAGCAGAAGCAGCGGGACGAACAGGAAGAGATGGTATCGCTTTTTTGATAATATAGCAGCGTCTTTTGGGTTCTTACAGGAAAACAGTCCGGAATTCTATGAAAAGGTATGGTTTGGCAATTATGTTCCGATACTCTGCGGGGTAAAGGAAGAAAACCGTGCCGGTCAATATATCAAAAAGCATCGAACGGAGTACAATGACGCTCTGTTCAGATTTATAAACGAGAACGATATTCAGACTGTAGTATGTTTCAGTAAACTTGTTTACTGGAACCTTCCGGGGGGTGTAGAAGGAGAGGAGTCGAAAGATATTCTGCTCAGTTCGCCGGGGGAAAGGACTAATGCAATTCATTTTTTCGGTTATCATGCCGGAATAGCGCATACACATTGCAATGTGGAGTTGAAAAGACCTTTGGCAGTTTATGGGATCCGGCATCCTTCCTCCAATTGGAAATATGATCCTCAGATAGTCTATGATAATCTCTCAGAGCAACCGGAATTAAAAGGGATTTGCCGGGAGAAGAAATAGGATCGTAATAGATCCTTAACATGCGACTTAATGCGACCTGCCCAATGTACATTTTTTTGTATGGTAGAGCTGATAGGATACTTCCAGAAGGAGGTATCGGAAGATGGAAGGGAAAGACTTTGAAACTGCCAGACGGGCGCTGAATAATGTAACGGACACATTACTGAAAGGAGAATCAGTTCCAGGGATCGGATCCGGCTATGCGGAACTCGATGACAGATTTCTCGGACTCAGGAACGGGAATCTGATTGTAGTGGGTGGCCGCCCGTCCATGGGAAAGACCGCATTTGCACTGAACCTTCTGGAGAATGCAGCGGTTGAAGGAGGAAAAACCTGTCTGTACATTTCTCTGGATCATCCGGAGCTGATGGGGAGACTTCTGAGACAGAGAGCCAGACTTGATCTGCCCAAAAAACTTGAGGATAGTGAAAGGGAAAAGATTGCCGAGGTATCCCGACAAATTGAAAATGCACCCATCATCATGGACTACCGCGAAACACCAACAGCAACCCAGATCGCTGAAGCGGCCAGAGAGTATGCTTCACGGAATGATATTCGTCTGATCATAATAGATTATCTGCAATTGATATCCGCAGAAAAGGATGAGATTCAGCGAAAAATGAGCAGAAGAGAGAAGATTCTTAAAGGACTCGCCAGGGAACTGGAATGCCCGGTTGTCGTTCTTTCACAGCTGAGCAGGAAGATAGAAAAACGACGGGATCGAAGACCCCGATTGAGCGATCTTCATAGCCGTGGCAGAATTGAAGAGGTTGCAGACTCTGTACTCTTGCTGTACAGAGATGAATATTATCATATCGATAGTGAGCGGAAAGGCATCATGGAGGTTATCGTTGCAAAAGGCAGTGCCGATCCCAACTGTACGGTGGAACTTGTATATATGGCGAATTGCGGTAAAATCTTTTCACCTGTGAGACCGGGAGGAAATTGAGTATGATGACAGACAGATTCATTCTTAAAGATGAAAAAGGAAATGTTCTGGCGGAAAAGTCCATGGCAGAACACATCAAGGTTATTCTTGATGATATGAAGCCGGAGCCCGGACGCCGTTTTGTTGTTGAATCGAAATCTACGGTGTACAGACTTGAAGTCACGGATGAAACCACCCCGGAAGACTGGCGGGAGTTTGCAGACAAGTGCCTGATGGCGTTGGATTAAGATATGGCTGAACCAAAAAGAGGTGTGTTCTGGCTGGTAGAAGATGAGCTTCTCATCGTCCCTTTTGAAGAGGGGGCGGAAGTCGGATTGTCCAAATCCGGAAACAATTATAATCACAGACTGCTTTGGGAGCATGTGAAACCGCCAAAATGCAATAAATCTTTTGACTATTACCCAAGGGGGCGTGTGGAGTATAATGGAAAAGGAAAGCCCGTTATATACCTGAACCGGAACATTGACGAAAGCCATATTCAGGAGATAGTGGAACGTTTTGGGATCACGGAGACACCGCGGATCCACTATGACGGTAGCAACCATTACAAAAGCCATTTCGACAGACCGTAAAAGAGGAGCAGAAAAATGAGCATAGGCTTGAGTAAGTCCAGATACTGCAAGGGGCTTCAATGCCCGAAGATTCTGTGGATGGACAAATATATGCCAGATAAGGCAGAGGATGTTCTGCCTGAATCCGTCATGGCAACCGGGAATATGGTCGGAGATCTTGCCAGACGGTATTACGGCAGCTTCGACCTGGTGGAATTCGATTTTGACAAGGAAGTCATGGCAAAGAAGACAAGGCAGTTCATGGAAGCAGGCTCGGAGAATATAGCGGAGGCGGCTTTTTATGTGGACGGCCTTTATTGCGCTGTGGACATTCTACATCGGAATGGAGACGGCTTTGATATCGTTGAGGTCAAGAGTTCGACACATGTAACGGATATCTATGTTGAGGACATGGCCTTTCAGTATTATGTCCTGACAAGGTGCGGCATAAATGTAAAAAAAGTCTGTAATATGCATCTTAACAGCTCTTATGTCCGGCATGGGGGTCTTGAACTGGATAAGCTCTTTACCCTTGAAGACTATACGGATACTGTAAAAGAGAAGTATGGTGAGGTGGAGGAGCATATCAAAGCCATCCGTGAATACGTTGATACCGAAGAAGAGCCGGAGCGGGATATCGACCTGTACTGCGAGAATCCGTATGCCTGTGCTTACTATTCCTATTGCTCAAGACACTTGCCGGAGCAGTCGGTGTTCGACATCCGGAGGCTGTATGCTTCAAAAAAGTATGAGCTATATCATGAAGGCATCGTAAGCTTTAAGGACATCGTGGAGAAGAAGCCGGATCTGAGCGAAAAGCAGATGAAACAGGTGGAGACGGACTATTATGACAGACCGGATGAGATCGATCCACCGAAGATCAGGGAATTCCTGGAAACACTTACCTATCCGCTGTATCATCTGGATTTTGAGACTTTCCAGCAGGCAATCCCGGAATATGACGGCTTAAGCCCCTATTCACAGATCCCGTTTCAGTATTCCCTTCATATCGAGCAGGAGAACGGATCTCTGGAGCACCGGGAATTTCTGGCGAAGGAGGGAACAGACCCGAGGAGAGCCATTGCCGAGAGCCTGTGCCGGGATTTTCCGACGGATGTATGCGTGTTGGCTTATAATATGTCATTTGAACGAGGCGTATTGCAGCGGCTAGCTGATTTCTTCCCGGATCTATCGGAACATCTGCTGGCGATCAGGGAAAATATCCACGATCTGATGATCCCGTTTCAACAGCAGCATTATTACAGCAAGGCCATGCAGGGTTCCTATTCCATCAAATATGTACTTCCTGCATTATGCCCCGGTGATCCGGAACTGGATTATCATGCCCTGGAAGGTGTACATAATGGCAGCGAGGCATCGGCGACCTTTGCCGATATGCCGAACCACAGTCCGGAAGAGATCGCCGTTATGCGGGAGAATCTGTTGAAGTATTGCTGCCTGGATACACTGGCGATGGTGAAGGTGCTGGAAAAGTTGAAAGAAACATTAAGGGAAGGAACAGAATAATGGAAAGACTGAATTATCTGGATGATGTAAAGGATTATAAAAAGTATCTTGATATGCAGCATTCTGAGCTTTTTCAGAGATTAAGGAAGTTCTATCAGACAAAAACACTGATGGATATCCTTGGCGTGGCAAGACAGGAAAACCCTCACAGCAGTTTCCTCCGTTGGATCATGAATCCTGAAGAACAGCATGGACTTGGCGACTATGGTTTTAAGAAATTCTGTGAAACCATCTGTTTTGCATACAAGAAATATGGAGCAGATTATCTTGTCGAAAAGGATAATCCATCGTTGAAAAATCCCTTAAATATCGAAAAACTGCAAGCGTTTGATGATTCTGAAAAAGAAAGGATAAGAAAGAAGCTGCTGTTTTTCAAAGTGGAAGATGTGGAAGCGGAGGACAAGAAGGAAAAAGATAAGATCATTGCTGCTCTTATGTCCGGAAACTTCTCCGTTGATCAGTATCGGATCGGAAGAGAAATAAGCACAGAAGCATCATCCGATGGGGCAAAGACAAAAGGGCGAAGAGCCGACATCTGGATCGACAGCACAATTGAATATGGGGATAATAAGAAGAAACGGCTGATATTCCTCATAGAGAACAAAGTTACAAGCAAGGAAAACGGAAACCAGACACATCATTATATGAAGGATGTTCTGGATAGATTAGGGACAGGAAAGGATCTTGAAAGCGTAGATTACTTCCTTCCTGTATATCTTTATGTGGCTACGAATAAAGAACTATACGATGCGGTCGGAAAGAGCGGCACAACCGCTTTTCCCTGTATCAGCAGGCTTTTTCTCATCATCAATTATCAGTTCCTTCTGGATGGGATGATCATTCCATGCCTGAACAGAACGGATGATGCGACAACAGAATACAGGCTGCAGGATTACATCTCATGCCTGGGGCAGTCTATTTTTGGCCAGAGTGATGATGAGGACAAGAGCGATAACGGTAAAAGGGATAGAAACTGTGTTATGGCGGTGAGTCCGGACGAAAAGAAATTGGCGTGGGAACTTTGGGCGGAACACAAGGATGTCTTGAGAGACATAGGATTTGGGTTGTCCGAATCGGATCATTTTGTTTTAAAGACAGATTCCGACCGACAGTTCTACAGGGCAGTATTGGCTACTATATGTGCCAGGCTGGAAAATACCGATGAGCTGAGCGAAGAAGATAAAGCATTCCTGGAATCAGTGAAGATGGAATTTGAACAGAAGGAAGTGTTTAAGATCCTTACGTCTGATGGTGAGGTCATCACAATGGGAGCTCATCAGGGAAAAGGCAGGAATGTATCAGCACTTGCTTACGTTATTCTGAAACAGTATCTGAGAATGTATCCCGATAAGGATATAAATGAAATCCGTGACGCTCTTCAGGAGAAGATCACGAATAACTGGCTATGCGGGATCATGATAACAAAAGAAGAATACCGGCAGAAGCTTTACGAAAGATGGAAAGGGAAAAGTGACAAAGGGATCTGCGTATGCGACAGATATGGAAATGAAACAAAGGCTCCTGATGGAGACTGCCCTCTCGATGAGGCGAGCTACAGTTGGTTCAGCAAGAACTATAAACAAGGGAAGGGTTTAGAAGAAGACTGGAAAAAAATAGCCGCAGGTACAAGCTGTCCTCTTTATCCCGGAGTATCGGATGTTCAGATGAGGAAGCATTATTACAGAGGGAAGATTGCTGATAGATTTAAGGAGATGGCTGCGGATTGCGAACCTGTTGATGGAATGGAACAAAGAGGAAGCGGATGCTGCTGTATATATGATTTTGTGCATAACTTTTTTGTAGGAGGCCTATCTGTGACGGATGATATTTTTACAATTCCGAAGGAGGCAGAGAATCTGAAAAGGATAGGATTTAATTCGTCGTTAGCCGGAATCCCTTATGGACAGGGAAAGGATGAAGTGGTTTTTATCGGAAGATGGTGGTTTGCATCGGATATCCAGAAAATGATGGATGTTTTGAAAAACAAAAGCAAAGGCGGTTGGACTGATATTAATGAGTATATTACCGTAAACGGAAAGGAGCCGGTGAAGCCGCTGAATTTCACAAAGGCGGAGCTTGGAATGACTGATCCGGTTTGAATTATGTACAAATAATTGAACATAGCCTATGATAAGATGATACCGTCAGAAAGGAACCGATAACACGGGGAGGTGACGGTATCATGTTATGTTACGAGATAAAAATCAGTTATACAGAGTCGAAAATACCTTTTGATGAGCCGGATACACAGAAGGAAAAGGATGCGGAATTGGAGGAAAACATCCGGAAACTGAATGCCGGGATCTATGCGTTGACTTCAGAAAATGATTTCTACGCGGCAGTTTTCCGGGCAGATGAAGATCATATGGATTTTGCCGTGGCGTTCTGGCCTGAGAAAATCACGATCTCAAAGATCAAGAAGAAGCTGGAATGGGCAGTAAAGAGCGTATATAAGATCTATGAGCTGAAGTTCTTGAGTGTTTCCGAGATAACCGCAAAGAAGTTTACCATGATGCTGGAGGAAGCGGACAACCGGGATTACATGAAAAGAAGCACCAGCCGTTGCGGCAGGGATCTGGATCTGAATTACTTTGACAACTGCTTCTTCAAAATAAACGAAGAAATTGCTCCGCCAGAAAAGCTGACAAAGAAGGCAGCTCTTGAGAAGGCAAAATCAATCATGGCGGACAAGAGTCTTCTTGAGGAGATCGACCGGATCTATGCGAAGGAGAATTCCAAAAAGTTTTACGGATATCCCGTACACTACAGGATCCAGACCGGGAACCGGGAGGCAGGACAGACCATCATCAATTTGATAGTTCAGATGCTGCATAGTCAGGGACGGATCTTAAGTTCACGGATCAATTTTATCAGTGAAATTGGGGAAAACTGTTATGATGAGCATGATCTGGAATGTATCTGCAGACATGCGGACGGAGCGGCTGTAGTCATTGAAATGCGCGGCTCTGATGAAGATCACGGAAATTTCGCCACAAGCTATGAAGGCGTCATAAGGTATTTAGCAGACCTTGTTGAGAAATATCATACAAATGCCCTGTTCTTCTTTTTGGAGGATGTCGCCAGACCCGGATTCGCCAGAGAACTTCTTGCCAAGGCTTCCAATTATGTGGATGTTCTGGATATCAGTGAGGGAACAGGAAGCAGGGAGGAAGCAGTCGCATATTTCAGGCAGCTGATCAGCCGTTACTCTTATAATGACCTGGGAGATGAGCATATAGAGGATTATCTGTCGAAAAAGAGAAAAACATTTAAGTGCCGCGATATCCATAAGGCATTCAACAAGTGGAGCCGGGAGGTGCTCCGGAATAAGGCATACAGTTCCTACAAAAAGTGCAAATGTCTGGAAGAGAAGAAGGCAAAGAAAAAGGAAACGCCCTATGAGGAACTGCAGAACATGGTAGGACTGCCGGAGGTAAAACGTCTGGCGGATCAGATCATAGCAGCCTATAAGCTTCAGAGCGTCCGAAACAATATGGGCTTCAAGGACTGTTCTTATTCAAGGCACATGGTCTTTACCGGAAATCCAGGAAGTGCCAAGACGACCGTAGCCAGACTCCTGGCTGATATTCTGACGAATGAAGGGGTTCTGAAGACCGGTGCTCTTGTAGAGTGCGGCAGGGCGGATCTTGTAGGAAGATATGTGGGCTGGACGGCAAAGGAGGTCAGAGACAAGTTTCGGGAGGCGGAAGGAGGTATCCTCTTTATTGATGAGGCCTATTCCCTAGTGGATGATAGCAAGACCTTTGGAGATGAGGCCATCAACACCATCGTTCAGGAGATGGAAAACCGAAGAGACAGCGTGATCGTGATCTTTGCAGGCTATCCGGACAAGATGAAGGAATTCCTGAATCGGAACGAAGGCTTAAGGAGCCGGATCGCTTTTCATCTGGACTTTCCCGATTATAAAGAGGAAGAACTCCTTCAGATCATGGATATCATGCTTAAGGAAAGAGGAATGAAAATAGACGGCCCCGCGCGTGAGAAATGTTTCTCTATCTTCCAGAAAGCCTGCGCAGAGAAGGAATTCGGAAACGGACGCTTTGTCAGAAATCTCATAGAACAGGCCATGCTGAAGCAGTCACAGAGGCTGATGACCGGTAAACGAAGGGGCGAGCTTAAAAGGTCCAGCGTAGAAAAACTGGTTGCAGCCGATTTTGAGGTCAATATCGCGGCAGCTTTTGATCATAACCGGAAGGAAGCCATAGGGTTTATGGTTTGACATCAAGTGTGTACAAAAAAATGCACAATCCTGATGATTATGTGATAAAATCAGATGCAGAAACATAACCATGGAGGTGTGCTTATGTACGGAAATGATCGGAAAAAGCTGTTGATCCTTTTGATCCTTGATATTCTGCAGAGAAATTCAGACGAAGATCACCATCTGACACAGCAGGAAATATTACGACTTCTTAACGCGGAATATGGTGTGGTATGCGATCGCAGATCCGTCAAATCCAATGTGCTGGATCTTATAGACCTTGGCTATGACATCAACATGGACGACGGGTACTATCTCGCCAGCCGGGAATTTGAAGATGCGGAGCTCCGGATGCTGATCGACAGTGTCCTGTTTTCACGGAATATCTCCGTGATACAGGGGAAACGGCTGATCGAGAAGCTGGAGAAGCAGTCAAACAAATACTTCAAGGCGAAGGTATCTCATGTGAGGGCGCTTCCGGATCTGAACCGCACGGAGAACAAGCAGATCATGATCGTGCTGGACACCCTGAACGATGCCATTGACGAGGGGAAAAAGGTTCGTTTCATGTACAATTCCTACGGAACGGACTTTAAGCTTCATCCCAGGAAACAGGACAAGTATGAGGTGAATCCATACCAACTGGTGGCCAATAACGGGCGTTATTATCTGATCGGAAACATAGATAAATACGATGAGCTGAATCACTACCGCGTGGACAGGATCACAGACATTGAGAAGACAGATGATGCGGTGAAGCCAATGAAGAAGGTAAAGGGTCTGGAGAACGGGCTGAACCTTCCGAAACACATGGCGGAGCACATCTATATGTTTTGCGGAGAGAGCGTGCCGGTGACGTTGAGAGTTCCGGTAGATATGATGGATGACCTGATCGACTGGTTCGGAAAGAGATTCCGGATTGTTGAAAAGGAAGAAGACGGGAAAAACATGATCATATCCGTAAAGTGCAACTATAATGCCATGTTTTACTGGGCTTTGCAGTACGGGGCCTATGCGGAGGTCCTTGCTCCCGATGAACTGCGGAAGGAGCTGGCGGAAACGATCAGGGATATGAACAAGAGATACGGGAAAAACCAAACATAATGCTGATTTCAGCGAGGAGGGGCTATGCTGGAAAAACGTACAGAACTTCATTGCCAAACAGAAATGTCGGAGCTTAGCGGGGTATCAGGGATCCGGGAAATGCTTTATGAAGCGGATCATTGGGACGACCTGAAAGCATTGGCGGTAACCGATATCAACAGTGTACAGGCCTTCCCTGAGGCTGCGCATGCCAGAGAAAATTATGATGTCAGGCCGCTTTACGGGATGGAAGCAACCGTGAACCGTTCGGGAGAGAAAACGCCCTGCATGCTGATTGCCCGAAATGAAACCGGAAAAAGGAATCTATATAGGCTTGTTACGGAGGCATACAAAAAGGAAAACGCAGGGGATCCGGTGATTGAATGGGATTTCCTGTGTTCTCACAGGGAAGGTATTCTTATAGGCGCATCCTGTGAGGGCGAAATACAAAAGTCCGTGATCGGATCGGCGCCGGAAAAGGATATTCTCAACCTGATGAAGGACTACGATTATTTCGAGGTGCAGCCGCGAACCGGATATAGATGTGATGAAGAACAGGCGGAGGCATTGATCCGCAGAATAACGGAGCTTGCGGAAAAAGCCGGAAAACCTGTTACCGCCGTATCGAATGCCGCTTATATCTACCCCCAGGACAAGATCTGCCATGAGGTGCTGACAGACATGAAGCCGCAGGGGGAATGTGATCACAGACCCAGACATATTCGGAGCACGAAAGACCTCCTCGAGGAATTCGGTTTCCTTGGCAGGGATAAGGCTGAGGAGATCGTGATCACAAATCCGAACCTTATTGCGGAGGAATGTGAGGATTTCAATCCCGTAACGAACAAAAAGCATCTTCTCCATTTCCCGAATGAGGATGAAGAACTGGAGAAGATTTGCCTCAAAGCGGCATTGGAGCAGTACGGAGATCCTCTGCCGGGCATGGTAGAGAGGCGGCTTCGGAAGGAACTGGATTCGATCCGGGAAAACGGGTACACCTCGTTTTACCTGTTTTGGAAGCTCCTCACGGACAAGTCAAAGGAATGGAGGTATGACGTATCCAGCAGAGGAAGCGTAGGTGCTTCACTTACTGCGTACTTCTGCGGGATCTCGGATATAAATCCTCTTGCGGCGCACTATTATTGCCCGAAGTGCCACCGGTTTGAGGCTTTCAGCGACAGACCGGAGGATTATTGGTATACGGGCTATGATCTCCCAGCCAGAGAGTGTTCCGATTGCGGTACGCCTTTGAACAGGGATGGATTCAATATCCCGTTTGAACTGTTCGGCGGCTTGAATTATAACAAGGAACCTGATGTTGACCTGAATTTTGCAAGTGACATTCAGGATAATATTGTGCGGTATGTGGGTGAATGCTTCGGCGAGGAAAATGTGTTCCGGGCAGGGACGATTTGCTCTGTTGCGGAAAAAACGACCGCCTTAAAGCTGTATGAATATGCGGAAAAGACCGGAGATAATGAATATGCTGTATTTTTTCAGGAAAGGAACGATGTAACCCATCATTTTGATGATTACGGTTTTGTGTATGCGCATGCCGAAACACTCTCCGGTATAGATCTGGTGGAATATAAGAAACGATACCGGGAATGGGAGCGGAGAGAAGAGGAACTTATAGGTAAGATAACCGGTACAAAACGGGGAATGGGGATGCATCCCGGTGGAGTGATGGTGGTTCCGAAAGGGACAGACATAAATGAGATCACACCGCTGCAGTATATGAGGAGATCGGATTGGGACAGCTATATCTCTCATCTGGAATATCACGCGATCGAAGGATGCGTGACCAAATATGATATTCTCGGGCTTGATGCACTGAGCGAGCTTCATGAACTTGAAGAAAGAACGGGGTTAATACAATGTGAAATCCCGTTTACAGATGAAAAGGTACTGAGCCTGTTTCAAAATGCCAGAGCGCTTGGTCTGAAGGATCGTATGCCCAATGGATTGTCACGGTTTGGAACGCTTGGTATTTTTGAATTTGGTTCGCAGTTTTCATGGGAACTTCTGGCAACACTGGACGTCGAGTGTTTTTCGGATCTCATGAGGATTTCCGCGCTCTCTCATGGTACCGGATGTTGGGTTGAAAATGCAGATGAGCTGGCCGAAAATGGGAAAACGCCTCGGGAACTGATAACTTATCGTGATGATATCATGCTTTTTCTGGAAAGCAGGGGGATGGATCGTGACAATGCTTTCAAGATCATGGAACGGGTACGGAAGGGCATGTATCACCGCAGGAGAGTGGAAGATGGCATAGATCTGATGCAAAAACTGGGAATCCCGGAGTGGTATATCGAATCCTGCAAGAAGGTTCTTTATCTGTTCCCGAAGGCGCATACTGCATCCTATGTCAAGATGGCCTGGAAGCTTGCTTACTATAAACTGTATTATCCTGAGGATTTCTATACGGTAGTGCTGCGGCGTAGGATGGTGCCGGAGGAGATCCTGAAAAATCATGACGGCCTTAATGACATGATCCGGCGAATGGAGGAATACAAATACGAGCTTTCATATGAGGAACGGAAAGAGCTGGAAACTCTGTATCTCATAGCCGAGGCTGAAGAAAGAGGCTGTGACATCAAAGCTATTCTTGCGGAGGCGGGATGAAGGCGATAGATATTCTGGAGTTTTTGGATTTAATGGAAAATGGTGAAGGGCGAAGAAAAGATGATTGATCTGCATATGCACACAAGGGCATCGGACGGTACGGATCATGTGGAGGAACTGCTTCAGAAGTTGAAAGAGACGGGAATCTCTGTGTTTTCCGTTACGGATCATGACACCATAGACGGCGCCATGGATATGGAGTATCTGGTCCCGTCTGATATGAGATTCATCCGCGGGATTGAGTTCACAGCCATAACCGAGGCCGGGAAATGTCATATCCTTGGCTACGGAATGGACTGGAACAAAAGGGCTTTCAGGAGCATCCTTGAGGAAGGAGCGGAAAAACGGGCAAATAAGCTGAACCGGCGGCTCCGTTTCCTGAAGGAGGAATTTGATATAGAACTGCCGGAGAATGAACTGCAGATGCTAAGATCCCAAAACAGCGTCTGTAAGCCGCATCTTGGGAGCATCCTTGTGTCAATGGGACTGGCGCCGGATAAGAAAACGGCAATAGAAAAATACATCGATCCGTGTAAAACCCAGACAGACAGGCTGGATGGCGCAAAGGTCATTGAAGCGATTCTGGCATCCGGCGGTGTACCGGTATGGGCGCATCCATTTGGAGGAACGGATGAGAAGGAAGTTCCTGTTCCACAGTTTGAAAAGCAGCTTGAAGTGCTGACCAGGGCAGGATTGATGGGGTTGGAGTGTTATTACTCAAAGTATACGAGGAATCAGATAGATATGCTTGTATCCATTGCAGAGGAAAGGCATCTCTGCATCAGCGGAGGCAGCGACTACCATGGAGGCAACAAACAGGTGAGGCTCGGTACGCTGAACGCCGACGGCTTTCCTGTTGACTCTTCGATGATGACAGTACTGGATGCGGTTTCGGAGAAAACAAAAAACAGGAAGGTTCACCTCTTTGAGATTGTGGAAGGACATGACAGGGGCACATATTTCTGGATTATGCCGGTAAGAGTGCTGGATATGGGTAAGCGCACAGATGATATCGACAACCTGGAGGAGATGAAGGAACAGGAAATCTCCCTAGAAGAGCACGTTTTTTCAGACTTCCTGCATCTGGTATTCCGAAGGCATTTTGATAATGATCTTCCTGAGAATGCCGGCCGAAGTGAAGAGTATGCGCCTGAAAAATACAAAGACGGGATCGCTTTTGAGTGGTATCTGACCGACAATTTCTATACACTGGACGGGATCATGGAGGTTGTGGCAGATATCAGGCAGGTCGTAAAACAGCTTTCTTCTGATCCTGATGAAGAGACAAAAATTCAGGCAAAGGGAAATATTCCGGAGCTGATCGATTTTTACGAGAGGTTCTGCGAATATATGGAAAACATGGTACAGGCTGCAAGGAAAGGCGGCTATTCGCTCATTTCCGTGTGCGGGCCGTAGAAGAGGAGGTGCTTTCAAATGAAAAAATATCCGGTAGCTGTGCTTTGCGGGAGTACGAGATTTAAGGAAGAATTTGATGAAGCGAGAAAAAATCTGACACTTGAGGGCTTTATCGTGATAGCCGGTGCATTGTTCATTCATTCTACTGATTCGGAAGAATGGGAGAGGATACCAGAGGATTCCAGAGCAAAGACAAAGCATATGCTTGATAATGCTCTGAAACAGAAGATTGATATGGCGGACTGTCTCTATGTGGTAAATCCCAATGGATATATCGGGAAAAGCACATGGGCCGGAATATGCTATGCGTGGATGATTGGAAGGAAAATACGATTTCTGGATTATATCCCGGAGTCGGAGATCAGACGCAGAGTGAATATCCGTATTGAAGTTGCGAATGAATTTGCCTGGCAAAATATTGAGTCCATGCGGCAGGAAGGGGAGAACCCTGACATGAGTATGCACCCATGCTTCAAGCACAAGGGGAAAATGATCTATGACCCGTGGGTCGCTCCGGAAAAGAATTACGATACGGCACCTTGGGCGGATCATGAGGACAAGGAGCATTGGGTGGATCCGTTCAAAACCTATGGCAAGAAAAACGCGGCGCGGTTTATTGAGGATCTTCTGTATTTGTATGGAATGAATGATTTTTACAGAGAAACAACAGAACCCGGGAGGTGCCTGTGAAACTGTGGTTGGATGATATCCGTCCGGTTCCCGCCGGATACGATGGAGCCAAATCGGTAAATGAGGCCATTTCAATGATCATGGAAGCCGAGGAGAATGGGGAGGAAATAGAGATATTGGATCTTGATCATGATCTTGGAGATTATTATCCGGATGGCGGGGATGCGATCAATCTTCTGGACTGGCTGGCGGAGCGGGAAACCTATTATCCTATAAAGATACATACTTCTAATCCTGTGGGAAGAGCCAATATGGAGAGGATAATCGAGAGGTTCTGGTAAGAGAACGTATTGCCTAATGGAGCTTTTGAAGATGAAAGATACAGAAAGAGAACTCGACTGTAAACTTGATGAGATCATTATGGGGATGGATGGTTCCTATGATGGTCTGTCAAAAGGAATTAGAGCTATCGCAAGAAAGACGGGAAAGACATTGGAGATCATCGAATTCATCAAGCAGAAAAATCCGACGAATACCCAACTGCTGGAATATGCGATTGGACTTGACGATTCTATTCCGAAGCCGTTTGGCGAGGGGACAGCGTAATGAGAACTGATCTGAAGTTGTGTGCGAAAAGGCAAAATACCGATTGATACAGCTTGGATATAGTATAGTTCGGGGATAAAAGTGTTTTTGAAGAAGGAGACGGGCGACAATGGATTTTTCTTTTGATAATTTTGTTGTAGATGATCAAAATGAAGCAGCATATAAAGCCGTTAGGATGATTATTGAGAATCCGAGAGGATCGGGAGTTGTGTGCATCTGGGGAGAGTCAGGAAGCGGAAAGACACACCTGCTGAGGGCATTGAAAGCAGAATTAACAGATATATCCCCGGAACTGAACGTCATATATGTTCGCTTCGATGATTTTGTAAGGGATTATGTTGATTACCTGCGATATCCGGAGAAGTCTCACTATAGGTCATTATACTACGGGGCGGATGTGCTTATAGTGGACGGCATAGAGGATATGTCCGGTAAAGGGGCAACACAGACCGAATTTCAAAGGTTTCTGCATCGCTCGATCGAGGACGAAACTTGGATTGTCGTGAGTTCTGTATGCAATCCTCGTTGTTATGGGTTTTGTCAGCTGATAACAGCGGGAATTGTGGAGAAAATAGGAAAACCGCAAAGTGACACACTTGTCGCCATAGCCAAACAGGAGTTAAAGAAAAGATTTCCTTATGAGAAAAATGAGGATTCCATCACCGAGATAGCTGAAGCTATTTCTACGGAGTTCAATGGAAATCCCAGGGATATTCGGGGAATAGCCTTCAGAGCTGCATTTCGAAATGGTTTAGGGGAGAATTTCGAAATTGAACGCGCGAAACAATCTTTAGGAGAAGACAAACTATTGTTTTTTGAGAAAGATTGTAGATGATGACGAGCTCTTTTATGTTGGAAATGTCCGCCCATGACGAATTAAATCTTTTCAGGTGGCAAGGTTTATGAAATAATAATGTTGGACGTCTGTTCGAGAATAAATGTCCGTGTTACCAAGACGATCCGAAGTGTAATGTAGACCAGCGAAAGCCCTTAGGAGGATGGAAGAAATGCTTAGATTACCAGAAACTGAAGACGAACGTATCTCCAAATATGTTTCCCGGCAACTTTTCCAGCTGATGAATGAAGCTGGAATGCTGTTGCACTATTTCCCAGATGGATATGGTTTGGATAAAATAGAGGATGACTGGAATAGTCTGAGACAGCTGCTTCTTTCGGATGGTATGTACACGCCGGAACTCGCTATGGAATATGCATTGTTCCAGCTCATACAGGAAGCCATAGATGAAGGGAAGAAGATTCCGCAGATCAATGAACCTGTCAGGACGGAACTTCTGAAGGAAATGGATCCGGAAGAAATTGAAGAATACGAAGACATTGAAAACTGGCCGGAGATTCTGTTCTGGGATCATGATTTCATGTTTTTGGATCAAATGTCTGAGACAGAGCTGGCAAATCATCCTGCGGCCGATATGCTCGGAATAGGGAAGCCGAATGAAAAACTTGTGTGCAAATGTCAAGGACTTTTTTCTCTGGTATGGTAAGCACTTTTTTCCATCCGCGGTAAGGAGTTTTTTCTATCCACGGTAAGCACTTTTTTCAGTTTATGGTAAGCAGTTTTTTCCATGCTTTGGTAAGCACTTTTTTCGGTAGGGATTGCAATCATATAAAAATGGATGCTCACGATTGCGCGAGGAAAGCGGCTTTCAGCCGCATATTGCTTTTCCGGTGGATTTACGGATCTCCAAGGTGGGGCGCAGAAGATTTCTGCTTAAGGATACGCCCTGGATCAGGGCATGCAGCGCAAAATATCCGGACTGGCCAATCATGGAACGGTCTTGCCTTACCGTGGTGAGGGGTGGCCGTGTCGTGGAGGAG
>JAEEGL010165360.1_pt1 | contig 17959 bp, 20 predicted proteins | sample 9134231 | NCBI WGS metagenome assembly JAEEGL01 (sample SAMN16246548, study PRJNA631951) | gut metagenome | biome: gut microbiome; feature: rumen; material: fiber-attached | host: Bos | place: Iran: Karaj | collected 2018-10 | reverse complement strand
CATACAGATTAAATAATTATTATAAAATAATTAAATAATATAAATAAATAAAATCTACAAAGACATAAAACATATTTTATTATATTTTTATCTAAGCTTACCTATAGTGTATGCTATTAAGTAAAAAAAGTCAATAAAAAAACACAAAATTTTTAAATTTTTTGTGTTATTTTTTATTTATGCTCTTCCAGCGTATTTTCCATCTTTAGTGGTAACCAAAATTGTTTCTCCTTCACCAATAAATAAAGGAACTTTAACGATTAAACCAGTTTCAATCTTTGCATCTTTTTGAGCATTATTTGTAGTATTTCCTTTAACTGCTTCAGTTGTTTCAATTACTTTATATTCTACTTTTTCAGGTAAAGATATACCAATTATTTCACCTTCATAGAAATCTATCGTGATATCAATTCCTTCTTTAATAAAGTCAACATCTGTACCTAATATTTTTCTTGGTACTTCTATTTGTTCATATGTTTCATTATTCATGAACACTAGATTCTCACCACTAGCATATAAATATTGAACACTGTTCTTATCTATATGAGCTTTAGTAATCTTAATATTAGTATTAAATGTTTGCTCAACTAAAGATCCAGTTCTTAAATTCTTTAATTTAATTCTAACAAAAGCAGGTCCCTTTCCTGGCTTTACATGTTGAAATTCTTGAATTAAACAAAGATTACCATCAATAATCACGGTCATTCCATTTTTAATATCATTTATATTAATATTCATTTTTTACCTCTTTCCTACTTCTTTTCTTTTGCTACTACTTGTTTCCCACATTTAGGACAATATTTCTTTAATTCTAAACGGTCAGGATTATTCTTCTTATTCTTGCTAGTAGGACGTAATTCATAACCACATTCTGTACATCTCATATTAACAAAGTTACGATTTTCATTTTTAGCCATACAAAAGCCCTCCTTTTCGTACCACCATATTATAACAGATATTTATTATTTTTCAAATATAAAATTAGTAATATCACGAGAAATAGACTTAGTAATATATACTTTACTATAATTATAGTTTTTAGATACATATAAATTAGGCGCTAGAAAAATAAAACTATACTTAGGATTATCATAAGGAGCAAACCCAATAAAAGCAATTGAAGTTGTCTTAGTGTCCATTATTCCATCATCATTTGTATCTACAAAAGTCTCACTAGTACCCGTTTTACCAGCAGGATTATATTTACTATTAACATAGTTTCTAGCTGTACCACTAGTGGTAGCTAAATGCATTGCTTCTTTTAATCTTTCTATATATTTATCTTCTAAACTAACTTTACTAACGGTTTCATAGCTATTTTTATAAAAACTATCAATTTCTTTCATTAACTGTGGTTTCTTTTTATTACCATTATTCGCTATAGTACTAGCATATTGAAATAACTCTATTGGAGTATATGTATCATATTGACCAATACTTAGATTAAGAAGTAAATCACTACTAGTATTATTACCAATAATACCTATTTTTTCATTAGGTAAATCAATACCAGTAATACTTCCTAAACCATATTCTTTATACATATCTCTTAATTTATTAAAATCTTCAATATTAGTATCTAATTTCATATTATATTTATATTTTTTTCCAGTTAGAGATAACGCTATATTAAATTGATAATAATTACTACTCTTACTAATTGCAGTTAAATCACTTACTTTACCTAGATTTCTATAACTACACTTTAATGGTACTTGATATAATTTAATACAACTATCTTTAACAGTACTACCTATATCAATAACTTTATTTTTATATCCACTACTTATTGTACCCATTTTAACTACTGATCCTACAGTAAATGATGATGTTATTAAATTAATATTGATGTTTTGAAATACTGGATTATGATAATCACTAACTAACTTTTGAGCACTAAAAGCAACTATTTCACCAGTAGTAGGAATTCCTATAATACTATAAGCTTCACTAAAATAATCTGTATTTTTTCTCTTCTTAGCTTTAACTATATTATCTTTTATAATTCTTTCTAATTCTAACTGTATATCTATATCAATAGATAGTATTAAATCATTACCCTTTTTACCACTTTTTACTAATTCTAAAGTATTATCACTACTAACTTTATATAAATCTTTTTCTCCCTTTAAATACTCTTCATAATACTTTTCTAAATAACTAATACCTACTATATCATTTAAAGAATATCCTTTTTTTAAATACTCATCTTCTTCTTCCTTAGGAATGCTTCCAATACTTCCAAAAACATCTTTTAGTGTATCTTCATAGTTATACACTCTTAACCAAGATAACTCTATAGTTATTCCTTTTAAATTGCTTTCTATTATCTTACTATATTCATAATCAGTAATATTTTTTATTATTTCTTTATTATCATATGAATATCCTCTATTCATGAGTTCATATATAGTAGCACACTTTTTATCTAAATAATTAAGTTCACTTAATAACTCAGAAGTTACTCTTTCATATTTAATATTTTTTAATTCATCACTACTAATCTTTCTTAATTTATATAATTCATATTCTTCTTCTGTTATTAAATCATCACCATTATTATGTGTAAGTAACCAATAAGTTTTCAAACTATCATTATTTATTCTAATATCAATTATTTTAGCCAAAGTATTTGCTATTTCTAATTCATCCTTAGTAGTAATACTTTTTAATTTATGATAATAAACCGTCTTTACTCCTTTATTATCAACTAAAACTTTTCCATTTCTATCTAATATTCTTCCTCTAGGAGCAGAACTGGAATAAACATAAGTATTAACTTTAGACTCTAACATGTTTTGATAATAATCTCTTTTATATATATTTATATATATTAATCTAATTATTATTATAATTAATAATAAAGTTATGGGAATAGTCTTTTTAAACATGTTAACACCATTATTAGTATGCTTTATATATTATTAAGTATTCATTTAATACTTATTACATACAATATAACAGGTGATATTATGTTTAACTTAATAGAAAGATATATAAATATGCTATCAATAGAAAAAGTAAATGATTTTGCTTTATCTAAAGATATTCATTTAAATGATAATGAATTATCATTTACTTATAATTTTATTAAGAAAAATTATAAAGATATATTAGGTAATCCAAAACTATTTGATATTAATAGATATAAAGATAAATACACAAAAGAAAACTTTAGCAAAATTGCTAAAGTTTATCAAGAATACTTTCAAAAATACTCTAATTACTTATAATACTCTCTTATATCGTTAATTAGATTTTCATTATATTTTCCACTTTTTATCATTTCAATTTCAAACTTATATGGTGGATAAGAAATATTCTTTTCTTCCATACTCTTTACTACATATGGTGTTTCTAATATCTTAGGAACATTTTTTAATCTACTATTATTAATAACATTTAATAATGTATTAAATCCAATAGTTCCTAAACCAATATTCTCATGACGATCTTTATGGGCTCCTAAAGGATTCTTACTATCATTTACATGAACACATTTTATTTTATTAATACCTATTAATTTATCAAACTCATCTAAGAATTTATTAAATTCTTTCATATCATATCCAGCATCATTTAAATGGCAAGTATCTAAGCATACTCCAATATTTTCAGTATCAACTCCATCTAAAATAGTTTTAATTTCTTCTAAAGTTTTACCACATTCGCTACCCTTACCAGCCATTGTTTCAAGAATAATCATACATTTATCATCATCACTAATAACATTATTTAATCCTTCAATTATATTAGCTATTCCAACTTCTTTAGTATATTTAACACTACTACCAGGATGAAGTACTATATATTTAATCCCCATTTCTTCACATCTACTTATTTCTTTTTTTAAGAAACTAATAGAAAAATTCCATGAATCTAAATTATCTTTATTAGCTAAATTAATTATGTAAGGCGCATGACATATTACATTATTAATATCTATACCTTTTTCTTTCATCTTTTCATAAGCTAACTTAGTATATTCTTTATTAATATTGCTTCTTAAAGTATTTTGAGGCGCTCCTGTGTATAACATAAAAGCATTAGCACCATACTCTAAAGCTTCTTCTAGTGATCCTAGTAATTGATTTTCTTTAAATCTAACATGACTACCAATAATCATATTATCACTTCCTAATGTTAATTATCGCATAAAAAAATAACTAAGTAAACCTTAGTTATTCACATGTACATTTTTCAAATTCATCATTCCATGCATAACGACTTAAATGACCATTAGTAGTATAATTCTTCATTATTCCACCAATAATTTTAAATTCATCATTTTTCTTAAAGAATAAAGCATATTGAACTCTTTCTGGATTAGATACATCCATATCTACTCTTCCAGAATAGTCTTTTTCTTTACCATCATATAATCCTAATGTTATTAATTCTTTTACAGTAAAGCATACTCTATTTCCTACTTGACACATACTATCGCTATTAGTAATTTGTAATTCTTTATCATTAGCTTTTTCCAATGCTTTAGTTGCACTTTCAATCACTCTAGTAGCTTCTACTCTGAAAGCATTTTCCCTAGCTTTACTCATTCTTGGAAGGGTAACAGTTGCACCTACCACAATGAATACTACAGCTAAAACAATAATATATGCCGTTTGAAGCGGTGACTTTTTTTTGTTAGTATCCATTATTAACCTCAACTAATTATGGATTTGATTGTGTTTGACAAGGATATGTTTTACTACTATGTGTATCATCCATAACATTAACTGCAGACAAATCAACAGTTCCCTCATTATTTTCTACATAGTAATTAGCATTCTTAAACCAAATATAATAATCATATTTATAGCCAGAGCTCTTTGGCACTGTAATTTCAACTTTACCAGAATACTTAGTACCAGAAGCTGTCATTTTCTTACTATTTAATGTACCAATATTAATTAAGTCTTGTAAAGTAAAGCAATATGTTGTTGAAGTAGCTGTGTCAGATGTCTTTGTATAAGAAACAATGTCACTAGTACCAGTATCTGACATAATATCAACTTGGATAAGTGATATAGCACTTTGAGCAGCATCTAAAACAGTATTTGCTTCAATAGCAAAAGCATTCTTCTTAGACTTAGCAATATAAGGTAAAACAGTTGATACAGCAAGTACCATAACAATAGCTAAAACAACTATAACTGCTAGTAATTCAATTAAAGTAAATCCTTTCTTTTCATTTAAAACTTTCATGTTCGTTCACCTCTCTATTTTCTAAATTAATCATACTATAATTATAATACCTTGTCAATTAAAAAAAAGTAATAATTGACAACTATTACTTCACACAAACTCCATTATTTTCATACTTTGTTCCATCTTGAAATTTAGCATTATAATGTTCACTAACCTTCTCCATAATAACTAAATAACAGTTCATGCTTTCTCCATTAACTGGGTCCATTACAATATCACTATCTTTATCAACAGTATAATATCCTTCTTTAACTAATTCATCAACAAACACTTCAGTTTTCTTAGTATCAAAAGCATAGTTAGACGCTGCTATTTCAATTTTTTTAATAACATTATTCCTTTGATTTTGCCTAATTCTTCCAGCTAAACTACTAATTCCTGGTATAGCAATTAGCATTATTACAGCAAGTAATGCAACTGCTGCTATTAATTCAATTAAAGTATAACCTTTATTATTCACATTATCACCTATAATAATTTTAACTTAAAATAATGTTATTTACAATTATAAATTATAATGCAATATCTAAAATCATCATAATCATAAATCCAATTATAGTAGAAAGTGATATAAGCTTTCTGTGATTATTCTTTTGACTCTCTGGAATGAGTTCAGATACTGCCACATATATCATTGCACCGGCAGCAAATGATAAGAAAAAAGGTAATATATTTCTAACAAACAAAACTAGTATACAGCCTAATACTCCAGATATCGGTTCTACAATTCCAGATAAAGCCCCATATATAAATGATTTTGCTCTAGTGTTTCCATCTCTTCTTAATGGCAAGCTAATAGCACTTCCTTCAGGAAAGTTTTGAATGCCCACTCCAACAGCTAGCATTATCGCTCCCATTAAAGTTGCTTCAGGAATGTTTTGTGAAAGCGATCCAAAAGCAACACCAATAGCAAGTCCTTCTGGAATATTATGCAATGTTATAGAAAATATTAACATTATATTCCTTTTTATTTTACTATTATTATTAACTCTTTTACTAAATAATAAATCACTGAGTATTAGAAAAATTGCTCCACTTAAAAATCCTAATCCTACTACCAAATGAGAAATCATATGAAGGGCTTTTGCTTGTTCTATTGCTGGGTTAAGTAAAGACCAGAAGGACGCAGCTATCATTACACCAGCAGATAATCCTAACATGGCATCTAACACTGTATTATTTACCTTTTTAAAAAAGAAAACAACAGAAGAACCTAAAGCAGTTATAAAAAAAGTAAATAAAGTAGCTAATAAAGCTTTAATAACTAATGGTAAACTAACAAAAAAAGAAATCATTACTAACACCCTATTATATATAGATGACTTCTTTCTATTATCAAATAATTAATAAGCACAAAAAAAGAAGATAATACTTCTTCTTTTAAACTTAATTGAGAACTAAATCTCTAAAAATAATGGATTTAGTTATTAAGCAACACTGTTTGTTCCAGCAGAAGCAGTAGTGTTACAACTGAATGAGCTTACAGCTAAAGCAGTTGAAATACTTGCATTTACTAATCTTGGATTTTGAGCTTGATTAGTATTAACTAATTTAGCAGCTGCAGTAATAGTAGCAGTGCTTCCACCAGCTACATAAATAGTAAATGTTTTAGAAATGTTAGTATTAGTACTTGGAGTAACTACTTCCATTTCATTAGTGTCAGCAGCTCCAGATTTAAGAACAAGTGCATATTCACCAGCAACTAGTCCAGGATTAGTTCCACCAGTTACAGTAGTATCAGCAGTAACGCCAACAGTACATACATAATTAACACCAGATCCAGTAGCAGTTAAAGTAAATGCTACAATATCAGTTTCACTTGCATTGTAATCAGCTGTTCCAGAATTACCAGCAGCTCCAGCTTTTGCCCAGTAAGCAGTTGTAGCAGCACTTTGAGCAAATTCTGCAGCAGTAGTAGTAATATGCATTGCAGCATTAGTTGTAGCTATTGAAACAGCACCGATTTGGCTATCACCAGTAGTAGCTGTAACAGCAGCACCAGTACTAGTACTATTTTCACCAGTAACACTGAAGAATGCGAATGTAGCACCAACAACAGCAACTAATAAAGTAGCAACAGCTATAACTGTTAATAACATAGTATTTTTCTTATCCATTATTTCCCTCCTCTCATATTAATATTCAGAAATATTACCTTCTTCTATGATATTTCTATAATAATATTACAAAAAATTTTCAAGACTGTCAATATTTTATACTAAAATATTTAAGATTTTTTATAAAAAAAGTAATGATATTTTAATCATCACTTTTGTTCTTAAATTGTAATATAATTGGAGTTCCAGTTAAGTCAAATGCTTCTCTAATTTTGTTCTCTAAATACCTTTCATAACTAAAATGTACTAATCCTTTATTGTTTACATTAAATGTAAACTTAGGAGGTGCAATATCAGTTTCACTTACAAAATAAATCTTTAATCTTTTACCCTTAAATGAAGGAGGTTCATGTAAAGAAACTGCTTCAGTTATAACATCATTAAGTAAACTAGTTTTAATCTCTTTATGGTTATTTTCATAAGCTTTTATTATCTCAGGCATAAGAGTATGCATTCTCTTTTTAGTCTTAGCAGATGTAAATACAAAGTTAATATATGGAACAAATTTAAAGTACACTTCTAACTCTTTCTTCCATCTTTTTAAATCTTCATTAGGATCTTTTACAGTATCCCATTTATTAACACATATTACTATACCTTTTCCTCTTTCAATAGCATAAGATAATATATGTTTATCATGTTCTATTATACCAGTAGATGCATCTACTACTAAAACACATACATTACTTCTATCAATAGCTTTTAAACTTCTAAGCAAGCTGTATTTCTCTACTTTTTCATATATGCGTCCCTTTTTACGCATGCCAGCAGTATCTATAACAGTATATTCATTTTTGTTATAAGTAAACTTAGTGTCTACTGCATCTCTAGTAGTACCAGCTACATCGGATACTATTAATCTTTCTTCATTTAATAAAGCATTTATTAAACTACTTTTACCAACATTAGGTCTTCCTATAAAACAAAACTTAATACTGTTATCTTCTTCTAAAGATTCACCTAAAGAAATATCATTAGTTAAAATATCTAATAATTCTTTAAAACCTAAGTTATGTTCTGCAGAAACACATAATATCTTTTCAAAGCCTAATTCATAGAAAGAATATAAAACATCTTTTCTTTTTTCATTATCTATTTTATTAATTAATAGTATTACTTCTTTATTACTTTTCTTAAGCATATTTCTTATTTTTTTATCATCATCTGTAATACCTTCAATACCATCTACTACAAATAAAATAATATCAGAAGAATCTATAGCAAGCTCTGCTTGCATTAGTATATCTTCATTAAAGTTATCATCATCACCATGAATTCCCCCAGTATCTATAACACTAAATTTCTTATTGTTATATTCACTAATGCCATATATTCTATCTCTAGTAATTCCTGGTATATCTAAAATAATAGACTTTTTCTCATGAATAAGTCTATTAAATATACTACTCTTACCGACATTTGGTCTTCCAATCAAACATACAGTTTTCATATTATCCCCCTAACTACAAGAATACGTACCCTTATTATTTAATACTGCATGTATTCTTTTATTTTTATAATAAATAATTACTTCTTCTTTATCTAAATAATTATTACTATCTCTAGGATCAACTATACAACCATTACCACTAGTGCTAGTACTTGTTAAACAATTATTATCATTATCTTTTTCTAAATAATCTGGTACTAATTCATAAACATATTTAGATATGCATGGAAAACTAGTAGCGTTATTACCCTTCTTATATTTTTTATTACTATTTAATATACTATATCTAACATCTTGACCATAAAGAATAGCTGATTCTTCAATCATATTCTTTTTTTCTGCTAACATGTTATCTTTAATATTACTTACTACTCCATTAATAGTAGGAACTGCAATAATAATAACTACTGCTAATACAATTATTACTCCTAATAACTCAACTAATGTAAATCCCTTCTTATTCATATATCCTCCTATAAATTACTAGAGATTAAATCTAATACTTCTATTCTACCTTTTTTAGTAATTGTTGAAAAAGGTATAAACATAACGTTATCATCTAATTTTAATGTTTCTTTAATTAATTTATCTTGTTTATCACGATCATTTTTAGATACTTTATCATATTTAGTTGCTACTATACATACTTTTAAATTATAGTATTTTAAATAATCATACATTAATACATCATCTTCAGTTGGTTTATGACGATAATCTATTAATAAAAACACATACTTTAAATTATCTCTAGTCTTAATATAATCTTCTATCATTATACCAAATTTCTTTTGTTTTTCTTTTGATACACTAGCATAACCATATCCTGGTACATCAACTAAATAGAAATTATCATTTACTAGATAAAAATTTAATGTTTGAGTTTTTCCTGGTTTAGAAGAAGTTCTAGCAAAATTTTTTCTTTCAATTAATGTGTTAATAAAACTACTTTTACCAACATTACTTCTTCCTAATAGTAAAAATTCACTCTTTTTATCTACAGGATACTGACTAATTCTTATTGCAATAATTGGTTCATTTACACTGTCAATTTGCATAACTAATCACCAATTTCATTATATATTAAAATAAGAAATTTAGCAAATTTTATAATTTACTCTTGTACTATTAACCTTTAAGTATTAGAATAAGTAATAATTTAGAGGTGGGTTATGGGTAAATATAATTGGACTATAAATGATATAGAATATAAATTAGAAGTATTACAAAAGAAATATGAAACTGCTAAAAACGAAAAAGAGCAGGCAACAATTATGTCTGATATAAACATGTTGGAATGCTATATAGATGATTATTATAATGGAACTCAAGATACACATAACATTAAATTATTAACTAAGTATAGAGATTTAAAAAATATTTTAAATAATATAAATTATTTATGGGATGATTATATTGACTTTTATAATTATGCTAATACTTTTTTTAAAGATTATGATGAAGAATTATCTTTAAAAAGAAATAGTTTATCTAAAAAAGATATATTAATATTAACCCATGACTTTTATAAACAATTAAATCCATTTATATATGGTAATTTTATGAAACTTTTTTATAGAAGAAATGATCATGTTACTTTTAATCCAGTTCATCCTGATTTAAATAAGGGCCTATGTAATGGAATGTCTACTTCATTATTGTCCTGTAAAGAAGCCTATTTAGAAATAGGAAGAAATTATACAATAGATGATGTAGTTACTACTATTCATGAGTACGGACATGCAACAAGTGCCCTTATTTGTGAAAATCATGAACTTGATAATAAATTTTTATATTCTGAAGTAGATACTCTATTCTTAGAACTTGCTTCATTAAAATATTTAAAGGAAGTAACTAAAGATAAAAATGTTTCTATTTTAAAAATAATGGATTATATTGAGAACTATAATAGATCACTAGATATAAACGATATGATAGCTATAAAAGAAAGAGAAAATAGTATTAGTGGTGGATACAAAACTAATAAAATGTTAAAAGAAATGGCATTTAAGACAAGTAATATTTATAATGAAGAATTAGAAAGTATTATAGATAATATTAATTCTAACTCTTATGTTTATCTAACAGGTTATTTATATGCATTAGAGTTATATAACACATATAAAGAAGATAAAGAAAAAGCTTTAAATGATTTAAAAAAATTTATTTGTTTAAATGCTAATGATGAAAAAGGATATTATAAAAAGATTAAGCAACTAGGTATTATTCCTAATTTACATATAGATAATTTTAATAAAGAAATTAGTAATGATTTACATAAACTAACATTAAAAAAATGATTGATTAGTAATTCAACCATTTTTTTAATGTGCTCAAATCTGCTTTATCATTCATTTTTATTCTATATATTTCATATCTATCATTACTTCTTCTAGCATAATCGCTATGAGCAAATCTAAAAGCACATAAATAATCATATTCTTTTAATAATGATTTTATATCATCATTAAAATCTCCAAAAGGATATGCCATAGTAGTAAAGTTAAATTCTTTCATCTTTTCAAAATCTTTTTTAATATCCTCATATGACATCTCTTTTATTGCGTGCTTTTCATCCATAGTGTAATAATGCATATTATATGAATGACTTTGGAATTCATAATTTGGATAATCTTTTTGTATTTCTTCTATTGCATCTTTTCCTATAAAATTATTCTCTATAGGATTATACTCTTTTGTAGTATCTTGTGTTCTACTTCCTATAATAAAACTAGTAGCTTTAAGATTATATTTTTTAATAATAGGATATACATAGTAATAATCTTCATAATAACCATCATCAATAGTTATTAATACAGTTTTTTTAGGTAATTTTAATTCTCCTTTATACCATTTATAAAACTCTTCTGTACTAATTGTAGTATAATCATTTTCGCTTAGATACTCCATCATACTTTCAAATACATCTATACTTCCAACCCATTCAGAATCACTATAATATTTCTTTTTAACATCATCCTCTACTAGACGATGAAAAGTAAGTACAGGAATTCTATCAGCAAATTCAGTTGGTTTAAATATAAATAATAAAATAGTTCCAATAATTAAAATAATACATATTATATATATAGTTATATTCTTCTTCATAATTTCCTCTAAAATGGCATCTTCATTTTGCCACTACTCATGTTTTTCATCATTTCTTTCATCATATCAAATTGTTTTAATAATTTATTTACTTCTTCAACACTTCTACCACTACCCTTAGCTATTCTTTGTTTACGAGTAGCTTTTAATACTTCTGGATGTCTTCTTTCATATGGTGTCATAGAAAGTACTATTGCCTCAATATGAGCCATCTCTTTGGGATCTATTGAAACATTACTAATACCCATATTTCTAGCTCCAGGAAGCATCTTCAATATGTTTTCTAGTGGTCCTAGTTTCTTTATTTGTTTTAAATTAGTAAGGAAATCTTCTAAATCATAAGTTCCTTTTTTCATTTTTTCAGCCTGAGTTTTAGCATCATCTACTGACACTATATCTTCAACTTTTTCTGCTATTGATAAGATATCACCCATGTCTAAGATTCTTTCAGCCATTCTTTCTGGATAGAATTCACTTAACCCATCCATCTTTTCAGAATCTCCAACAAACTTAATTGGTACATTTGTTAAATGTCTTAAAGATAATGCTACTCCACCTTTTGTATTACCATCTAATTTAGTTAGAATACATCCAGTAAGCTTTAACGCATCATTAAATCCAGTAATAACATTAATAGCATCTTGTCCCATCATAGCATCTATTACTAATAATATTTCATTTAATTTAACATTACTAGCTATACTTTTTAACTCATCCATTAATTTTTCATCAATTTGTAAACGTCCTGCTGTATCTATAATTACATAATCCAAATTATTTTCTTTAGCGTATTCTATACCATCTTTTACAATAGTAAGTACGTCTTTATTATCCTCAGTAAATACTGGAATATTTAACGAATCACCTATCTCTTGTAACTGTTTAATAGCTGCAGGACGATATATATCTCCTGCTATTAAAAGAGGCTTTCTTTTATATTTCTTTCTTAACATATTAGCTAGTTTACCAGCAGTAGTAGTTTTACCACTTCCTTGCAACCCAGAAAGCATAATAACTTCAAATTTATCTTCTGTATGTAAAGGAGTATACTCTCCTCCTAATAAACTAACTAGTTCATCTTTTACTATCTTAATAAATATTTCATCAGGTTTAAGACTTTTAGATACTTCAGCTCCCAATGCTTTTTCTTTAACATTATTTGTGAATTCTTTAACAACACTATAATTAACATCAGCTTCAAGTAAAGCCATTCTAATTTCTTTCATAGCGTCATTAATATTATCTTCAGTTATCTTACCCATACCTCTAATATTCTTAATAGCATTTGATAATCTATCACCCATATATTCAAACATAATTATTCTCCTTTTAATATTTTATTTATTTTATTTTTAATTACTTTAATATCATTATCTTCTAAAATACTATCTAATTCTTTTCTAAGATCATGTAATTTCAAAATGCTTTCATAAGAATCTAATTTATTAGTAACTCTTTTAATTACTATTCCTACTCTAGCTTTAGAAATGCCTAAATTATCTGCAATTTCTTGCATAGTTAAATTATCACCATAATACATATCAAATATTTCTTGTTCACTACTATTTAATAATTCTTTATATATTAAATATAATTCATTATAGTATACATATTTTTCCATATTATTCTCCTTATATAAATTATTTATATAACATCTTTAAATAATCCATATATATAATTTTCTATATCAAATACTTTTAAGTCAGTCATCTTTTCACCTAGGCCAACAAACTTAACTGGAATATTTACTTCTTCTTTAATAGCTAATACTATTCCTCCTTTAGCAGTTCCATCTAGTTTAGTTAAAACTATACCAGTTATATCAGTAATTTCTTTAAAGCTTTCTGCTTGCATAATACCATTTTGGCCAGTAGATGCATCAATTACTAATAAAGTCTCTTGAGGAGCTCCCTCAATTAAAGAACCAATTACTTTATTCATTTTTTCTAATTCTTTCATTAAATTAACTTTATTTTGTAATCTTCCTGCAGTATCCACTAATACTATATCTACATTCTCTTCTTTAGCCATCTTAAGTCCATCATAAATAACTGATGATGGATCAGTATTCTCTTTACCGTAGAATAAACTCTTAGTACGCTCTGCCCATATTTCAAGTTGTGATACTGCCCCTGCTCTAAAAGTATCTCCAGCAATCATCATTACCTTCTTGCCTTCTTCTTTATACTTATAGGCTAGTTTAGCTATTGTAGTAGTTTTACCTACTCCATTTACTCCAACCATAAGTATTACTGTAGGACCATCAGGGTTCATAGTAATCTTATCTGATAAAGATTCGCCTTCAACATAAATAACTAATAATTCATCTACTACTACTTCTTTTAAATAATTAGTATCTTCTATATGTTCATGTTTTACTCTATCTCTTAATTTATCCATAAACTTCATAACAGTTTTAACTCCAATATCAGCCATTATTAGAATACTTTCTAATTCATCAAAGTATTCTTCTGATACTTTAGTGTATTTAATACCTAGAATATTTAACTTAGATACAAAATTATCTCTAGTCTTTTTTAAACCTTCATCATAATCTTTTATTTCTTCTATTTCTTTTTTATCTTGTACTTTTTCTTTTTTAGATACAATACTTCTTAATTTATCAAAAAATTTCATTATATTCACCTCTTTAATAATAACAAAATTTACATATTTTTACTACATTTTACATAAAAATATACAGAAAAATCTTTAAATTTTACTTATGATACACACAGATTAGTAGACTTTTTTCTGTTTTTAGTGTATAATTATTATTAGTTTTAAAGAACTTTTATATTAAGAAAGAGGGAAATTATGAAAGATACAAATGCAACTAGTATAGTTGCTTTAGGTGGTCTAGGTGAAGTTGGTAAAAACATGTATGTTATTACCCATGATGATGAAATAATTATTATAGATGCTGGAGTTATGTTCCCAGAAATAGGTCTTTTAGGCGTAGATTATGTTATTCAAGATGTAACATATTTAAAACAAAATGAAAAAAAGATAAAAGGATTAATTATTACTCATGGTCATGAAGATCATATTGGAGGTATTCCTTTCTTATTAAATCAAGTTAAGATACCTAAAATATACGCTCCTAAGATTGCTAAAGATTTAATAGTTAAAAAGTTAGAAGATAGAGAAATAAATTATGATAAATTTGAAGTTGTTGATAACAACTATATTATTAACACTAAACACTTTAAAGTAGAATTTATTAACACTACTCACTCTATTCCAGATAGCTATGCTGTAGTAGTACACACTCCTAATGGTACTATATTTGAAACTGGAGACTTTAAGTTTGACTTAACTCCAATAGGACCAGTAGCTGATATTCATAAAATGGCTAAAATTGGTGATGAAGGAGTAACTCTACTTCTTAGTGACTCTACTAATGCTTTAGTACCAGGATTTTCTAATAGTGAATCTGTAGTAGATGATACTTTAAATGATATTATTGGAAGGCATATAGGTAGAGTTATAATTGCTACTTTTGCATCTAATATATATCGTGTTAAACATATAGTTGAAACATGTAAAAAATATAATAGAAAGATTATTATATTTGGAAGAAGTATGGAAACTTCTATTGAACTTGCATTAAATAATGGACTTATTACTGATAAATCAATGTTTATTGATGCTAATCAAGCAAATAACTTTAAACGTAGTGAATTATGTATATTATGTACTGGTACACAAGGAGAGCCCCTAGCAGCATTATCTAGAATAGCTAATGGTACTCATAAACAAGTATCACTACTACCTGATGATTTAGTAATATTCTCATCTAGTCCAATACCTGGAAATGCTGAAAGTATAAATAGAACTATAAATAAGTTATATCTTAAAGGTGTAAGAGTAATATCTAATTCAGAGTTTAGTGACGTTCATACTTCAGGACATGCTAAATTAGAAGAATTAAAATGGATGCTTAGAATAGTTAAACCTAAATACTTTATGCCAATGCATGGTGAATTTAGAATGTTAAAACAACATACTGATATTGCTAAGATGTGTGGTATACCTGAAGAAAATACATTTGTATGTAGTAATGGTGATGTAATATTACTTAAAAATGGTGAAGTATCAAGAGGAGGTACTATCCAAGCTGGAGATGTATATGTTGATGGTTCAAGAGTTGGAGATGTAGGTTCAGTAGTAATAAAAGATCGTAAATTAATGAGTCAAGATGGAATACTTATTACTATACTTAATATTAATACTTTAACAAGAAAACTACTTATTAAACCTAATGTTACTGCAAGAGGGTTTGTACTTGTAAATGAAAATCCAGAGTTAATGACTAAAATAGAACATAAGATATCTGAAATAGTCACTAACTTCTTACAAAATTCAATATATAATTATACTGATTTAAAAAATCAAATTATATTAGAATTATTACCATTTATAAATGAACTTACTGGAAGAAGGCCAATTATTCTACCAGTAATAATGGAAGTTAATAAAAAAGAAGACTAAATTGAAGTGAAACACAATTATTTCACAAGAAAAAAGAAAGCTCAAGATTTATTTCTTGAGTTTTTTGAAGGCTTTAATTTAGATGCCAACAGTTTGTTATCTGGGGCTATTATTTTATAGTGACTACAATATGTAGTCAGTTGACTTTCTTCACTTTTTTAATTGTCATCAAAATAATTACTAATAAAAAAAGGCTTTATTTAGCCTTCTTTGTTAACTTTTTACTGTTATTATATTTTTTATAACAACGCATTACATAATCATTCATATAGTCTAAATTCTTCTCTATTTCTTTTGCTAAATGTAATTGATTTCTAGCTCTATCTAGATTATGTTTTTCATAATTTATTTTAAAGTATGTATCACCATTAATATAGTCATTTAAGAAACGCATTGCGAGTTCTAAAGTAATAATTCTTACAGATTCACCCATAAGTGATACTTCTTCATAAGTTAAATCATTAGCCATTTCACTTAAATAACCATCAGTGTACGCTCTAAATAAGTCTAAATCTATAGTAACTTTACTTAAATCTGTTTCATCTTCTAATGCTGTAGAACAAGTAGATCTAATTCCATCACCATAATCATATAACATACTTCCTGGCATAACAGTATCTAAATCAATAACTGCTAGGAAATCACCAGTTTGTTTATTCATCATTACATTGTTAACCTTTGTATCATTATGTGTAACACGATATGGTATTTCACCTTTTGCAAGTTCATCTGTAATAAGTGAATAATCTTCATCTCTCATTAATAGTTCAACTATTTCTGGAGCTACTTCTTTAACTCTACCTTCTGGATTAATCTTAACATCTCCTAAGAACTTTTTATATCTAGCTGGAGTGTTATGAAAGTCAGGAATAGTTTCAGCTAATTTATTCATAGGATATCCAGATAATAACTTTTGAAAATTACCAAAAGCTTTTCCAGTATTACGAACTACTTCTAAATCTACTGAACAATCATATGAGATAGCATTATCAATAAAATCATACATACGATAATACTCTACAGTACCTTGTTCATTTTCTATACTACATAAGCTCTTACCATTATTAGTTTTAATAACCTCTAATACTTTATGATCTTTATCATCATATTTATCCATTTGTTTCTTTAAATATGTTGTAACTCTATCAATGTTCTTCATTAATTTATAAGGTTCTGGAAATACATTAGTATTAATCTTTTGAACTAAATATTTCTTTATACTTCCATCTTCTTCTTGAAACTTAACAACAAAAGTTTTATTAATATTACCTGTTGTATTAGCATCGTATCCTACTAAAGTCCCTTTTATCCCATAATTAGCTAAAATCTTCTCTAACATTATAAAACCTCCCTATAATTATTATTTAGCTTCTTCTTGTGCTCTCGTTTCTCTTATAACAGTTATCTTAATAGTTCCAGGATATTGCATTTCAGATTCAATCTTATCTTTCATTTCTCTAGCTATCTTATAACTACTTGCATCATCAACTTCTCCTGGCTTAACCATAACTCTAATTTCTCTTCCAGCTTGCATTGCATAAGCTTTTTCGACACCTTCAAATGAATTACCTATTTCTTCAAGTTG
>JAEEGL015146307.1_pt1 | contig 17960 bp, 13 predicted proteins | sample 9134231 | NCBI WGS metagenome assembly JAEEGL01 (sample SAMN16246548, study PRJNA631951) | gut metagenome | biome: gut microbiome; feature: rumen; material: fiber-attached | host: Bos | place: Iran: Karaj | collected 2018-10 | reverse complement strand
GTTGATAAGGATGAGAATTCATCGGTCATCGTACTTGCGGACGGACTCGGAAGCGGTGTCAAGGCAAGTATTTTATCTACTCTGACATCGAAGATCATCTCAACCATGCTGGCGGAAGGTATCAGTCTGGAAGACTGTGTATCGACGATAGCGGCGACACTTCCTATCTGTTCGGTAAGGGGTGTGGCGTATTCGACTTTTACCATCATACATCTGATCGACAATGAAAGGGTTGAGCTTATACAATATGATAATCCCGATGTTATATTTATACGGGATGCCGAGATTTACGATTATCCCAAACGTGAGCTTAATATCTGCGGGAAGAATGTTCTTAAGTCAGTCATCAAGCTTAAAGAGGGAGACATCATGATCGCAATGAGCGACGGATGCCCGCATGCAGGGATCGGTCTTGCCTATAATTTCGGATGGAAGTGGGAAGATATAGCAGACTTCATGAAAGGTATCTCGGTTGCCGGATATACCGCCAAAACCATGGCGACCATGCTCGTTGATGAGTGTAATAAGGAATACGGCTACTGTCCGGGAGATGATGCGACGGCCTGTGTGGTAAAGATACGTAAGCGTGAACCCATGAACATCCTGTTTGGACCACCTAAGAACAGGGATGACTGTAACCGTATGATGTCTCTGTTTTTCTCAAAAGAGGGAAAGCATATAGTGTGCGGCGGGACCACATCATCCATAGCGGCCGATTATCTGGGAAAGCCCCTGCGTGTGAGCCTTAATTTCGAAAGAAGCGATATTCCTCCGATTGCCGAGATAGAGGGCGTCGATCTGGTTACTGAGGGCGTCATTACAGTAAATAAAGTGATCGAATATGCCAGGGATGTTCTTGGTGAAAATATGTATTATGAGGAGTGGAGCTTTAAACGGGACGGAGCTTCTCTTATTTCCAGGCTGCTGTTTGAAGAGGCCACGGATATAAATTTCTATGTCGGAAGAGCGGTAAATCCTGCGCATCAGAATCCCGATCTGCCGATCAATTTCAATATCAAAATGAGTCTGGTCGAAGAGTTGTCCGACTGCCTTAAGCAGATGGGCAAGCGTATAAAGGTCAGTTATTTTTAAGGAGCGTGAAAATGTACAAATTTGACACCAAGGTTCAGCATTTAAAATATAAGGTGCTTAAGGAAGTGGCGCGTTATGCATGGGAGGATACCCTGCTCGAGAACGTGATGAATATTCCGGCGAATATCGCACCCGGCAAGGTCCCCACAATGCGCTGCTGTGTCTATAAGGAACGCGCCATCCTTGGAGATCGTGTAAGAGTAGCCGTTGGAGGAAACAAGGACAACCCGAATGTGATAGAAGTCATTGAGACGGCCTGTGATGAGTGTCCCATGGGAGGCTATGAGGTAACGAATGCATGCAGAGGCTGTCTGGCGCACCGCTGTGTAGATGCATGTAAATTCGGAGCACTGAGCCTTGATAAGAACCATACGGCGCATATAGATAAGGCTCTGTGCAAGGAGTGCGGTGCCTGTGCAAAGGTATGTCCCTACACGGCGATCATTTCTCTTAAAAGACCATGTCAGAACGCTTGCAAGGTGAAGGCGATCAGCATGAACGAAGACAGAGTGGCAACGATCGACAACAGCAAGTGTATTTCCTGCGGTGCCTGCGTGTACCAGTGTCCCTTCGGAGCCATAATGGATAAATCCTATCTGCTTGATGTGATCGACATGATCAAAAAGAGTAACGGTAACAGCAAATATAAGGTATATGCCATCGTTGCTCCTTCGATCTCGAGTCAGTTCTCCTATGCAAAGCTCGGGCAGGTTATCACAGGGCTCAAGGAACTTGGCTTCCACACAGTCATTGAAGTGGCGCTCGGTGCCGATATGGTAGCGGATGCCGAAAGCAGGGAGCTTGTGGATAAGGGTTTCCTCACCAGCTCATGCTGTCCGGCCTTTGTAAGCTTTATCGAGAAGAATCATCCGGATATGGTACCGTTTATTTCCCACAATCTGTCGCCGATGGCAACACTCGGGAAATATCTGAAGGAACATGATGAGAACTGCAGGGTTGTGTTCATAGGTCCATGTACCGCCAAAAAGGCCGAGGCGCAGAAGGAAGAAGTCAAAAAGTACGTGGATGTTGTAATGACTTTTGAGGAATTACAGGCTTTATTTGACTCGAGAGACATTGATATTACGGAACTTGGCGAGACCGAACTTGACAATGCATCCTTCTTCGGACGCATATTTGCAAGATCCGGCGGACTGACCGATGCCGTTGCCCAGGCTATGAAGGAGCATGGGGAAACGGATTTCGAGCTTAAGCCATGTGTCTGTGACGGTATAGAAGAGTGTTCGATAGCGCTGCTTAAGAAGAAAAAGGGAGTTCTCGATGCCAATTTCATAGAAGGAATGGCATGTGTAGGCGGCTGTATCGGAGGCGCCGGCTGTCTTACGCACGGAGCGAAGGATAAAGCCGAGGTCGACAAGTATGGAAAGGAAGCTCTTGAGAAGACCATAACAGATGCGATATCCACTTTGATATAAATAAGAGAGGATAGGTCATGGCCACAGTAAGTTATGGCTGCAGGAAAAAAGAGGTCAGATAATGTTTAAAAGGAAAGAAACGAGTCGGGGGTCAGTTTTCCCGGCTCATAATTATAAAAAGACACTGACAGCGTGTTATCTTGGTTTCGTTACGCAGGCTATCACCGCTAATTTCGCCCCGCTCCTGTTTATAACTTTTCATAGAAGTTACGGTATACCGCTCGGAAAGATTGCCCTCATATCCACGATATTTTTCTTTACACAGCTTATTGTGGATGTTGTTTGTGCGAAATTCGTCGATGGTATAGGTTACAGGACGTGCGTTGTTGCTTCGGAAGTGGCTTCGGCACTTGGTCTTATCTCTCTTGCGGTATTGCCGTCGCTGTTGACTGATCCGTTTGTGGGAATTATACTCAGTGTCATTATATATGCGGTCGGAAGCGGTCTTATCGAAGTTCTTGTAAGTCCGATCGTTGAGGCGTGTCCGTTTGACAATAAAGAGTCGGTCATGAGCCTGCTTCATTCCTTTTACTGCTGGGGCAGTGTGGGAGTGATAGTCCTGTCCACTGCTTTTTTTGCCGTATTTGGGACAGAGCATTGGAAATGGCTGTCCTGTCTGTGGGCATTGGTTCCCTTTTATAATATTTTTAATTTTATAAGCTGTCCCATAGAACATCTTACGGAAGAAGGAGAGGGCATGTCGATAAGGGCGCTGATTAAGACCCCACAATTCCTGTTGGGCGTACTTCTTATGATATGTGCCGGAGCATCGGAGCTGTCAATGGCTCAGTGGGCGTCGGCTTTTGCCGAGACGGCGCTTGGTCTTACAAAGACAATGGGCGATCTGGTCGGTCCGTGTCTGTTCGCCGTGATGATGGGAGTAAGCAGGCTGATATACGGAAAGTACGGTGACAGGCTTGACCTGAAGCGATACATGATAGGTTCGGGAGCTCTGTGTCTTATCTGTTATCTGCTTGCTTCGCTGTCGCACAATCCGTTTGTTTCGCTGGCCGGCTGTATTGTCTGTGGCTTTTCGGTGGGTATCATGTGGCCGGGAACTATAAGTATGTTATCTAAGATACTACCGCTCGGCGGTACTGCCATGTTTGCGCTGCTGGCTATGGCCGGCGATATAGGAGGAGCTGTAGGTCCCGGTATTGTAGGTAATGTCACACAGCGTATGAACGACAACCTGCAGGCCGGTATGCTTGCGGGCGTTGTATTTCCCGCGGTTCTCATTATAAGTGTTCTAATAATCAATTCGCATGCGGGAAATCACTAAATGAAATCTCTTAGTGAAATTCCTGAGCGAAACATGTGACGATTCTTCGTTCTGTTTTGAACGATACTTCGGATTTGCCACACGTCAGTATCTGCTGCTCATGTTCCTCGTACATCGTTTCACTAAACGTTGTCATCCGTGTATCGGCGTGGTACGGAACCGTCGAATAGTCGGCATCCCTGCCTCCGATTCGACTGCCCGAACCATCCGGGTTCGGACTTCCTGTGTATCAAGACAACGTTAAGTGAAGCCTGATGCACTCGTCAAATTCGCATCAGATCCTGACGCGCGCCAAATCCTTATATTTATACCACCTGGAAGATATAGAATTTGAGATAATATGACTCCTCGGCTGATAAAAGGATGGGGTGATCGGGAGCCTGGGTTCTGAATTCCACCTGTCTGAGCTTCCTGTGTACTGCCGTGGCTGCCTCCTTAATTGTTTTGATGAACAGTTCCTGTGTCATGAAATGTGAACAGGAGCAGGTAGCGAGGTAGCCTCCGTTATTTACAAGCTTAAGCCCCTTCATATTTATCTCGCGGTATCCCTTTACCGCGCGTCTGGTTGCTTCTCTTGACTTGGTAAATGCAGGTGGATCGAGGATCACGACGTCGTATTTTTCGCCTTTATCTATCAGTTTGGGGAGTTCGTCAAACACATCTGCGGCCCGGAAGCTGACTGTATTGTCAAGGTTGTTAAGCCTTGCATTGGCTCTTGCCTGTTCGATAGCGTATTCGGAGATATCAAGTCCCAGCACACTCGTTGCTCCGCCGTATCCTGCATTGAGTGCAAAGGTACCCATATGGGTGAAGCAGTCGAGAACCTTCTTACCACGGCAAATTTTCTGCATTGCGAGTCTGTTATATTTCTGATCGAGAAAGAAGCCGGTCTTCTGTCCGTTTACCACGTCCACCATGTACCGTATGCCGTTTTCCGTTATTTCTATATCTGTGTCAAATTCTTCACCGATAAAACCTTTGTGTACGGGAAGTCCTTCTTTTTTTCGTTCCCTTGAGTCACTTCTTTCAAATACACCACGTATATTAAAGCCGTCTTCTTTGAGTATTTCTTTAAGTATGTCTGATATAAGCTCCTTATATCTGTCGATGCCGAGAGCAAGCGATTCCACAACAAGGACATCTTCGTACTTATCTATTGTTATCCCGGGCAGGAAATCTGCTTCGCCGAATATGACTCTGCATGAACTTAAATCGGTTTCGCTAAGGACGGTCTTACGATAATTCCATGCGGCCCTGAGCCTTTCACGGAAGAATTCCTCGTCCACTTTCTGTTTGGCATCCCTGCTCAGCATCCTTATACGGATTTTGGAATTGTTGTTGATGTAACCGATTCCCATGGGATAATCGTCAAAATCAATAACCCTGACAATGTCTCCGTTATTGTAGTTTCCCGTACAGGAATCGATCTCATTATCAAATATCCAGGCACCGCCTGATTTAAGATACCTTCCTTCACCCTTCTTTAACTTAACCGTTGCGGTTATTTCCGATTGTAGCAGCATTTCTTTGGTTTCCTTTGTTTACCTTTGTTTGACAGATCAGTAACATGGTTTTGACTCATAAAACATTTTATGTCTATTCAGAACAGGCTCAAAATACTTCGTATTTTTCGCTGTTTTGGATTCGTCCAATACATAAATTTATAAAATATGCCCTGCTCAAGTAAACTTGGCAGTTCATATTTTAAAATTTATGTGCTGTTCTGAATAGTTACCATTTTATATAATATTAATCGAACAGGCAAGTGAAATAATCACCTATTGACCTAGTAGGGAAAAGGGTGTATAGTATTGCAATAGGTCAGACAGTATTGGTTTAGGGGTGAATTATTATGATGATTTCAACTAAAGGAAGATATGCGGTGAGAGTACTTGTGGAGCTTGCCAGGCATGACAGAAGCGAGCTGATACCGCTGAAGGAAATCGCAGAGGGGCAGGGTATTTCCCTTAAATATCTTGAAAGTATCATGTCACTGCTTGCAAAGAACAGGCTGGTAGAGGGTGCATCAGGCAAGGGAGGCGGATATCATCTTGTGAGGAACCCGGATGAATACACACTTTTAGAGATACTTAAGGTCACGGAAGGCGGAATTGAGCCTGTTGCCTGCGGCGCTGTCGAGGGAGAGGGATGTGATAAGCTTAAGGAATGCGCTACATATCCTGTATGGAAGGAATTGTCGGAACTTATCAATGATTTTCTCGCAAATAAGACACTGAAGGATCTGTTGGGATGAGGCTGACACGTCCCCGCTTTTGTCTAAGCTCCCCTAAGGGAAAGTAAAAGCAGTACTAAGTGTCGTTATCATAAAAGTACTCAGGAGGTACAAATGAACAGCGAATTATTAACTGTAAAGGATTTAAACGTCAGGGTGGAGGATAAGGAGATACTTAATGACGTGAATATAACAATAGGAGAGGGTGAGACTCATGTATTAATGGGTCCTAACGGTACCGGGAAGTCAACGCTCGGGTATGCACTTATGGGGAGCCCCAAATATGAGATTACCGGAGGAAGCATAGTGTTTGAAGGAAAGGATATTACCGGGGAATCTGTAAATGAGCGGGCTAAGTCGGGTTTGTTCCTATCTTTCCAGAATCCGATAGAAGTACCGGGAGTGTCGTTGTCTTCTTTCATCAGGAGTGCGTTGGAACAGCGAAGCGGACAGAGGATCAAGCTGTGGGAGTTTAAGAAGAAGCTTAAGGCAACCATGGAGCTGCTTAACATGGACGAAGAATACGCGGACAGAGACTTGAATGTAGGTTTTTCGGGCGGTGAGAAGAAGAAGGCTGAGATATTGCAGCTGCTTATGCTGGAGCCGAAGCTTGCGATACTAGATGAAACGGATTCGGGTCTTGATGTTGATGCGGTTAAGACAGTATCCGCAGGAATCAGTGAATACCAGAAGAGATGTAACGGTTCTTTGCTGATAATCACCCACAGTACCAGGATACTTGAGTCCCTGAAAGTAGACAAAACTCATGTTATGGTTGATGGAAGCATAGTAAAGACCGGAGGTCCCGGGCTGGTCGATGAAATAAATGAACATGGGTTTGAGTAATTAATCAACATGACATAAAGGATTGCCGGGCTTGTTATGCGAAGCTGATCCTTTCGGGCGATCCGAAGCCGGTCCTTCAGGATGACACGAAGCCGGTCCTTTCGGATTTGCGCAATTAAGGGATTTACAAAAGGATATAAGATGGAAGAGAATAAAACCTATGTACAGGATATAGACAGAAGCCTGTACGATTTCAGAAATGAAGATGCGGATGCATACAGGTTCGAGGACGGACTGACGGAAGAGATTGTGCTTCAGCTCTCGGAGGAGAAGAACGATCCCGACTGGATGAGGGAGCTGCGGCTTAGGTCCCTGAAACTGTACAATGAGATAAATGTACCCGATTGGGGTCCTTCGATCGAAGGACTGGATATCGACCATATTGCGACCTATGTGCGCAAGAACACGAAAATGGCAGACAATTGGGATGCGGTACCCGAGGAGATCAAGGACACCTTTGAGAAGCTCGGTATCCCGCAGGCAGAGCGAAAGTCACTCGCCGGAGTGGGGGCGCAGTATGATTCGGAGCTAGTATATCATAACGTGCGTGATGATGTTGCAAAACAGGGTGTTATCTACAGTGACATCGAGAGTGCCTTAAGGGGAGAATATGCGCAGCTTATACGTGATAAGTTCATGCATCTGATACCACCCGATGATCACAAATTCGCGGCTCTTCACGGTGCGGTGTGGTCAGGAGGTTCGTTTGTCTATGTGCCAAAGGGCGTAAAGGTGGATATACCTCTGCAATCGTATTTCAGGCTTAATGCCAAGGGTGCGGGACAGTTCGAGCATACCCTCATTATAGTGGAAGAAGGCGCGGATCTTCATTTCATAGAAGGGTGTTCGGCTCCTAAATACAATGTTGCCAATCTTCATGCAGGCTGTGTCGAGCTGTATGTCGGAAAGAATGCAAGGCTGCGTTATTCGACTATCGAGAACTGGTCGAAGAATATGTATAACCTTAACAGCAAACGTGCGATAGTAGAGGAAGGCGGCAGGATAGAGTGGGTATCCGGTTCATTCGGTTCACATATTTCCTACCTCTATCCCATGAGCATCCTGAAGGGTGATGATTCACAGATGGAGTTCACGGGAATATCTTTCGCGGGCACGGACCAGAACCTTGATACGGGCGCCAAGGTGGTTCACATAGGCAGGAATACAAGCTCTTATATGAATACCAAGTCAATATCAAAGGGCGGTGGCGTATGTACCTTCAGGAGTTCGGTCGTTGTTAACAGGTCTGCTGAAAACAGCAGGACGTCCGTATCCTGTGAATCGCTGATGCTTGACGACATATCACGCTCCGATACCATCCCGGCAATGGATATACGGACATCCAAGGCCGATGTGGGACATGAAGCGCAGATAGGAAAGATAAGTGATGAGGCAGTGTTCTACCTAATGTCAAGGGGAATGAGCGAGGAGGATGCCAGAGCACTTATAGTCAGCGGCTTTGCCGATAATGTAAGCAAGGAGCTTCCGCTTGAATACGCTATAGAGATGAACAATCTTATAAGGCTTGAAATGAAAGGAAGCATAGGATGATAAAGATGAATGTATTGCCGGTGCGGACTTTTAACCGGCTTAAGGTAAATGAAACTTTTGTTGAATACGAGCCGTCGGCACCAAAGATATATGAGATCAGCGAAACTTCGAAGCTTGAGCTTAAGGAAACAGGGGATTTCGGTGTAAATATAAAAGTGGCGGATGACAATAATATAACTGTTGTTATGCTGTGCGAATGCACTGAAGAAGGTACACTTAATATCAAAACAGAGATAACAATGGGGAAGGGTGCTTCACTTAAACTGATCCAGGCGGATATGGGAAAAGGAAGCGGAAGGCTCATCAATACCGTAAGATGTACAGAGGATAAGGATGCTTCCGTACAGCTTATCCAGCTGTTCCCGGCGAGGGGAGATATTTATAATGACTGCAATATTGAGCTGACAGGAAACCGAAGCGGACTTGATATTCACGTGGCATACATGGGTAACGGGGACAAGAAGCTTGATATGAACTATGTCGTTAACCATATCGGGAAGAATACAACGAGCTATATCAGGGCAGACGGAGTTCTTAAGGATAAGGCGTTCAAGACATTTAAGGGAACGATTGATTTCAAAACCGGTTCATCGGGTTCAAAGGGTGAAGAGAGGGAAAAGGTTCTCCTGCTTTCGGATGACATAGTTAATCAGTCCGTTCCCATAATCCTGTGTACGGAGGAGGATGTGGAGGGCGCACACGGAGCTGCCATCGGAAACCTTGACGAGGATACGCTCTTCTATTTAAAGAGCAGGGGACTTGATGAGGATGAAGCAAAGAGACTGGTAATATACGGAATGTTTAACAGACTGCTTGAGAAGACCGGTGATGAGGAGATATCTTCACGGGTTGAAGGATTTCTTGCGGAGACTGTATAGATACCTGCAGATCGTAACTATTCAGAACAGGCTCTGTTGAATGCAGGGGAGTGTCGTGCGGAACGCATTATCGCAGAAATAAAGGATCGGGTAAATATGCAACAGGAACATATAAAAAGAACAATAGAAGACATACGGAATGACTTTCCGCTGCTTATAAAGGAACCTACGGCTTATCTTGACAATGCCGCGACAGCGCACAAGCCGGCAAGTGTGCTTAAGGCGGAAGAGGAATTTTATGTAAACCATAATGCAAATCCGATGCGCGGGTTTTATCCTCTGAGTATTGAGGCGACGGATATATATGAAAATGCCAGAAAAGAGGTCATGGCATTCATCGGTGCGGCCTCTGAACGTGAGATCGTGTTTACAAGGAATGCGACAGAGAGCCTTAATCTTGTTGCGTACAGTTACGGACTGAGCAATATTAAGGCCGGTGATGAGATCGTGGTAGCGATATCCGAGCATCACAGCAACATGCTCCCCTGGCAGATGGTAGCAAGAGTTACGGGAGCTGAGCTTAAATATCTGGAGTGCAGTACTGACGGAAGTTACACTGATGAGGAGATAGAGAAGGTTATCGGTGAGAAAACAAAACTTGTTGCGATAGCGCAGGTATCCAATGTGCTTGGAAGATGCAATCCGCTTAAGAAGATCATCCAAAGAGTGCATGTAAACGGTGGTACTGTGGTTGTCGATGCTTCACAGAGCATACCTCATATGCAGGTTGATGTTAAGGATATGGATGCTGATTTCCTGGTGTTCTCGGGACACAAACTGCTGGGTCCGATGGGAATAGGTGTATTGTACGGTAAGGAGGAACTGCTTGAAGCGATGCCTCCGTTCCTTACCGGTGGTGAGATGATAGACAGTGTAAGGCGTGACGGTGCCGTGTATGCCGGACTTCCCCATAAATTCGAGGCGGGAACAGTCAATGCCGCGGGTGCTGCCGGACTTGCCGAGGCTATAAGATACATAAACGGTATAGGCTATGATTACATAAAAGAAAGGGATGTGCTGCTTACCCGGCGTGCAATTGCAGGCCTTAAGGACATTCCCCACGTGAATATCATAGGTTCGGACAAGGCAGATGAGCATAACGGGATAATCACCTTTACAATCGATGATGTGCATCCGCATGATATATCGGAGATCCTGGCCTCTGAGGGAGTGGATATAAGAGCCGGCCATCACTGTGCGCAGCCACTTCATGATCATCTTAAGGTCCGTTCCACCGCCAGGGCCAGCCTGATGTTCTATAATACGGAGGAAGAGGTAGACCGTTTCCTGAGAAGTGTAGCCGGTGTACGTTCTAAGCTTGGGTGGACGGAGTGAGTTGGTATTAAGGAATTGTAGTTAAGATAGTACTATGCCGATGCAGATGGAATAGCAAATACGATAGTAATGTATGCCGGATGCAGGCTTGGATAATATAATCGGGTAATATAAGGAGAAAGCATGGAAAGCAGGAGTTTTTACAATGAGATACTTACGGAGCACAATATGCGTCCGTATTACAAGCATGATATAGAGGATGCCGACCTGATACTTGAAGGAGTCAATCCGAGCTGTGGGGATGAGATAATCCTTAAGCTCAAGACAGATGGAAATGTAATAGTGGACGGAGCCTTTGTCGGGGACGGGTGCGCGGTATCGCAGGCTTCGGCAGATATCATGCTGTCTCTGATTTTGGGTAAGACAAAGGAAGAGGCACTCAGGCTTGCCGATATCTTTACCAGGATGATAAAGGGAGAAGCGAGTGAAGAGGAAATAGACAGCCTCGAGGAGGCTTCGGCACTGAGGGACATTTCGCATATGCCTGCAAGAGTCAAATGCGCGGTCCTTGGCTGGCACACTCTCGAGGAGATGCTGTAGAAAGGCTGTATTTTAATATTTATGAGGAAAAAACCATGACGCTTAACCAACTGAAATACGCAATCGCAATATCAAAAGAAAACTCATTAAACGATGCCGCAAAGAAGCTGTTCATATCGCAGCCGAGCCTTACCGGCGCCATGCATGCATTGGAAGACGAGATCGGATTTGATATCTTTATCCGGTCAAAGAACGGTATATCGCTGACTGTAAAGGGAACCGAGTTCATAGGTTATGCCAAGTCGGTTGTTGAACAGTACGATATACTGGACGCTAAATTCATATCAAAGACAAATGTGAAGAGGCATTTTTCGGTATCGATGCAGCATTATTCCTTTGCAGTCAAGGCCTTCATCGAACTTGTCAATGAATACGGATATGATGAATATGAATTCGAGGTACATGAGACAAAGACCCATGAGATCATCTCTAATGTGAAGAACCAGAAGAGTGAGCTGGGAATACTGTTCCTGAATGACTTTAACAGTAAGGTACTTAAGAAGGTAATATCCGAGGCAGGACTTGAATTCACGCCGCTTTTTGACTGCGGAATATATGTTTATATCAGCAAAACCAATCCTCTCGCAGTGCAGAAGCTTGAGACCGGTGAGCCTGTCACCTTCGATGAACTGGATGATTATCCCAACTTAAGCTTTGATCAGGGTGAATACAATTCGGCATATTTTGCCGAGGAAGTGATGAGTACGCATCAGTATAAGCAGATCATCCGCGCAAATGACAGGGCGACCATGTTGAATCTTGCCAAGGGAGTTAACGGCTACACCCTTTGCTCGGGAATACTGTGTGGGGACTTAAACGGAGGAGATTACTGTGCACTTAAACTTGACACGGACGAGAAGATGACTATAGGATATATATCAAGGAAAGCATCTATCATGAGCGAGATCGCACTGAAATATATTGAGAAGATTTCCATGTACAGGGATAAGGTGCTCGCCTAGCTGTTTTGCTGACTTACTTACGGAAAGGATATTCACCGGGATCATGAGTCAAAAAGAATCTTTGCCTGTAACACAACAGTTGGTGGTTTTAAAATCAAACATGGAGAAGCGTATAGTCGGTAAGGGCGAATTGATCGACAGGCTGCTCATAGCTCTCATTTCGGAAGGGCATGTGCTGCTTGAGGACGTTCCGGGTGTCGGCAAGACATCCATGGCACAGGCGCTCGCCGGTTCGCTGTCACTTTCGTTTGCCAGGATACAGTGTACTCCCGATACTACCCCGGGAGATATTACGGGACTGTCGGTCTATAACAGTAAGGACGGGGAGTTTAAGACGGTAAAAGGTCCTGTGATAAACAATATAGTGCTTGCAGATGAGCTGAACCGTACATCTCCAAAGACACAGTCTGCACTGCTTGAAGCAATGGAGGAGCGCAAGGTCACGATCGACGGCAGGGATTTTTCAATTCCCGAACCTTTCATGGTCATTGGAACGCAGAATCCCATTGAAATGGCAGGTACATATCCTCTTCCGGAGTCCCAGCTTGACAGGTTTATGATGAGGCTGAGTGTCGGCTATCCGTCAAGTGAGGATGCTGTTGCGATGGCAGGCCGCTTCATAGAAGGATCATTGCACGAAGAAACGGGGCAGGTGCTGTCGGGTGATGATATACTGTCTATACGCGAAGAAGTCAGGAAGGTAACGGTTCACGATAACCTGCTGAAATATGCAGTCAACATCGTTGAGGAAACAAGGAACGCTTCCGAGGTATCCTGCGGTGCGTCGCCGCGTTCCATGCTGTCGCTACTAAGATGCGCACAGGCGGTCGCCCTGTATGACGGAAGGGATTTCTGTATTCCCGAGGATATCCTTAAGTCATCATTGTGGACACTTCCGCACAGGCTGGTTCTTAGTACAGAGGCGAGGATGAACCGTATCACGCAGGAACAGATACTTAAGCGCATTACGGATCGTATCAGGGTGCCGGCATGAAGGTACACGTAAACAGGATCCGTCTTATCATATATTTTATCATGCTTACCGGAAGCATAGTATTTGCAAGCTTTTACGGGGGACTGCTTCCTTTCGTCATTCTGTATGGCATGATCGTTTTTATACCCGTTTCATTACTTTACATAGCACTTAATTATCATTTCTTATCAATATTCCAGGAGCTTCCGAAACACAGGGTCGTTAAGGGTGAAACAAACACTTTTCGTATCCTCATCGAGAACAGGGGACTGCTTACCATTCATGAGGTCATACTTGATATATATAATGACAGATGTAATCTTAAAGCCTTTGGCGAAGGGATCACCATTACGCTTAAGGCACATGAAAAAAGAGAGCTTGTTACCGATGCGGTCTGTATCTATGCCGGAACCTATGAGATCGGTGTTAAGAGCCTTGGCTTTACGGATGCTTTCGGTATCTTTACCGTGACACTTCCCGTACCGTATTCTTTCAGGGCAGTAGTCAGTCCGAGGGTAACCGGTCTTGCTGACCGTTATGTGGATATTGAGAACATACTGAACAGTGCATTCAGAAAAAGTGACAGGCGTTATGAAGAACTGGCAGGGAGTGATATGCGTATGTACAGTGCGGGTGATCCCATGTCGGCTGTTAACTGGAAGGTATCTGCGAGGCTTGATAAGCTGATGGTGAGGATCCCGGATAAAATGGATACCAGGACGGTTACACTGGTACTTAACGCTGAAGGTGTTTTTGCAGGACCGGAAGATATCGGTCACCTTAAGAGAAGGGATTATTTTCTTGAATTTGCGGTTTCTGCGGCATGGTATTTCGGTGAGAGGGGGATGCCGCTTCGGATTTATTATCCGCTTGGAAAGATTACAGAGATGCTGGTTGATTCCTATGACAGCTTTCTTGAATTCTATACAAATATTGCGGGCGGGATATCGTATCGTTCCGAAGATGAAAGGGACAGAATGCGCAGATTTGCCACGGAAAGGAGGGTGACTCCCGGTGGAAGCGAGACAACCGTTATTGTTAATGAAGAAGCATGGCCTTCGGATGATTTCTGCACTGTTGCAGGATGAGCTTAAGTACATATTCATCATTTTTTCCGCAGCCGTTGTATATATGGAGATGTGCATGTATACCGGTCTCTCCGATATTACGTCGGATGCAGTTAACGGCTTTGTGTTTTCCTGCGCGTTTTTTTCTCTTTTATTCTATGTGACATACTATATTCTGTCGCTGTTTTCCAAAGGGATAATTCCTGTTTACGGTGCTGTTCTTGCAGGTGCGGTTATTTCGTTTTTCTTAAGAAACAGCTATTTTGCGGAAGAAAACGGTGTGTCCTTTGTAAGTGCAGGAATGGCTGCGGGAGTTACGGGTATCGTATGGCTTATACTTCATACAGCAGGTAAGCCCGGATTATTTGAGATCCCTTTATGTATCGTCTGTGATGTCCTGACCGTTTTTCTGTTTTTCAAGGCAGGATATACGGACAATAACGTGGTTACCAGGTCTGCAGTTGCCTTTCTGTTTGTGCTGAGTCTTTCATATTTTCGGGATATTGCGTTGCGAAAGGATGGGAAGAGGTATCCGTTCATACTTTTTGCAGCCGTGGCGCTGTGTATTGTGCCTGTCCCGGTCAGGAATGAACCTATCGACTGGACACCGGTCATAGAGGCCGGGATAAAGGTCAGGGACAAAACGAAGGATATTGTCAGGTCTGTTTCATATTACGGTTCCGAAATCGGGTTCGGAGATTCTTACCGGAGCGGCTACAGTGATCTTTCCGGGACGGGAGAGGCCATATACCTTAATGACCGTGCCGAGCTGACTCTCACCACTAACGAAAGTACAGCAGTCAGGTACGTCGATGAGACTACCGGTAAGCGTATGAAACAGAGTAAGGCAGTGTATCTTGCGGGCGGCAGAGCTGCGGACAGTATGCAGCTGTTGGATATCATATATTCACTGTATCTGCATGGGGTTGATTATTCTGATGCGGGTCTTTTTATGAACATATCCAGGCTTAGTGAGACATATGTCTATCTTAAGACGGGTGATGAGATAATTCCGCTTAATTCTATAAAGGTATCCAATAAGGATGGGAGGATATTAAGCGGTAATTCGGGCAAAAAACACAGGAAGGGCTACAGCCTGAATGCGGAATATCTGGACATCGATTTTGGCAGTCCGTATCTTGCGGATATTATGGCAAGTCCTGTCATACCCGATATGAGCGGGGAGGCGGACGGAAGAAGCAGGGTGATTCTTTCATATGATGAATTATGTACCTATGCTCGCGGATTAACAGGCCTTAGGCTTAATGAAGCAGTAAATGAAGAGGATTATGACCTGTGGAGGCAAAACAGCTTAAGCTTCGGAAATCAGAGCGATACAGCATATCCGGCCGGAGAAAGCACTGCTTCCGTGCTTGATACTGCGGGTGCAACGGACAGGATGCGTAAGCTTGCGCTTGAGATTACGCAAAACTGTAACAGTGATTATGAGAAATGCTCTACAATAGAGGCATATTTAAGACAGTACACATACAGAACCGATATCGGTTTCGCATCTGCAGATACCGGGAGCGCCGAGGGTATGAGCAGGATCGCGGATTCATTTCTTTTTGAAACAGGTGGAGGGTATTGTGTGAATTACGCCTCTTCCATGGTCATGCTGCTCAGGCTGAACGGGATTCCCGCAAGATATTCGAAGGGATACAGGTATGTATTTCCTGAAGAAAGGCAGGCTTCATATACCGTGCAGGGACGTGATGCACATGCCTGGCCGGAGGCATATATCAGAGGCTTTGGCTGGGTGGGCTTCGAACCGACATCAATCTGGGCCAATGCTCAGGCAAGAACGTGGCACAGACATCCCTCTTACGAAGCATCGACGGGGAGAGTGACCGCCATGTACAACCCGTATGAGAACGGGGGGAATATGGTAAATCCCTATCCCACACCCGTTGTCCTGGCTGAGCTTCAGGCGGAAGGCGAAACCGGGGAGACAGTTTCCGGTCTTTACAGATATCTGCGCATGATCTTGCTGCTCACAGCAGTGGTAGTATGTGTGCTTGTTGTTGTATTCTTAGGGGGAAGGCTCTTACATGCAATAAGGTATAAAAAGGCAGATCCGACAGGACGTGTTTTCATGGATGTGGAGGATATCCTGCAGCTGATAAGGATAAAATCCGGGGACAGTATCCCCGACCGCGGCATATTATCGGATTATCATCCGGTCATTCCGGATGAATTCAAAGCCGAGGCGATTGATATTTTCAATGTATATTACAGGCTTAAATACAGCGTGAAAAATGCAACCCCGGCTGAAGAAAACGCTGCCAGGGATTTGCATAACAGGCTGAAAAAGAGCATCAGCGGGTCCCGGTTTTTCCGTGTGCTTCGGTGATCATGGTAGCCCATTCTATCGCATCATCTATATGAGGCCTGAAATTGTCCGCCCCGATCTTATCTGCGAAGCCATCCTTAAGCATTGTATTCATCGGCTGTTCATTGACATGTGAAAATACAAGCTTTATCCCGTTGGAATTACAGCGTTCATAGAACTGCTCAAGAGAGTGCATTGCCGTTGCGTCAAGAGCCGGCACACCTCTCATTCGTATTATTATGGCCTTGGTTTCATCACGGAAGTTCATGGTCTCTATCTGTCCCGAGCTTCCGAAAAACATGGGTCCGTAAATCTCATATACCCTGACCTGCGGCGGAATGGGCTTAAGATTCATTCCGTCCGGATCCTCATCGGGATCGTAATACTTCCAACCCATGACGCCTGACTCTTCGCTCATTCTCTTCATAAAGAGAAGCACCGCCAACAGCATTCCTATCTCAATGGCAATGACGAGATCGAATACCACTGTAAGTACAAAGGTGATCACCAGTACAATGATATCGCTCTTGGGAGCTGTTTTGCACAGATGTACGAAGGTCTTCCACTGACACATATTGTATGCCACCATGAAAAGTATTGCGGCGATGGCAGGCATCGGTATCAGAGCGGCATAGGGCATAAGAACAACAAGCACCAGTACAAGAACAAGCGAATGCACCATTCCGGCAACGGGGGTACGCCCTCCGTTCTTGATATTTGCAGCTGTTCTTGCGATGGCTCCCGTGGCCGGTATTCCGCCAAACAATGCCGAACCGATATTTCCGCAGCCCTGGGCTATCAGTTCCATGTTGGAACGATGATGCGAATTGATCATACTGTCGGCTACAACGCATGAAAGCAGTGATTCTATAGCCGCAAGAACTGCTATGGTAAAGCCGTCCGGCAGAGCTGCGCTTATTCCCGACATGGTGAAATGCGGCAGATGCAGTGAAGGAAGTTTGTTGCTTATCGTATAGAGGTCTCCGATGGTATTTACATTTATTCCCGTAAGCTTTACGATCAGTATCCCTGCAATTACGGCGATCAGAGAAGCGGGTATTTTATCATTTATCATGGGCCACACGATGAGAATGGCAAGGTATATGATCCCGACAAGAAAAGCATAGCCATTAAAGGTTCCGAAATTTGAACCGAAGGCCTTAAGCTTATCAACGGTTTCTATGGTTACGGTTCCCTCGGGGTACCTGAGTCCGAAAAAATCCTTAAGCTGTCCTATGACGATGGTAACCGCAATACCTGATGTAAAACCTGTAGTGATCGTATATGGTATGAATTTGATAAGTCCACCCAAGCGGAAGAACCCCATCAATATAAGTATTATTCCGGCAATGACTGTGGCCAGTATCATACCGTCCATTCCGCTCTTGGCTATGATGCCCGCAACTATCGTTGCAAAGGCTGCCGTCGGTCCC
>JAEEGL013308385.1_pt1 | contig 17960 bp, 12 predicted proteins | sample 9134231 | NCBI WGS metagenome assembly JAEEGL01 (sample SAMN16246548, study PRJNA631951) | gut metagenome | biome: gut microbiome; feature: rumen; material: fiber-attached | host: Bos | place: Iran: Karaj | collected 2018-10 | reverse complement strand
CAAGAAAAAAAAGAAGAAGAAAAAAAAGAAGAAAAAGAAGAAGAAAAAAAAGAAGAAGAAAAAGAAGAAGAAAAAAAAGATGAAGATAAAGAAGAAATAAAAGAAGAAAAGAAAGAAGAAAAAAAAGAAGAAGAAAAAGAAGAAGAAAAAGAAGAAATAAAAGAAGAAAAAACAGATGAAAAAGAAGAAAAAAAAGAAAAAGAAGAAAAAAAAAAAGAAGAAGAAAAAATATATCCATGTAAAATAATAATATTAGGAGATAAAAATATAGGTAAAAGAAGTATAGTTAGAACTTTTTTAAAAGACAAAGTAAAGAATATAAATTCAATAGATGAAGAAGAATCAGATTTTGAATTTATAATGAATTTTCCAGATGGAAAAATAAAATTAACGATAATGACAATAATAGATGATGAAGACCCAGATTATATAAAAAATTTTTTTGAAAAAGCAAATATAATAATATATGCTTATGATTCAACAAATGAAGAATCCTTAAATAATTTAGAAAAAAAATGGTATCATTTAGTGGATAATCAAGAAAATATTCAAGATTCAGAATTTAAAGGAGTTGTTGAAACAAAAAGTGATTTAGGAAAAAAAAATTTATCTAAAAAAGGTGAATTATTCTCTCAAAAAATAAATGGTTATTTTTCTATTACTTCTTCTATTAATAATATTGGAATTGAAAATATTTTTAATTCCTTATTAGATGATTTTTTTAGTGTTTATGTGAAACAAAATTATTTTGATAGTAAAAATAAAACACAAGGAAATAAAAAAAATAAAAATGATGAAGATAATTTAAATGAAGAAGGGAATCAAGGCTCTTCTTGTTTTATATATTAAATATTATTCTCAATGTTTTATTTATAGTCTTTTGATATTACTAAACATTTATATTATAAATAAAATTTTATTTTATTTTACTATTTATTAATTTAATCTGGCTTTTATTAAATGAAATTTTTATTAATATTAATGTTTTATATATATTAATATTTATTGATTTTATATAATAAAATTTGGGAATTATATTTTAAGTTATTTAAAACAGTCTTATTTAAATATACAATTTAATATAATTCTTTCAATTTGATATATTTCTATGAAATAATATCTCTTAATTTATAGTTTAGTAATAAATTTATATTATTTTAATGTCCTATTATTTTTTAATTCTCATGCTATTAAAACATTTATATTTAAGAAAAATTAAATTTTTTGAAAAAAAATAATGTAAGATATTATTAAGTAAAAATAAGAATTAATGGCCTATCTTCTAAATATCTTAATTATTATATAACTATTAAGTCTATTATAAAAAATTTGAAGAAAAAAAATTTTATTTTTATGAAAAAAATCGAATTGAAGGAAATTAAAAAAAAAGAAGACTGTTTCTCTAAATATTTGTAACTTATTATAGAGAAGGTACTATTTTAATAAAATTTTAATATTTATAATTCCCTTGATATCTTATTTATAAAAATAATTGAAAGAAATGAATAAAGATAATCTTGAAGACAATTCCAATTTTTTATTCAATAAAAAAAGAAAAAATAACGAAAAATCAAAAAAAGAAGAGAAGATATATTATTATAATTCTCAAAAAGAAGTTCAATTACTAAAATTAACTAATATTGCCAATAAAGTTGAAAATAGAGATTGCGTTAAATATAAAAAATTAATATGTCCTTTTTGTAAAAAGAAAAATCTTCTTAATTCTTTAATTTTTGAAAACTTAAAAGAATTTATTTTATATTTAGCTTATATTTTTACCTTTATCCCTCAATCATATAAAAATTGTAAGTTATTTTTTTTTAATAAAGATGAGATTATTAATTATTTTCGATTTCATAAATATGAAAAACCTTTTTTCCTTCAAAAAAACACAATTTTAATTTGTAAAGACTGTTTAATTAAAAAAATGAATCAAAAAAATTTTATTAATATTTTTTCTTCAGTTTTTGGATGTAAATCGTTATTAAATAATAATAATAAAATAAATAAAAAAAATTCTAATTCAAAATCTATTGAATATTCTCATAAAATAATAGCAAAAAAAAATGATAATGATAATAATAAATCAAATATAGAAATAGAAATTGATTCAGAAGTTAAAAATATTACTCATGAAAATGATAATTTAGAAACAACATGTACAAATGATACTAATTTAAATAATAATAATCAATTATCTTCATCTATTAATACTCCTTTTAATTATAATCAATTAAATTGTAGTATTTTAAAAAATTCAATTGTTAATTCTGTTGAAAATAAAAATGATAATTGTGATAATAATAAAAATAATGGCAATCATGATAAAAATAATATCAAATTATTTAATGAAGAAAAAAATAGTGAATTATTATGTAATAAAATTTTAGAAAATTTTGAAAATACTTTTAATTCTATTTTTCAAGGATTTTCAAATATGATTTTTGAAATGAGAAAATTTAATATTAAAACTTCTGAAAAGAAAAATGAAAAAGAATATGAAGAATATATAAAAAATTTAAAAAAATTAAAAACTGAAATTAAACCTCATATTAAAATGTTATCTACATTTCAAAAAAATTATTGTTCTGAAATTACTAGATTAATTAATAATACTCCAAATAAAAAATTGTATTTGAAATATAATAAAGAAATGAATTATATTTATGAAGAAACTAAAGAAATGAATGTTAAATTTATAAATAGTTTAAATTTTTTTCAATCTTTATTAAGAGATTATTTGATAATGTTGGAATTGGAAAAAAAATAAAACAATTAAAAATTTTGAATTATTTTTCTATTAACTAAATTTAATATAAAATGTTTTTAAATAATTTTTTAATGGAAAACCACACACCAAACAAAAAAATATTTTCAATTAAAGTTCCTGCAAGAGTAGTAAATAATAAAAATTTGATTGAAGCTTTAGGAGGAGAAGCAAATATAATTTCAAAATTAAAAACAAATGAAAATATAGATTTTAAATTTTTGTATAATACATTACCACTTGAAAAATGTATTTCAAATGATATTTTAATAAAAAGAAAAGTTAAAAGAAATAAAAAAGATAAAAATAAAATAAAATATGAATATGAAGTTATTGGAAAGATTAATCATTCGTATGAATATTTTGCAATGCAAAATTTTATTTATTTAACTGATAAAAATATTTCTATAGATGAAATTAAAAATTATACTATATCAAAAGAAGATTATAATAAAGAAATAGAAAATTTAAAGAAAAAAAATAATATTTTAAATGGTAAATTTTCTCAAACTGATAAAATAAATATTATTCATAAATTAGAAGAAGATATAAATAAAAAATTAGATTATGATAAAATAAATATAAATGAATTAGCTTCTTTCTTTCAACCAAATCAAATTGCAAATATGAGAAATTCATATATGAATAAATTTAAAGATTTATTCGAAGAAGTTGATTTAGAAAATATTAATTAAATTAAATACGTTTCACTTATAAAAATTAAATAAATAAAAAAAATAAGTAAATTAAAAAAAATGAGACGTTGTATATGTCCAAAAATAAACACAACAAATTTACAAGAATCCCATTTTCGATTAGGAAATGATCGTAAGTTAAAATAATAAAAAATATTACTAAAAATAGCAAGTCCTTTTATAACAAAATATCAATATGATTATCTTCCTAAAACATCAGAAATGAAATTTCCACATATGAATAATATAAGAGAATCAAATATAAATTTTGGAAATGATAAATTAGAATATGGAACATCATCTCAACAAAAAATATATCCAAATTCAAATAATTTTAGTAACTCAAATTTATCAAATGATTTAAGACAACATCATTTTCAATTTGGAAATGATAAATTTAATGGGAATACAACTCAAAAAAGAGATTATCAATCTTATCCTTTTAATTCAAATAAACCTTTTCTTTCTAATACTCATTTACAGAAAAGTAACTTTAATTTTGGAAATAAAGTTTTTCAAGGAACAACAACATATATGAATGATTACACAATTAAACCATTACCAAATAATAACGATGATTGTTGGTGTTAAAATTTTATAAAAAAATTTCTTCTTAAACAAAAATTAAAGAAAAAATTTTAAAAAAACACAAAAGAATATATTAATTAAATAATAAGATAATATAAATAAAGAGAAAAACACAATAATTATAATTTAATTAAATAAATAATATATTAAATTAAGATAATATTTATTCTAAATAACATTCCCAATATTGAAAACTGGGTACTTCATAAGGATGAGATTTTTTCATTGCTTCAATAACTTTATATATATTCTTTTTTTCTACAAATGTTTCAATTTTATATTCTTCAACTGTTTCAATTTTATTTTCTTGTCCAATAAAAGGAGAAGAACCCTTTAAAGGTCTAAATTGACCTATTCCTTTTGTCATCCATATACATGAATCATAATTTCCTAATATCCCTCCTCCTGCTTCTGATATACTTTTCTTTACTTGTTCTATATGTGTTGATGGAACTGTTACTTCAAATTTAAAATAATTTGATTTCATTTAATTGTTTTTTTTTTCCAAATTTTTTTTTTGTATTATTTTTCCTAATTAAAAAATTTATTTTTTTAAAGATATTCCAAATTTAATTAAATAAAAAAATTATTAATTTAAAGTTAATTAAATAAATAATTTTTAAATAATAATGTCTGAATCAAATATATTTTTTAAAACAATTCATAACAAAGGAGATAATATAAATTTAGTAAAAAATTTATTATCAAATAACGAAGAGATAATAAATATACCTTTTACAATAACAATGGAAAATAAGAAAATAACTCATTCACCATTAACATATTCAATAATGAAAAAATATTCCAAAATTGCAATATTTTTAATTGAGAAAGGAGGAGATATAAATTATAAAACTTTACCTGAAGAAGATTACCCAATTCATATTGCATGTAGAAATGGATTAGAAGATGTTGTTGAAAAATTATTAGAAAACCAAAAACTTAATATTAATTGTATAAATAAAAAAAATGAAACATGCTTTAATATTTCTATAACTTCTTCTCATACTAATATTTATATGATGTTACTAAATTATATTAAAAAAAAAAAAGAAAGTAAAAATGTTGATGACATTCAAAAAGAAAATATTAATAAAGAAGTTAAAGAACCTATTCAAAATATTTTAAAAAATGATGAAGATAAAATTATTCCAAAAATCAAAAAATTATTTAATACTAAAAAATATAATTCTTTAGAAATTCCTTTTACTTACATTAAAAAAAATGATACTATTAAATTTATTTTAAGTAAGTTTATATATAATATTTTAGATGAGAAAACTTATCCAAATCTTTACTTAGATTATCCTTTAAAAGAAGAAATTGAAAAAATAAAAGAAAGTTTTATATTAAAAGAAAAATATAATGAATTAGAAAAAGAACTTAATGAAATTAAAGAAAAATGTATTGGATTTGAAAAAGAGAATAACAATCAAAAAGTGAAATATAATGAATTAGAAAAAGAGAATAACAATCAAAAAGTGAAATACAATGAATTAGAAAAAGAGAATAATAAAATAAAAGAACAATATTTTAAATTTGAAAAAGAGAATAATATACTTAAAAGTAAATATGATGAATTAGAAAAAGAACATAATGATTATAAAGAAAAATATAGTGAATTTGAAAAAGAGAATAATATTCTTAAAAATAAAAATGATGAATTAAAAAAAGAAAATAATGAAATCAAAATTCAATATAATAAATCTGAAATAGAATATAATAATTTAAAAGATAAATTTAGCGAATTAGAAAAAGAAAATAATTTAATTAAAGAAGAGGTAATTATAATATAATTTATATTTTAGTAGAATAAAAATTTAAAAAATGAAATACTAAAATTAAAAGATATATCATTGAATTTAGAAACAGAATTAAAGGAATATAAATCAAAGAAAAAAACAGAAGATAAAATAAAAAAATTTATTTTCACAGAATCAAATTTAGATACAGAAATAATACAAGAGACTCTTCAAAAAGATTTAACAGATTATCAAGAATACACAAAAAATATAAATAAAATAAATAAAAGTGTTATAGAAGATTTATTAAAATTACTTCAGAAAACAGTATCTTCAATATTTCCAAATATAGAAGTTAAATTATATGGTTCAAGAGCAACAAACTTATGTTTGATTTGGTCTGATTTAGATATTGTTTTAATGAACGAAAAAGAAGAATTAGAACAATTTGAAGTTTTAGATAATTTAAATGAAAAATTAAATGGAGAAAAATGGGTTAAAACAATTAAATATATTAAAACTGCTAAAATTCCAATTATTAAATTAATTACTAATGAAGAATATAATAATATGCAAATTGATATTTCATTATATAATAAAGAACATTTCGGTTTAGAATGTGTTAAATTAGTAAAATCCTTTTTAGGAAAATTTGAAAGTTTAGAACCTTTGGTTTTAGCTTTAAAAACTATGTTAAAATGTTCTCAATTAAATGATCCTTATTTAGGAGGAATTTCTTCCTATGGAATTATTTTAATGACTGTTAATTTTCTACAAAATCAATTAAATTTAGGAAAAAAAATAAATAAGGAAAATTTAGGAACTTTATTATATGATTTATTATTTTTTTATGGAAGGAGATTAGATACTAATTATATTAATTTAAATAAAGAAAACAATAATAATAATACATTAAATAATAATTCTCCTTTTGAATTATATATTGTGGATCCTTTAAATTCAAATAATAATGTTGGTAAAAGTAGTTTTCAATATATGAATATTAAAATGATGTTTTTAATTGCATTACAATCTTTAAAAGAAGATTGTTGTTGTGAATGTCATTATACTAAAGAAAATATTATTCATTATAAACAAAATATTTTAAGAAAAATGTTTAATGCTGTAACTAGATTAAATCCTAATCCAAGTTTTTAAATTATATATAAATAAAAATAATCTATATTATTAGATTATATAAAAATATATATATAATTTATAATATATTAATATTTAGATTTTTTAATTAAAAAAATGGGAAATTTAGTTTATCCTGAAAAAACTTATTTTCTTAATTATTCAAACAAAAAAAAAGTTATAAATTATTCTTCAATGACACAAGTTTTTGGAAAATATCAAAAAGATAATGTAATTACTTTTCATGCTTTTAATGAATGTATTAAAAATTTATTTTCTGATGAAAATTTTCCTTTATTACCTTATACTTATTTATCAGAAAAATTATTTAGATTAATAGACCAAAATAAAAAAGGAGCAATTACATATGAACAATTTACAAAAGCAATATGTATGGCTTTAAGTAGTCAAGAAAAAAGAATGGAAATTTTATTTGAAGCAATGAAATCTGATTTAAATAAAAATTATCTTACATTTGAAGATGTTTATAAATTTTTTTTAAAAAGTTGGATTTCAGGATTTAATTATATATATGGATTTATTAATTTTTATTTAAGGAAAGAATTTATTGAAAAAAATATTCCAGTTGCTTCAAATAGAGAAGAAATATTAAATATTCCAAGTAGACATAAAGAAGATCTTTATAATTATTTACTTAAAAATTTCCATGATAGTGGAATTAATATTGGTGCTCCTATTACTTATGAGATATTTAAAAAATGGATTATTAAAGATAATACTCTTGAAATTATATATGCAAATAAAATTTTTAAATTTGCTACAAGTATTTTATATTTTGAAAATATTGGATTAAATATTCAAGGTTAAGAATTTTTTTTTCGAAAAATAATAAAATATTACCTATTAGAAAAAAAAATTTTTAAATTTTAAATTTATATGTTTTCAATTTTATAAGAAACACTCGATTGAACAGACCAATTTGTTTTATTTGATCTTAATTCAACAAATTTAGTATCTCCAGGATTTAATTTAATTACAATTTCATTGGCTCCTTTATTTTCACCTACAATTTCAACACCAATGATATTACTCAACCTTAAAGTTTCTTCTAATCTTCTATCTGAAGTATTATTTTCATAATAATAACAAAGTCCAAGTGAATGTTTATAAGTATAAACAATAATATCTAAATCAATATTTAATTTTGGATCTTTTCTATGTTTCTTCTTTCCTTTTGTTTTAGTTAATTTTAATAAACTTTTTTCACCAAATTGGAAATTTGAATGATATGAGAAAATTAAATTATATCTATTTAATTCTAATTGTTTAATAAGAACTATTTGTCTTTTTCCAGGACCAACTTTTACTTTATAAGAAGTTCCACTAAATGGTTCTAATAATTTTAAACCTTCAAATTTAGTATAATTGACATTTTCAATTAAAGTAGTATCATCTTCATTATTTTCAATATAAATATAAGTGTAACCTTCAGCTGTTGTATTAGAATATTTTAAACATTTTGGTGCTCCATCATTTGAAAATTTAAATACTTGATTTTCTTTCTTTGCACATGAAATATATATTTTTTCCAAAATTTTTGGGTATTTTTCTTTATCTAATTGAGTTAGTTCAATTTGACCATTTGAATAAGTACTTATTACAGTAAGTGCTTCACTTAAATTTTTATTTAATTCAGTAAATATTAAATATTCTCCTGGTTCAAATAATCCTTCTTCAAAAATATCTCTCTCTTGTCCCATTTTCCCACTTAAATATTCTAAATTATATTCTTCATTTTCAGTATTATCATTTAATAATTTACATAATATTATTCTTATAATTCCAAATTCATTATTTGGAAAAGCTTTTCTATTTCTATTTTGGCAATAAGTCACAAAACCATGAATGTTTTTATCTGATTTAACAGTCATTTTAACTAAACTATAATCATTCGATTTTTGCTCAAAAGGAAGGAAAGTATAATGATAATCTTTGTAAATTTTACAAATTTTAATTTTTGAAAAGTAATGTTTAAAATCTTTTAAATTCATGAAAAAACAACTATCACTATCATTAGAATCATAACCTACTTTTTCTTTAATTTCTTCAGTCCAAAGATGACTTCCTTCACTCCAATCACCTAACCAACCATCTTTTTCCCAATGATTTCTTATTTTAAGTAAAGTATTAAAATTAGTTTCTTCATTTTCAGTAGAATTTTTATCTTGTTCTGTGGAAGAATGAGAACTAGGAGGATCATTTTGTTCTTCAGTTAAAATAGTACTAATACCATTTAAAGTATATACATTAACAATTGCATAAGCATGTGAAGGAACTAAACCAATTTCTTTTAATAATTCTTGACTTGCTTCAGTTTCACCTGCACTTGCAATAATTAACCATTTCTTTTCATCTGCTTCTGTTAAAGCACTATATAAATTTTTAGATGAATTATCTAAAGAAATAATAGGAGCACATGTTAAATCTCTTATAATTTTATCTATATCTTTAGTTTCTGAATTTGAATAGGAACCATATGCTTTTGCATAACATTTTTCTAAAATTTGAACCCAAATTGTTCCAACACATCCTTGACTAAAACATTCTATATTTAATTTATTATCACATGGGAAAAAATCATCTATTATATATTGAGTGAATTTTCCATCTTTACATAAATAAACTCCATAAATACCATATTCATTTACTGTATTTGTTAAAAATAAAGAATGAATTCTATCTGGTCTTTCTGCTAATGCTGCGACAACAGATAAAAAAGAACAATTATTTAAAGCTCCTTGTTTAATTTCTCTTGGAAAAAATTTAGGAGGGAATATAGAATATTCTGAATGATAATCTCCTGCTCTTTTCCATATTATTTTTTTCCATTTTCTATCTTGTTTTTCCATCTTATTCCCTCTTATTAATGATGATTCATTTGGTGGAAATTCTCTATCTGTATATTTTTTATTAGTCTTTTTACATTCTGCTAACATTGAATCAAAATCTATATGTTTTAAATTTGAATCAAATGCTTTTTTAAATAGAAATTGAGCTAAAAGTTCATTTCTATCATTACCTAAAAATGGAAAAGGTTTGAAAAATTGTTTTAAATTTAATTCTTGTTGATAATTATTTTCATCATTTGCACTTATCATATTTTCTTAAAAAAATAAAAAAATAATTTCATAAAATCAAAAAAAAATTATTATATATTGTTTAACATTTTAAAAATTTAATTTTAAAAGAAATAAAAAATGAAAATATCCAAAAAAGCAAAAATTATTTTTTCTTTGCAGGTTTTTTTGCTTTATCTTTAGGATCAATTTCTTCATATTGAGAATCTTCTTCAATAGTTCTAACACAATAACCATCAAATTTTAAAGGTTCTAAAGTAGGTTGAGGAGGAGATTCTTCTTTTTTTTTATCATCTTTTTTTTTTTCTTCTTTTTTTTCCTCATCTTTCTTTTCTTCTTCTTTTTTTTCTTCTTCAGGAAATTTTAAATAATTTAATTCATAAACTGTTTTATTTGGTAAAAATTCATTTGCTAAACTTTCTAAATTATCATTCAAATTCATTGCTTCTCCATTTGAATCAAGTAAATCTATTATTAAACTCATTTTTGTTTTATTTTGCTTTTTAAAATGAGATAATATTTCTCCTAATTTTTTCTTTTTATCCATTTTTATTTCTTTATTACTATTTAAATTTGATAATTGATTTTGAATTTCTGTTAATTTCTCTTGTAAGGATACTATTGCTTTATTATCTAATTGTTCTTCTATTGATTTTGATTCTTCTTTTTTTTTTGTTGCAGTTTCTTTTTTTTCTTTTCCTTTGTCTTTTTCTTTTCCTTTTTTATCTCCTTCTTCTTTCTTTAATTTCTCTTCTTTTTTTAATTTTTCTTCTAAAGCTTTTTTTTGTTCATTATATTTATCTTCTTCTATTTTTAAATCTTGTTCTGTTGCTTTTATCATCTTATTTAAATTTTCTTCTTCTTTTAATGAATTCTCTATTTCTTTTGTTAATGATGAATCTTTTGATTGAAGTAGTTTAATTATATTATTGAATGCGATTGTTTTCATATTATCTATTAATGTTGGTGTTGATGTATTAGTATTGAATATTGAATATTGATTATACCCATATGTTACAACAATAAAACTCATTTTTTATTTTATTATTTTTTATAATTTTTAATATTTTTTGAAAATATTTATTTTTAAATGAAGAGATAATAATTTCTCTATTTATATGAATGGTAAAAAATATCTAATCTATATTTTAAAAATAAATTTGTTAAAAAAATAGTTATTGAGACTTGTTGTAAAAAAGAAAAAATCAGATATAGAAAAAAGAGATTTAAAGAATTAATATCTTTAAGATGATGAAATGGATTAAGAAAAGAAAAAAGATTATTTCCAAAGAAAATTTTTGATAATTTTAGATATAATATATAATTTTAAACAAGAATATTTACAAAAAAACGAAGAAAAAGAAAATTTAATTTATGTTTTTATTCATTGGCTTCAGCAATTTTTTTATTATTATATTGTTTAACTAAAATTTCTTCAATTTGAATAATTGAATCTTTATTATCTAGATGTTTTTCAGAAATAAAATTAATTAATGAAATTTGTTCTCTTATATTAATATTTAAATCATTCATAATACTTCCAAATTCTAAAATTTTCATTATAATATCTTCTTGTTCATGTAAATCAAATTTTTTTATTTCTTCATTTAAACAATATTCCCAAAAATCTTTATTTAACCAAATTTCAAAAGGAGTATGTTTATTAAACTTTTCAAATAAAAATATATTTTTATTTTTTTCTCTTTTATAATAATGAAATAAACTTTTGATTAAATAATAATTATTTTTAAAATCACATTCTGTGTTTGTTAAATATAATAAAGCATTTAATATTAATTTTGAGAGAAGATTAAAGGAATTTACTGTTAGAAAATTATTGTTTAAATAATCAAATTTTTCTTGAAACAAGACATAACAAAAGTGATTTCTAATTTTATTTGATTTTAAATCTATTGTTTCAATATAATTATTGCTTTTACTTTCATCAAATTTAGAAGTTAGAATTTTTCTCATTATATCATCTAAGAGAGTAATTTTTTCGTCAAACATATTTTGATAAGAATTAAAATCTTTATTTTTTTTTTCAAATTTTTTGAGATATTTAGCAGTAATATCATGAGGTATTTGGTATCTAAATATTTTAGAATCTTCTTCAATGATTTCTGGTAATGAAGTAATAAATGTTTTTTCATTATCATTTTTTTTCTCTTCATCTTTAAATAATTCTCTAATTAATTCATTGATTTTATTCAAATCATTGAAAATAATAGGTTGATTAAGGAAATAAGGAGGAATTAAAAATATATTTTTATTCCCAATTCCAAAGTTGAATCCACTTTGATTATTAGAATAATTTTGATTTTTATTTAAAGAACTATTTCTTGAAGACGAATTATATTGAGACATATTTATTTCATAAATTGTACCTTCTAAACTATTGCAATTATTTTCTTTTCTTCCTACATCTGATATTTTTTTTCCCAATCTCCTTTCTCCAATCGATGAACTTCTTTTTTCTGATAAAACTTTATTATTATGTTTAATATTATGTGATAAAACTAATTTATTAAAATAAAAATCTCTCATTTCTGAATTTGAGGAAATACAATTTCTTTCAATAAAATCATTGAACATTTCTGTATTTATTATCTCTTTTTCAAATTTATAGTTTTCTAATTGTGAATTTTTTAAAAAAAAATTTTCGTTGAAATAAACAACATTATCTATTATACTTGTGAATTCTTCATAATCTCCAAATATCAATAAGAAAATATCTAAAAAACATTTTCTAATTTGAGAATCATAATTTACATTAAAATCTTCATTTTTTATAATTTTATTCCTAATTAAATTTAAATTATTTCTTAATTTATTATAATAAAATTTAGGAAAATTCCCAAATTTAATTATATAATTAGGTTCAAAATAACTTTTTCTATTTTTTTTTAAATAAATAATATTAATCAAATTATCTTTTTCTATATATTCTTTTTTGGCAAATTCTAAATAATTAATATCAATTCCCATAATAAAAGGCATAAAACTTTGAAGAAATTTTAAAAGATTATATGATAAATTAGGTATAAAAGTAAATTTCATTCTTAATGGATATAAAATATTTATAAAAGATAATTGAATTAAGATCATATTATTGTATTCTTCTTTTCCATTACACACAAATAATAACTTTTGACTTCCTAAAATCATTCTTATAATCTTTAAAATATTATCTATTGTAAAGTATTCAAATAATAATTTCATAGAATTATTTGGAATGATTATTCCTTTGTTATGAAGTTTATTGTCAATGATTATTGGATTAATTTGTTTTGGTAAATAAAAAATTAATTTTATCCTATTCTTATTATAAAAATTAATATTGGGAATTTCATATATAATGTATTTAAGAAAAAGATTCAATTCATTTTTATCATTTTGAATTTTAATAATTGAATCAATACACATTTTCATTTCATTTTGATAAGGAAACTTAGATACTAAGCAATAAGCTAAAGGTATATAAATATATTCTCTTAAAATTAAATCTTGTCCTATTTGAAATTTTTCATTTAAATCACTAATATTATTTGCAATATTCATGTTTAAAAAATCTTTAACTGGGTCAATTTTATATTTTTTTTTAAAATCTTCAAATTTCATTTTTAAATATGTATAATGAACATAAACATAATTATGTTCATTAAATTCATTAGTTGAAACAAAGAAAAAATCATTTTGACTTGGTTCACCATTTTCAAAACATATTTTAACTCCATAAGGAAAAGAAAGAGAAGAAAATAATTCTGATAAAGTAAAATTATTCTTTGATTTATCCTTAATTGGATATCTAAAAATTATATCTGAATTATATGAAGGAAGTAAACTACAATTTTTATGGTTACAGTGAGAAAACTTATTATCTAAAAATTGATTTTCTAAAAAGTGTTTAATATTATTTTCCGGAAGAGAAGCTATATAAAAAGCTTCACAAAAAGAAGGTAAATCACAATAATTTAATTCTTCATTTTGTAATTTTACTATCCCTATATTTTGTAATTCTTTTATATTATTCGATGAATTAGTAGTTTCATTGCTGTTTGAATTTCTATTTATCCCCTTTGTTTGATTTCTATTAAAAGAAAAATCTATTTTAATATCATTTGAAATAGAATATTTATATATATTATTTGTTGATTTTAATTTTTTTAAATAAATGAAAGATGACGTTAATATATCTCCAAAAATTGATGTATCCCTTTTATTTTCAAGAAATGTTGAACTTAATTTAATTTCAAATTTAATATTTTTTATTTGACTCTCTGGGACTGAAAGAAAATTTTCATCAATATGAAAAACATTAAACTCTTTACTGAAGTTTTCTCGTTTAATTGTATAGTCAAAACTTTTTAATATATCACCATTATTTACATTTACACAATTTATTTTTAAGTTCATTTTTTCAAATAAATTTTTTCCTTTATATGATACTTTAGAGAGAAAAACATCTACAAATGAATTTTCTGAATCTTCTTTTGAAGTGTTTTCTTGAACAATCTTCATCATCAATTCTTTAATTAAATTATTAAAAAAATAAAATAAAAAATCCCTTTATTATAATCTCATTATTCCTAAAAAGGAAATAATAGTTTAAAATATTAAATTATTTTGTTTATTAGTTATTTTGATTACCAAGGATATAAATGATATCCTTTTGAATCTTCTAAATGATTTAAACCAATTTTTATCCAATCTCTTAAATTCCAAAGAAACATAAACATAAATCCCATTCCCATATAAATTCCTTCAAATAATCCAATAAATTTTAATAAATCTCTTTTGTTTTTAAATAACATATAAAATAGGAATAAACCAATGTTTAAAAAATAGCAAAAAATATAAAAAACAAATTTTCCAGCTCCAACATCATTATTTCCCATATAAAAATGCTCACTTCCAAAACCAATAAATATAGATAACATTAATGCTGTTAATTGGTCTTTTCTTTTATAATTACACATTTTAACTGTTGATGATAATAATCCTTCTATATCTTCACTTGTTTCTTCATATTTTTTATTTATTTTTTTTAAATCAATATAAGTTACATATTTTTTTTTACATTTACACATACCATTTTGGCATTCTCCATTGTTACTGCAATCATCGTTTGTACTACATTTTGGAAATTCTAATAATAAATTACTAGATGCAGCTAAATTTCTTTTATTATTTAGTATATTGGTTTTTCTTAAATTTTTTGAGAATATAATCGAACTTAAAAGGAAAAAAATAAAGAATTTAATGCCAGACATATATATATTTTATTAATATTTTAAATATTAGAAATTTTTAATTAATAAACAACATCATTTTAAAAAAAACAAATCCATCACCCAAATATCCCACTCCTTCTTTTTATTATTCTATTTTTTTTTTCCTATAAATTCACAACATTTTTTCCTTTGTCTTTTTATCATTTAAATTTTATTTTATTCAAATTATTTACTTCATATTTTTTTTTCTGTATCTTTTTAATATTTTTTTATTTTATTCTTTTTTTTTACATTTTTTCAATTATTTCTTAGTAAAAATATATATTTTTATTACATTATTTTATCCTTAATTATTTATTTATTTAATAAATTTCTTGGGGATTGGGGATTGGGGATTGGGGATTGGGCCCAATCTCCAATCCCCAATCCCCAATCCCCATGTAATTAAAAATTTTGCTTTTAAATATAAAAAATAACAAATATAAAATATTGGAAATATATTAAAAAATTATTTATATAAAATAAAATATTTATTTTCAAATTTTTTTAAATGTTTTAAAATATCTTTTGCTTTTTTTTGTATTTTATCAATATCACTGAAAAATCCAAACGAGAAAATGATTACAAAATATTCATTAACTTGTATCAAATTATAATATTTATCACATTTTTCAATATAAAAAAATTCTTCTTTATCTTTATCTTTTTCTTTATAATTATTAAAAATATCATATAATTTTATATATTTCATAATAAGTTCTTTTTCTTCTTTTGTATAAGTTCTATAATCCATTCCGAAGTTGAGCATTATATATTGGTTATATTTTCGATTTAATACAACGCCATATTTAATCTCATTAAATACAGATGTATTATCAGTTGATTTAAGATTATTATTTATCGAAATAGTTTTTGCGCTAACAAAAGTTTTTACTTTTGTTAAATCTTTATTTGTTAAATTTAAATTATTTAAATTGTTTAAATTATTTACACTCGGTAATTTATTAGAACTATTTTTTCCTTCATTTGCCATCATTTCATTCCTTTGTTTAAATTTATATAAATTAATTTTTGTTATCAATTTATTAATTAATGCTTCTTTATCAATATTTTCTTCTGTATTTTTATTCTTAAATAAACAAAACTTTCCTTTCATATTATTATTTTTCCTCATACATTGAATTATTTTTTCACTATAGCCTTCGAGTATACGGTCATATATATCTTTATATTTTTTTTGAAATTCCATAAAGCACATCGGGTCCAAATTTTCAGTAACAAAAATGATTCCTATATTTTCCTCACTAAAATGACTATATAATTGCAAAAAACCTTGATCACTAATCCCCGGTAGACATATGGGTACGTAAGATTCTTGTGTTCGAAGCATTTCTGTGCAAAGGATTAAATTTTGAATTAAAATTAAATCTGATGCTTGCACTGTTATTTGATTACTTTTGACAAAAGTTATTATTTCATATGGCGTCATTAATATGCAGTACAGTGAATTACCTTTGTTTTCTTCAAGAATTTTTGTTAATTTATCGTGACTCTCTCCGAAGTTTTCGAAATTCATTATTTGATATGAATTAAAAATTGATATAAATGAATTCGATGAATATTGAATTATTTGTTCGAATAAATTCTCCGTACCCCCCATGGCAGTTAAACATTTAGAAGGATTGTCCTCTAATTTTTCATAAAATTTTGAAGTCAAAATTGACATTAATTGATTATATATGAATTCTAATTGCGAATGTAGTAAAGAAATTGTATCATTTATTTTTTTGGAAAATGCGATAAATATTAATTGACCTTTTTTCATAAATACTATTTTATTTTTTTTGTTTGATATTACGTTTAATTCTTCTTTATAATTATTATTCGAATTGAAAATTGTAAATTTAGTTATCATAGCACTAAATGTCGCAAAAATTGAATTATTTTCTACTTCATCACCATATCTAGAATATACTGGTTTACCCCCATCTGTCATTATGAGATAATTTCTTTTTTTTTTGAAAAAATCTTCAAATTTCATATTCGCATTTCTTTGTGTTTTCTTTATTAATTTTTGAGTCAAAGTATTACAACGTATTTTATCATCGATAAAATCTTTTGGAAATTCCAAAATAGTTTTATTATAATTCTCAGAAGACGAATTAACTTCAGGTTGCACAATTTGCATTATTACATGTTGATCTTGAATATTATTATTTTCATTTTTTTCATTATTTTCTTTATTATCTAAATTTTCATTATTATCTTCTTTTATTTTTTCATTTTCTTTTTTATTTAATTCTTTATTTTCTTGATTAATATCATTTTTATTATCTTTTTCTATTTCATTATTATTATTTTCTTCTTTATTAAGTTCTTTTTTATTTTCATTATTATTTTCATCAATATTAATTTCATTATTTTCATTTTTTATTTCATTTTGTTGAATATTCTGATTTGGATTTAAATCTGGATTTTGTTCGGTAATTTCCTTTTGGACATTATTTTCAGCGTTTTCTATTTTTTTACTGTTTTCTTCATTTTCCATATTTAAATAATTTTTTATTGTATTTAATGTACATTATTTATTTTAATTAAATTTTATTAATTTTTATTTAAATTTTATTAAAGCAGCTTTATCTCATAATGGGGATTGGGGATTGGTGATTGGGGATTGGGGATTGGTGATTGGGCCCAAT
>JAEEGL012100222.1_pt1 | contig 17960 bp, 33 predicted proteins | sample 9134231 | NCBI WGS metagenome assembly JAEEGL01 (sample SAMN16246548, study PRJNA631951) | gut metagenome | biome: gut microbiome; feature: rumen; material: fiber-attached | host: Bos | place: Iran: Karaj | collected 2018-10 | reverse complement strand
AAATAAAAGAGATATAAAATAAAGAAAGGACTATTTAGTGATTAAATAGTCTTTTTTTTATAAAAAAAAACTGCATGAATTGGTCCATACAGATTTTTAGAACTTTAAGTTTAGGCGTGGAGGGATTCGAACCCTCGACCTTATCTTTACCCTCCATATTGTCGCCTATATTTACTTAACTGTTTTTTATGTACAAACATATCTTAACAATGACAATATACTGATTTTTTTACAAATTGCAAGAGAAAATGGGGGTACAAAAAAAAGATGGCAGGTTATAAGCCAAAACTTACCCAACGAAATTACATTTTTTTTATAAATTTTTACGGTTTTTTTATAATTTTCAGTAAATTTTTAAAAAATTTTTGATCGTTTTATAATATAAATATATAATATATTATTTTATTAAATATTATATCATGTAATATATAAATATATATAATATATATTATTATATATATACCGTTAAACACCTTAAAACATTAGGTAGTACCTACAAAGCCAAGCAAATGCAAGCAAATACTATTTTTGAGTTTTACGGCTTTTGCTTTGGTTTTTCCTGCTCGTAGCCCTAAGCAAAAATAGCAAATGCAAGCAAATGGTAGCAAATGCAAGCAAATGCTATTGGTGAGTTATACGGGTTTAAAACTACTAAAAACACTTTGATGGGTAGCTTGTAGCCTTGTATCTGCTACGTGGGTGTACCTCTGTGTAGTGGTTATGTCTGCATGGCCAAGCATGAGTTGTATTTGTCTTAGATCTATACCTTTTTCTAAAAGCTGGGTAGCAAAACTATGGCGTAAAACATGGCACGTTACTTTTTTGTCCCAGTTTAGGCCCTCATTGTATTTTTTAAACAGCCCACAAACGCTATTTTTTTGTATAGGTTTACCTCGGGTATCCTGATTATGGCTAATAAATACATAGTCCTGGTCTGCTGTGTTTATACCTACGTATCATGTCCAAGGTATAGGCTTTTGCCTTTCCTCTAAGTACTTTATTAAAAGCTCCCTTGTTTGCTTAGTAATAAATACCAAACGATCTATGCCACCTTTACCAATAATTGTAAAATGGTCAAAGTTTAAGCACTGGTCCAAAGTTAGCTTTAACATTTCACTTAGACGCATACCAGTAGTATAGCCCATGGTAACAAGTAATTTACCTCTTAGCCTGTTTATTTCGTATTTTTCCACCTGGTCTATGTGCTGTATAAATTGTTGTATTTCCTCCTCCTCCAAAAAGTTTATAGTTTGGCTTTTTACTTTTGGGCTGGCTATTTTGTTGTAATCTAAACCAGTGTTGTATATTGTGTTTAGATATTTTACAAAATTTTTTATTGCTTGGATCTTACCAGCAATAGTCCTTGGGCATAAATACTCATAAATACCATAGTAAATACTCTCTTTTGGCGTTTTACATTTTCCTAAAAATGTTTTGTAGGCCTCAATAGTAGCAAGCGTAATATCGTTTGTGGTTTTGGGCCTCATGTACTTTACGTATCCCTGCAATGCACACAAATTGTGGTCAATAGTACTTTGTACTCGGTTTTTGTTTTTCATGTACTGCTCATAATTGGCAATAAGTTTGTCCGTAATTTTCATGGTTATTATTTTACAAAGGGTAAAAGCTCAGTGAGTTGATCTATACCCTGTGTAGGTCAATTAACAATATTATATACATTTTTAGTAAAAAGTAAATATAAAAAAGTGCATAGTTTTTTGTTGAAAATCTAAAACTAAATATATATAATCACCATTGACCTACATAGTAACTAACTCACTACTTTTACAAAACCAAAAGTAGTGGAAAATGGTAAAAAATGTACAAAGCACAATTATGGTAAAGGCATAGCAAGGCCAGTTTTTGCTGTGCTTTTTTTTGTACAAAAATTTTATCCTAAACCCATAAAAAAATGAAATACGATTTTGCAAAACTAAAACAGGAGTTTTACGAGAGCGACATAGACGAAATAAGCAACTTTTTAAAAGCCAAATACGGCGAGAAATTGGCCAAAAGCAACCAAATAAAAAATAATACGATCTGATGGACAAAAGACAAACAAGCCTACAAGCAAAAAATAGTAAACATGGCAATAGATAAATCGGCTAAAAAGAGTGCCAAAGAGTTAGCAAAGGAAATACCAATGGAGAGGCTAATACAAATGAAATTAGATTTTTTTGACCTAATAGACATGGCCATTGAGAGGATAGCAAAGAGTAAAAAAATAGACATGGACCAAGTAGTAAAGGGGCTCAATGCAGTAAAAACTGAGTTGGGAGAGCCTACCAAGGTAACAAGCAATACTAACAAAAACTATAATAATGAGGAATTGAGCGACGAGGACAAGGAGCTTATAAGTAATTATATTAAACAAAAATATGGAGGATCTAATAAATAAAATACAAAATAGCACAGCGTTTAGGAGAGCTTACTACAAGAAAGATTTTTTTGGCTACTGCAATTACTATTTTAGGGAGTATTACAGTTTTAAAACGCCTGCATGTCTTTTGAGGTACTACGAGGCCTTGGAGAGTGGTAAAAACGTTTACTTTAAAGGGTTTAGAGGTAGTGCCAAAACTACCATAGCCCAAATGTACGTAAACTACTGCATAGCCTACAAGGCAAGGCGTAATATCATGTGGTACAGCCAAACCATAGATAATGCAGAGGAAAACCTAACCTATATAGCCAATAGCTTTATAGGTGACACTGACGGTGGCGAGAGGTTTGTAAAGGACTTTGGTAATATTTACTACCCTGACGCAGGCCTAACAAGGTGAGGCCAAAAAAAGATAAAAAGGATAGATAAGTTTGTAACTGAGAACGAGTGCTACGTAAGGGCCATGTCACTTGGTACAAGCCCAAGGGGTAAAAACTATACAGCCAGTGATGGTAAGTATAGACCAGACCTAATTATATTTGACGACGTAGATACAATAGCCAGCTGTCAAAGCCGTAAAAAAATAGACAAAAATTTTGAGTTTATGCTAAACGAGGTGCTTGGAGGTACTACATGAGACACCCAAATAATATTTTTGGGTAACACTATATACGAGGACGGTATAGTACCAAGGTTTGAGGAGCATATAAAAAATGATCCAGCACGGGAGGTAATAGTACTACCAATATACGACAGCCAAGGGCACATAGTACGAGACAGGTTTGTAGAGACTGACAAAGAGGCCCAGGAGCTAAACAAAGGCATAATTGAGGTAAATAAAAGGTATACCAGTTTGGAGACCGAACGCAGGAGGCTTTGAGCTATAAGCTTTGGGCAAAATTACTTATTGGAGCCATACCTACAAGGGCAACACATAATAACCAGGGACATGATCCAATGGGACAGTAACTGTAAGGGCTACAAGTACGATAAAATACAAATAGGGGTAGATCCTGCTGTAAGTGAGAAAACAGGAGCCGACCGTTTTGCAATTAGCGTGGCTGGGTTTTTGAGTGACCGTAGGTACATATTGGAGTGTTTAGGTTTAGAGGGTGAGGAGAAAAACATAAAAAGGGCAACGCTAACGGTAAAAAATCTATACGACAAACGGCAAGCCAGCCGTGTAGTAGTAGAGACGGTAGCCTACCAGGCAGTACTCAAAACTATATTTAAGGACATGGGGTTGGCTGTGCAAGAGCAAAAGACCACCAAAGATAAAACGACCAGGCTAATGGAAAAACAAATACTATTTGAGGACCACAAAATATACTTTGCACCTGGTACTGAGCCACTGGTTGACGAGTTACTGGCCTACCCTAACGCTGAGCATGACGACCGTATAGACGCTATGTTATTTAGTATAACCGAGCCAAACAAGAGCTTTTTTATATCCTCATTTTAACGCCATGAGTAATAAAAAGCTAAAAAAACCAATAAACCAAAGGGGGCACTGGATCCCATTTAAAAGCGAGGCACTGGATCTGCTGGCATGTGAGGCAATGGTAATGGAGTTTGTACAGCAAGGCAGTAGCCTGGGCGAGGACGTAAAACCAATAACAGATATAAGCCTATACGAGTTTTGGCAGTACATACAGCACAAAAAGGACAAATTAGAGGAGGAACGGGAGCAATAGAAAATAGCGTTTTTATTTGATTTAAAATATACAATTATGGCAAAAATTTACACAAAAGTTAATGAGCTATCTTTTACTGTGGAGGAGACAAAAACTTTAAAGGACACAATAGACGTAAAGGCTCAATTAGACCTTTTAACACAGCAATGTGGTAGGATAAAAAGTATTGTAGCACAGGCAAGGCAAAACAAAGACCTAATAGCTAAAACTGTGGAGTGGTACAATACATGGGTAGATATTTTAAACGAGGCAAAAGCAAACTGCCACCTTGCGTACAAGGAATTGGATAAAATCGTATTGCCTGAAAATTGGGCAGTAGAAAATATAGACCTAAACAAATTGCCTAAAATAGACGTAACAAGGGACGACGAAACGGACCAAGAAAAATAGACCTTGACATTTTAGGTAGCAAAAACCAACGCTTGGCAAAAGTTTTACAGGTGGTAACTACTCTACTGTTTTTACCTGCCTGAGCTTTTGCCATTTAGTTTGGTGTTTTTGGGTTTGTGAGTAAAGTACAATTATAATTTATAACAAAGCAAAATACATGAGGTTGTTTTGATTAGAAATAAACAGGGCAAAAAATATTGAGCCACAAAGTAAAAAAAGCTTTTTGGGTAGTACCAGGGGGTTTACACTTGCAGGAGATTTTGTACTAAACCAAAATATTTTTTATGATCTATACAAAGCTAATTGAGATATTAGGCAATGTGTAAGGAAAATATCAAACTCCGTTGGTAGAAATGGGATATATTTAATAGACCATGACAACCAAATAGTAGATAATAACGAGCTAACTAATGAGATTTGGTACTACTTTAAAACACCTACATGGCTAAAATTTAAAGTAGACGTATTTAGGAATTACCTATGTAGTGGTGAGGTATACACAATACCTACAATAAACATGGCTGGTAAGGTTGCAGGTTTTCAAGTATTAGACAGCCGTACAATTACAAAAAAGGTAGATAAATACGGGAATATTTACGAATTTATAGCCAGTACAAAAACAGGTGAGACAAAAGTATACAGGACTGATCAAATAGCTTTTTTTAAGTTGGAGGACGACGTAAATAATAGTAATAACGGTATGGGGCTTTTGCATAGCCTAATATACGATGGACTAAGCGACTTGGAGGCAAGCAAAACTAATTATGCCTTATACCAAAATAGTGCTATACCAAGTGCTATGCTATTGCTGGACTGAGATTTAAGCCCAAGCGAAATGCAAAACGCAAAAGAACAGTTTGACCTACAATATAAAGGTAGCGAAAATGCCCACAAAACATTGGTAGCATGAGGAGTAAAAGACGTAAAAATACTAAGTTTAACGCCAAGGGATATGGAATTTATAAACCAAAGGCACATGACTACTGAAAAAGTAGCAGCCGTATTTGGTGTACCTAAATCTATACTTGGTTACGTAGATAATGTAAACTACTCTAACGGTAGGGAACAACGCAAAGAGTACTTAGAGGGTACAATTAGACCATACGAGTTAGATTTTGAAAACATGCTAAATAAGTTAATGCAAATGTTTATGCCAAATATATTTGATAGTTTTAGGATAAAATGCGACGGTGAGCAATTAGAGGAAACACAGGAACGATACGAGGGACAAAGGCAAGACATAGACCGTGGTATACTAACCATAAACGAGGTAAGGGTTGACAGAGGGTTAGAGCCAAGTAAAGAGCCAAATTGTGATAAGCATATAACCAGCCGTAATGCTGTACTTTTAGAGGACATAGCGTTGGACGCTGTTTTAGATCCTAACGAGGTATAATGCCAGTAAGTGCAAATTACAGGAGGATAAAAACATACGAGGTTAAAGCTTATACAATTTGCCAAAAGAGCCTTGCAAAGCAATATAAGTTTTTGCAGGACAACTTGGAGGATCTTTATAAAAATTACACGTATAACATAAATTTATGTTATAACCTGCTAATAAATGAGCATGTGCACCTCTACCCTGATAAAAAGAGCTGGGAGGAGGAATACTGAGGCGAGCCATTGGCTGGGTTTTGGCGTGCTATGGGTATAAATGACATGATCCTGGACGTTACAAAGCCTATAAGCAATGCAGTAGAAAAAGGGTACAAAAAAAGGTACAGGCTACGAGCTACTGTATTGGCCCAAAATGGGTTTAGTTACTACCCTGAGGCTATAACTGATTATGCCACGCAGTTTGGACAGCTAAACCTAAGCAACTATAAATGATCCATAAGCCATACAACTAAATTAGAGGTAATAACCGTGCTAAAAAATGGTTTGGATAATAGCCTAACACCTGAGCAGGTGGCCAAAGATATTGAGGCCATACAGCCAAGGGTGTTTAGTAAGGCAAGGGCAAGGACAATAGCAACCACAGAAATTGGTAAAGCCTACGAGTACGGTAACTACATGCCAGTACAGCAGTTAAACAGTGTAGGTGTTAATGTTAAAAAATATTGGCTAACTTGCAATGACGCAAGAGTAAGGCCTGAGCACATGGCGTGCGAGGAGGAGGGGCGAAAGCCACTTGACTATGTATACCCAAGCGTTGGCGTAGAAATATGCCCAGAGGGTGTTAACTGCCGTTGCTCAATGGAGTACGATTTTGATTTATAAACTAACATAGTAAAATGCAAGTAAAATTAACTAAAAACCAAGATTTTTTCCAAATTACTACCAAGTCAGTTAATGAAATTGTAGAAAATGACAAAGTAGTAGGGGTAGAAATTGAGGGGTACGCCTCTACAAAGGATAAGGACAGAGGTAAAGACATTGTAGAGCCAACGGCTTTTAAAAATGCTTTGGACTTATACATGACAAACCCAGTAGTATTATTGCAACATGATACGGACAAGCCTATTGGTTTGGTAACACAGGCTACAATAGACAGCAAAGGGTTATATGTAAAAGCTAAAATTACTGAGGACACCGATGGTGTATTTAGTAAACTAAAAAACAAAGTACTTAGAGCTTTTAGTATTGGTTACAGGATCAAAGACTACGAAATAAACGAGGTAAAAGACGACCAAGGGGACGTAACAGGTTGGGAGCAAATAATAAAAGACTTAGAGCTTTTTGAAATAAGCTTGGTAAGTATACCTATGAACCCATACGCCCTAACAAAAAGCATGGCTAATTGCTTTGAGGAGGTAAAGGAGGAAACAGTAGAAAATACAGAGGAAACACCAAGCGAGCCTGATACAAGCTGTATTGAGGACGACACTTTACAAGAAATAAACGAGGTAACAGAGGGAGAGAATACAGAAAACGAGGAAACAGTAGAAAATGACGAGCCAGTAGAAAACGAGGAAACAAAGGAAAATGAGGAGGAAACACCAGCAGAGCCAGTAGCTGAAAATGTAGAGGCTGAGGCTGAGGAAAACGAGCCAGTAGATAATACTGAAATAAGCGAGGAAACAGCAACGGACAACTCTGAAAATGTAGCTGAAACTGCTACAAGCGAGGGTGAAATAGACCAAGCTGAAAAAGCCGTAAATGTAGAATTGCAAAAAAAGGCCACATTTGATTATGAGGCTAAAATGTTAGAGCAGGATAAAAAAATTGCTGATCTAACTAAAAAATTGGACGATACCACAGAAATTGTAAAAGCATGTGTAGAGGTATTAAACCAATTAGACGCTACTGTACAAAACACAGTAGTAAAAACTGGTTTTGCTTATGAAGGACCAGCAGAACAAAGGCCAAGTGGTTATAAAGCTATAACAAACTTGGTTAAATCTATTTAATTTGTAATCTTTTTAAAAAATGAATTTAAAAGAATTAACAGTAAAAGCTAAAAAGCTTTGGGATCCTAATTTTGTAGAGGATCAAAACGTAGCCGAGGACGTAAAGGCTAATGAGGTTATGCACACTACTAACACAGGTTTTGGTAAAGAACTTATACCAGTAAATGTTATGTTAGATCCTATGTTGGACTTGGTGCCTGAATACTCTAAACTTTTACCTTTATTGCCAGGTAATCATGGTAACAACATGCCTATTAGTGCAAAAGTACCTGTATTATGAGAGGCAGACCTATTTAAAGGTAACAGTGAGTGGACTACATGAGCTGGTGCTTTTGTTACACCTGCTAACAACTGACCACACACAGGAGAGGTTACTATTGCTCAATGACAATACATACTAACAGTATCTTTGTCTAAGCAAGAATTAAATTACGGACCTGCTCAATTAGAGGCTTTAATTAGAGAAAGAATAAACAGAGCTGCTGCAAGAACTATTGACGCTGTAATTATTAACTGAGACAGCGAAACATGAGCAACAGGAAATGTAAACAGCGACGACGCAGCACCAACAGCTGGACTTTACTACCTACAAAATGACCATGGTATTAGAGAATTAGCTATAAACAACTCTAAAACAGTTAACGCTGGAACATTGGACAGCTGAGACTTTTTGAGTGTTATTGCTTTGTTAGATCCTTTATACCAAGCTCAATTACAAGATTTGTTAATTATCATGCCAAGTACAGTATACATGAAAACTTTGGCTTTAACAGAGGTTGTAACAATGGATAAGTTTGGACCAAACGCAACTATTGCAAGTGGTATTTTGGCTAAGATATGGAACGTAGATATTTTAGTTGCAAGAGACCGACCAATGGCAGAGGCTGATGGTAAAGTAAGTGCGACTGCGTCAAACAACACTAAATGATCATTTGGAGTTGTTTATAAACCAGCTGTACAATACTGATTTGGACAACCATTAGAAATTGACGCCTTTAAAGTACCAGGAAAATGAGTTGACTTGGTAGCTACTATGGAATTTGGTTTTGCTATTGCAAACTCAGTAGCTGGACTTGGTGCAACTGTTGCAGCTTGAATAAATGTAACTGTCTAATTGTACTATATAACTTTGCTAAGGGGGTACGCTTTGTACCCTCCTTGGTAAAGGCTTTACATGTATAAATTTGTAAAATGATCAAAACTTTAAAAAACATATCAAAGGACGAGCAGTTGGTAAGTACTATAAATGGTAAGGAAACAGTAAAAGCTGGGGCAACTTTTGAAACAGCAAAGGCTGAGGAATTACTAAGAAATTACAAAAACTTGTTTGTAGAGGTAGAGGAAAACGACGTAAAAGAGCCAGTAAAAGAGGAAAAAGAGGCAGACGAGGAAATAAGAAAACCAGCAAAAAAGACTTTAAAAGATAAATAATTTACTATGTATGTAACACTTGCAGAGTTTAAAGACTATATAGGTGTAAGCTGAAACGAGAGCGACAGCACTTTAACCAGTATGCTAAAAAGTGCTGAGGAGTTACTAAACAAACTATGTGGAGTAACTACTTTTGATCAAACAGAGGACGAGGAATTGGTAGACCTTAGAAAGGTTTATACAAACTATTATGGCCTAAATATGTATTTAACAAATAAGCCAGTACAAAGCATATTACAAATAGACGGTGCAGATTATAACGGTGTACTTGGTGTAGACTATATAATTGCACAGGATCGTAAAGTAATATTTAAAAATTTAACTGTAAACGACAATTTTGGCTTTATGAAAATAAAGTATAAATGGGGTTATGATAGACAGGCCCAAGTTTGAGACGCAACAGTAGACCAGCTACCTGAGGATATTAAACAGATGGTAAAAATGTTGGCAAGTGGTATGTGGCTTAAAAAGGACTACCAAGGTGTAAGCCAGTATAGATTATGAGACGAGAGCATAAGCTTTGGTACAGTTTGAGAGCAAACAGCAGAGCAACAGTACTACGATTTTGTTAAAATATTAAACAAGTATAAAAATTTTAATTTGCCTGCGTAAAAATGAGCATGTTATTTAATAAAAAAGCACAATTATATACTTATACAAGGGACGCCAATAATGTTAGCCACTACACAGCTGGTAGCATGTTTGCATGCGCAATACAGCCAGTAGGTACAAAAGATGGCTTTGAACAAGGTACAATGTTTAATGTAAAAAAAATGTACACGCAAAAAAGCCTAAGGGTTGGTGATAAACTGGAAATAGACGGCGTAGCATATATTGTTAACGAAATTGAGGACTGGCAAGGTACAAAAAGGAGCTTTTACAAAGTAATAATACAAAAGTCAAATGGTAGTTAGTGTAGCCACAGATGGGGACATAGAAAAAGTAAGAAAAATGAGCGTAAATATAGGTTTTGCTGTGGAGATATTACTACAAAAAATAAGCCAAAAGGTGCAAAACTATGCTAAGGAAAATGCACCAGTTGGAGAGTATAAAAACGGTAGGCAATGAGGTACGCTAAAAAGGAGTTTGAGCCATAATTGGGACCAGGTAAAGTCAGGTATTGCTATTGTGGGTAGCCCAGTTGCATACTCACGTAGGAGGGAGTACGAAAACAACCTACACCCATGGACCAAGTTTTATTTAAAAAGGTGATACACTGAGCACGTACCCGAGTATAAAGACATAATAAAAAAAGCTTTATCCGAAAAACTTAACTAATGGAGACATACAGCTTTAAAGCAATAGGAGACGCAATATATAATAAAATGTTGGAAATAAAAAACACTGATCAAAGAGTTGGTGCAGTTTATAATTATGACATAAAAGTAGAGGGAGGTATAAGCCTACCTGCAATTATTATTACTCCTGGTAATGGTACCAGTGGTTATTTGGATACATGCAACTACACAAACCAAGTAAATTATGAGGTAAGACTGGTTGACAGGATCCAGGACGACATAGCAACCGTAGAGGATAATATAAGGGTGGTTGCTGACATGGTAATGGCAAAGTTACAGGAGTTAGGGACTATTACACGGACTAATAATAATTGATACACAGTAAAATGTGAGTTTGATTATTTACGGGGGTTTACGGACACCCAGGAGCCTTTAAGGGTTTTCCAAGTAACATGTAAATTTATAACTATAAATAAATAACCATGGCAAAAAAAAGGTGTATAGACTGAGCTTGTGAAATGGTACAGGACAGCTCAATTATAGAAAAAAAAGAGGCAGGGCAAAAAAGGTTTAGTTTTCCAAAGTTTGGTATAAGTATTTTGGCTAAGAGTTTGGAGGAGGCAGAGGAAAAAATAAAGGCCCTAACTGGTGGAGATTATGAAAACAAATCTATTTAGTTTATAATAAATTACAAAAATGTCTGACGCTTATATTGGTAGGAGGTCTGCAATATGACTTTGAAAAGAGGCAACAGCTGGTACAGCTGTAAGTGCCCAAGTATGGATCCCAAAGGAGGGAGGGGTACTAAACCCAAGTTTTGAGGAGGCAGTAGATAGCTCAGGTTACTGAGTTATTGACGAGGTATACGAAAGCTATACAACCAAAAATACCTCAGCAATTACTTTAACAGGTATTGTAAGGGACGATTTTATAGGTTATTTGCTTTTAGGTGCTTTGTGAAAATACACAAAATTATACTGCGTAAAAGGTACACCAAGTGGTGGTACACCTGCAAGGGGTGACGTTACAACATGAGGTGCTACACTAAAAAAGATAGTAGAAATTAACGAGGTTGTATATTACTTTTTTGACCAGGCTGTAACAGGTACAATAACAGATGGTACATGGAGTATGTCAGTAACTGCTGTAAGTGGTGTAAACGCACACTTTTTTGAGAGGTTAAACAGCAATAACCACCCTACGTTTACTTTGTACGACGACGATCCAGTAGCTGGTGCAAAAGCTCCATACTGCATGGTAAATAGTTTTGAGTTAACATGCGAGGTAGCAGACTATGTAAAGTTTAGTGCAGAGTTTATGGGTAAACAAATGCAAACTGCAACAGCTCAAAACCCAGCTTATGCTGACGAGGCACCATTTTTGGCAAGTATGGCTGGTGTAAGTTTTGCTGCTAATGAGACAGGGTTAAATAATGCAAGTACTCAATGTATGCAAAATTTTAGGCTAACGATCAATAAAAATTTAACTGACATACAGTGTTTTGGTAGTACGGATATAGATAGCCTACATAACCAACAATTTACAGTAGATGGTGACTTTGAGGCACTTTATACAAGTACTACTCTAAGGGACTATGTAATAAACAGCGAAAAAAAGGCCCTAAGGTTTTTTGTAGAAAACCAAAACGCTGAGGCTTTGGCTACATGAGTTTACCCAGCAATTTATATTGACTGCATGAAAGTAGGACTAAATGAGTGGACAAAAACAGATAGTAATAACGATATAGTAAAGCAAACAATGTGATTTACAGCACAATACGACAACGCAACTAATGCAACTATTGAGGTATTGCTACTAAACAGCAACAGTACAGGTTACTAAAATAATGCAGTTTACAAAATAATGGGTGGTTTTAGGTTTTGCTCTTGTTTTCCTACTACCACCCTGCTTAAAACAGGAGCTTATTTAAATTATAAAAAACAAGGCAATGGAAATTACAATTAACGGTACAGCAAAAAATGTGGAATTTAAACCAATTTATACAAGGTTGGTAGATCGTGAGTTTAACAACATTTTATTTGGTAACAGTAAAGCCAGCACCAAATCAAATGATGTTGAAATTGAACTAAAAAACATGCAACTGGCAAACGATTATTTAGTTATGGCAATGACCAACCTAACACAGGAGGACATAGACCAAATGGATACAAACAGCTACAACGAAATACTAAAAAAGGTGGCTGAGATCAAAAATGGGAGTAACTAACGACGAAATTATAACCCAATTTATAAGAACTTTGAGGACTGGGCATAGTGTAAGTAAGGAGCACAGGGACTACATACTTATTAAAGAGCTTTACCACTGTACACCAAGCGAGCTGGACAACCAAAACGAGCACATGCTACAATTACACTATACCATGCTAATGGAGGAGAGAAAATGGGAACACATAGAAAACGAAAGGGCAAAGCAAAGGCAAAAAAATTCACATAAATAATTATAAAAAATATGGCTGATACAAACTATGTAATAGATCTAATATTGGAGGCCAAAAATAATGCAACGGCCGAGCTTAATAAAATTGGTGGTAATATAGACCAACTAAAAGAAAAAAGTATAAAAATGTCTGAGAGCACCAAAACAGCTTTAAAGGCTGTGGGTGCTGCTGCAACGGCTGTGGCTGGTGCTGTAATTGCTGTTGGTAAAAAAGCCGTAGACAGTGCAGTACAAATGGAGCCAGTAAAAAATAGTTTTGAGAGGCTAAGCGATAGTGTGGGTGTAAGTGCTGACGAAATGCTAAAAGCTATGCAAAAGGCAAGTAAAGGTACTGTGTCCAATTTTAACTTAATGAGTGCTGCAAATAAAGCATATAGTTTGTGAGTAGTAAAAAATACTGACGAAATGACCACCCTAATGGAAATAGCCAGGGTAAAAGGACAGGCCATGGGTAGGACTATGGAGGAGGCTTTGGAGGATATAGTAACCTGACTTGGTAGAGGTAGTGCAATGATCCTGGACAACTTGGGTATAGTAATTAAGCAAAGCGAGGCCCAGGAGGAATATGCAAAAAGTATAGGTAAAACAGTTAGCCAATTAACAGAGGCAGAGAAAAAGCAGGCCCTCATAAATGCAGTAGTGGCACAGGGTAAGGAGGAATTGGCAGCAGCTGGGGAGGTTGCCCTAACTATGGCTGAGAGGCAAGCACAATTAAATACTACATGGGAAAATATAAAGGTAACCCTTGGGGAGGCCTTAGTACCAGTATTGGAAAAATTACTAAACTTTTTACAGCCAATACTGGATAAAGTAGCAGACTTTATAGCAAATAATAGCGAGCTGGTAGCAGGTACACTAAAATGGGTAGCTGGTATAGCTGCTTTGGTTGCAGGTTTAAGTGGTTTAGCTTTGGCTTTGCCAGCAATAACCACAGCAATAGGTACCCTAACAGGGCCAATAGGTTGGGTAATAGCTGCAATAGGGCTACTTGCAACAGCTTGGAGAAATGACCGAGGAGGAATACAGGAAAAAACAAGGGAGGTAATAGACTTTGTAAAGCCTTATATTGAGGAGCGAATAGGTGGGCTCCAAAAGTTTTGGGAGGAACACTGAGAGGCTATAAAAATATATTTACAAGCCTTTTGGGACTTTGTGCAAATGTTAATTAGTACAGCATTGGATGTAATAAAGCTTGGTTTTGAGTGATTTTTTACAGCCATTGGTGTGTTGGTGGACATATTTAATGGAGACTGGCAGGCAGCATGGACTAAAATAAAAGATTTTGGGGCAAATATTGTAAAAACCATAGATAATATAATGACAAAGGCCTTTGGCGATATGTGGACTAATATAAAAAACTGATTTATGGAGGGGTATAATTGGATCGTAGACAAAATAAATGCCTTAGTAGATAAAATAAAAAAAGCTGTACAGGCTTTAAAAGATGCTTGGAACAGTGCAAAGGAGTGGCTTGGTTTTGGTGGTGATAAAAGCACCAGGGCGAGCTGAGGGCCAGTATACCAAGGGCAACCATATTTGGTTTGAGAAAATGGACCAGAAATGTTTGTACCAAGCCAAAATGGTAGTATTGTTAAAAATGAGGATCTAAACAGCATGGGTGGTGGTAACCCAATTACTGTAAATATAAACATGGGAGGTGTGGCAGTATCAAACGAGGCAGACGAGCAAAGCCTGGCAAATACAATAGCTGAGACTATAACAAGGCAATTAGAGCTATACAAAAAAGGTATTTATTAAAATAATATATAAAATATGCCTGATCTATGACATTTTAATAGTATATTGTTTAACGGTGGTAAAAGAGGTGCAACCTGAGCTGGTGCAGACGACATAGTATTTAACGGCTTTGGGTTGCAAAACCAAAACTTTATAACCAGCGATATAAATTTTTGGAATATGCCAAAAATAAACCTGCTAACATACGACAACCCTAAAAACGACGGTGGTGGTGTTTTAGATAGATTTTACAAGCAAAGGACTATAACACTGGCTGGTAGCATACTTGGTACAGACAGCGAGGATATAGAAAATAAAATAGATGCCTTAAAAAAGGCACTGAGTGTTAAAACAGGTTACTTAGATTTTAAAGTTAATTGAGTTTACCGTAGGATATTATGTAGCCTAACAAATAGTGATATAATAAACAGGGCCCACTATGATGTGGACAAAGGTAAATTTAAGCTAACTTTTACAGCTTTGGATCCATTTTGGAGCGAAAAAGTTTGGAGCAGTGCTTTATTTACAAGTGTAAATGCTGAAATAAACGAGGATATAAACAACGAGGGTAGCCAATACAGCAACCCTATAATAAACATACTGGTAAATAGTGCCAGCAGTGTTACACAGCTAAAAGTAAAAATTTGAGACAACCAAATAATAATAAATGAGACTATAAATACAGACGATATTGTGGAAATAGATACAATAAACAAGGTAGTAACTATAAACGATGCCAGCATAGATTTTGGTGGTAAATTTCCAAAATTAGAGGCTGGTGTAAATAACTTAAATGTAGTAAGTAACGGTACATACAATTACGACATAAGTGTTTTATTTAGTAAAAATTACTTGTAATGCCAACAGCCAGCGAGGTAATAATTACATGATCCATGCAAGTTGGGGCTACCCTCACGGTAAGTTACCAATACACAGGCACTAACCCTGAGTGAGCCACTGAGTACCAGTGGTATAGAAATGGGGAGGCTATTATTGGCGAGACAAGTAATACATACACTTTGCTAATAACGGACCAAACATGCGACATAATTTGTGCAGTTTGCCCAATAGACGACCAAGGTAATGTATGAGAGGTGGCATATAGTGAGCCATTGGACATCCAATACTATGCAGTAACAGTAGAGCCAATAGAAAAACAATACATAGTAAAACTATATAATGCTAACATGCAATTTGTAAAGGTTTTGCCTGCTGGTTTAATTACTAACGATATAAGCTTTACAGAGAGCATAGATGCAGGACAGGGAGAAATGAGCCTAAATGTAAACCTGCCAATAGACACAAATTACTTTAATGGTATAAGGTACTGTAAAGTGTATGTAAGCGATAATACAGGTGTAGATAATTTGCTAATATATAGTGGTTGGCTAAGTAAAGTTAGTAGGGTTTATAGCAACCAAAAAGAAAATATACAAGTAGTATTTTTAAGCTTGTTTAGTTTATTGCAGGAGGTAATAATTAGAAAAGACGGCCTCCAAAATGGGGATAGTGTTTTTACTAAAACATGAGATCCAGCAAATATACTAAAATTTATTATAGATTATTTTGTTAGCATATACCCAAATACATTGAGTTATACAGCCAGCAGTATAGATACATACGGTACAAGTATAACACTGGAATTTAACACAAATAATTGTGGGGATGCTATACAAAATTTAGTAAATGGTTTAAGCTATTACTTGTTTGTTTGAGCAGACGGAGTTGTACATTTTCACCCTACACCAGTAAGTGCCACACACTTGCTAACATACGAAAAAGATATAACAGCCCTAACAGTACCTGAGGATAAAGAAAAAGTGGCAAACACAGTACAAGTAACATACAACGATAATGGGACAAGTACACCAACCAGTATTGCCACGGATCCTACAAGTATAAGCTTATATGGAGTAAAAGAGGTGGTACTGTCAAGGGAGGATCTAACAAACCAAACAAGTGCAGAGCTATACAGGGACGAATACCTAAACGAACACAAAAACGAGGTACAAAATATACAGCTAACGGTTAGCTGCTTATACCCAATAGAAAATGTGCACCCATGAGACACAGTAAAAATTAGAAATAACGATCTAAATATAGATAATGCACAAATATACAAAGTTACATACAAGTACGAGCAGGTACAAGTAACACTAAACTATTATACAAATATTGCTGAGCAAATTTTTAAATAATAAAAAGCTACAAAATGAGTAGGTACACAAACTTTGATATGGCAAACAATGTATTTGGTACTTTAAGTACACCTATTAGTAGCCTTGCAACTACAATACAAGTAAGTACAGGCCAAGGTGCAAGGTTTGCTGTAAACATGCTGGCTACATTGGAGCACATGGAGGGTAATAAAGTTACTAAAAGGGAAATTGTACTAATAACCAATATAAGTGGGGACAGCCTAACAGTAGTTAGAAAATATGCAGCATGTCCAAGCAATGACGATGCGAACACACAAAGCCAGGTAAGTTATAGCTTTGATCCTGACGACAGCTTAAATGCTTATATTGCAAAGGAGCACTTTACACAAATAAGCCAAAGCATAAATGACTTAATGGACAACGGTAACGACAGGCTGTGGGTAAAACCAAATGGAGGTTTAAGTATTACTGTAACAGCAGGTAATGCAAGAGTTGGTACAGCTGAGATTTACTATGCTGGTGGTACTGCCACCCTAACGGACAATGCCACAAACTATGTAGAGCTAACAGGTGCTGGTACAATAAATGTGTCCACAATAGGTTGGGACACAAAATTTGATAAATTAGCAAAAATTACAACCTCAGGTGGTGCTATAACAAATATTGAGCACTGGAAAATGGATACAGTTTGAGGTGTAATGAGTGCAAGTGCTGGTTTTAAAAATGTTAGCAACTGTGTATATAATAACAAATGAGAATTGGTACAATTTACAGCCGATAGTGTACAATACAACTTAACTTATGAAAATTGACTACTAAAAACTATAAGCTTTGGTGAGGCTTTGTATACAATAACTTATAGCAATGGTAGGCTTGTATCCGTTGTAGAGAGTTAAAATTTTTATAATATAATTTGATCAAAATGTTAGTAATAAATGCAAACAATGCCCAAGAGTGATTTATTTTAAGTAATAGTCAGCTGGGTGTATATCCTGATTTGAAAAGTAACCTGTTTTTGTCATTAGATAATTTAATGGATGTGGCGGCAAATACTACACCAGCTACACAAACGGCTGTTGAAACTATTTGAGGCACAAATATAAATAGGTACTCTGTAAGGTTT
>JAEEGL011552824.1_pt1 | contig 17960 bp, 13 predicted proteins | sample 9134231 | NCBI WGS metagenome assembly JAEEGL01 (sample SAMN16246548, study PRJNA631951) | gut metagenome | biome: gut microbiome; feature: rumen; material: fiber-attached | host: Bos | place: Iran: Karaj | collected 2018-10 | reverse complement strand
TTTTTCAGATACAAACGCGACTCAAAGGATATTTTGAAAGGCGTCGATCTTACCGTCAAAAAAGGCGAGATACGCTTCATTTTCGGCGGCAACGGCTGCGGAAAAACGACGCTTTTGCAGTGCTGTGCCGGACTTTTAAAGCCTTATTCCGGCAAAACGGAGATTTTCGGCAAAAAAATAACGTCGTACAAAAACGGCGAGCTTTACACCGGCTGCGTTTCAATGCTCTGTCAGGACGCGCACACCGTTTTCACGCACGAGACGATAGGCGCGGAATTCAAAGGTTTTGATATAAAAGAGCTTCCGTACGATATATCGCCGATAATTGACAGGCACCCGTACGACGTGTCCGGCGGCGAGCTTCAAATGGCGGCGCTCTGCCGCGTACTGCTCGGCAAACCGCGCCTTATACTGCTTGACGAGCCGACGAAAGGCATGGACGCGGCGGTGAAAAAGATATTCACGGACGTTCTGTTCAAGTTGAAAGAGCAGGGCGTATCCGTCGTTATCGCCTCGCACGATACGGAGCTTGCAGCACAGTGCGCGGACACCTGCTCAATGATGTTTGACGGGCAGATAGTCTGCAGCTCAGATACGGCGGAATTCATGCGCGGCAACAGCTTTTACACAACGGATAAATGCAGGATGACGGGGGGCAAGCTGATATGACCGTTATAGAAAACAAAAACGCCCGCACCGCCATACGCGTAGCCGTCCCGGTCATACTTACCGCCGCCGCGGTACTGTGCGCGCTTTTTGCGTCGGACGGCAGAAAATACGCGGTCATAACCGTAATAGCCACGCTTTTGTCGCTTTTGCTGTTCCTTGCCGGATTTGACAAAAGGCGCATAGGCTCGCGCCGGCTCGTTTTGGGCGCGGTGTTCATAACGCTTGCCGTCGCCGGCAGATTCATACCGCAGATAAAACCGCTCACCGCCGTAGTCATAATAAGCGGTATGTTCACGGGCGCTGAAACGGGATTTCTCGTTGGCGCGGTGTCGGTACTTATATCTAATATATTTTTCGGAAACGGACCGTGGACGCCGCTTCAGATGACGGCTATGGGGCTTATCGGCTTTTTCGGCGGCGTGCTTTCAAAACCGCTTAAAAAGAGCAAAATAATTTTAGCGCTTTTCGGCGTCGGCTGCGGCATTTTCTATTCAATGTTTATGGATATATGGACCACCTGCTCCGCTACCGGCTCTCTGCAGTTTTCGGCTTATCTGAATTCGGTAGTTGCGGCGATACCGTTTACGATTATATATTCCGTCTCAAACGTCATATATCTGCTCCTCTTAACGCCGCCTTTTCAGAGAAAGCTTGACAGGATAGCGGAAAAATACGGCTTATAGACCCGAATATTGCTTATTTTTATATTGACAAATACCGATCGGTATGATAGAATAGAAAAAAAACAAAGGAGAATAAAATGAAAAAGTTGATTTCCGTAATTATCTGCCTTGCCATGATAATTACAGCTACCGTATCAGTCGTCGCAAACGACGTTCTTCGCGATGAAGAAGAAACGACCGTCGTAGGCGATATGAACGGCGACAAAGAAGCCGACAACAAAGACGTTGTAACGCTTTTCAGATACGTATCATCCGGCGAAAGACTGGAAGACGAGTCCATGTACGACTTCAACGGCGACACCGCGGTCGACAACAAGGACGTTGTGGCTCTGTTCAGATACCTGAGCAGCGGCGCTGTCGAAACGTCGGAAGTTACCGATGAACCCGAGACGGATCCCGAAGAGTCCGAGACCGAACCCGACGAGACCGAAACGGAACCCGACGAGACCGAAACGGAACCCGACGAGACCGAAACGGAACCCGAAGAATCCGAGACCGACCCCGAAGAGACCGAAGAACTGCCGGAAGGCTTTGAAATGTTCGTTTACGAAGATCCGATGCTCGGTGAACTCGTATACTTCGGCATTATGGAAGGATATACTTACGACGAAAACTACCTGGGAACAGGAGTTCCTTCAGTAGTTAAAGAAGGCGTTCCCGACGGCACCTGCTTCTTCAACATGGCTACGCAGGGTAATTACGAGCCGTTTACCGAGGAATCCGCAATACCGTTCCTCAACGCCACGCAGAAAAACTTCAACAATGCGTTCGGCAACTATACGTTTGACGGACTTACTACGGAAGAGATCGAAGACGGCGTGATCTTTTCAAGGCTTGACTGGACGTGGGACAACGGCATACAGCAGTCCCTTGTAAGGATACACTTTGATTACTGCACCGTCATCATCCAGTTCGCAACGTGGTCGACCGTACCGGAAGGCATGGAAGAATTCGACGCCATGATGGCAACTCTCGGCATCTGCGCAGAGGCTCTTGAAGAATAAATAAAAAACTGTCGCCGCCGGCTTTTCGCCGGCGGCGAATTTTTAGATTTCATATGTATTATATTGACAAATACACGGCGTTGTGGTAAAATCAAAGAAAAAGGAGGATGTGACCATGAAAAAAATCATTTCCGTAATTATCTGCCTGATAATGATAATTACAGCGGCCGTATCTGTTCTCGCAAACGACGTTCTTTTGACCGAAGAAGAAGTCGTCGTAGGCGATATGAACGGTGACAAAACAGCCGATAACAAAGACGTTGTAACGCTTTTCAGATACGTATCGTCCGGTGAAAGAGCGGAAGACGAGTCGGTATACGACTTCAACGGCGACACAGCGGTCGACAACAAGGACGTCGTTGCTCTGTTCAGATATCTGAGCCGCAGCGCGGATGATACCGCGGAAGAGACCGAAACTGAACCCGAAGGATCCGAAACGGAGCCCGACGAGACCGAGACCGAAGATGAGACCGGATTCGTAATAGACGAAAACGATCCCGAATGGATAAACGGCATAAAGATCGGCACGCGCGAGGAGCTGCTCGAATTTGCAAACAAGGTAAACGGCTCGATCGATAATTTCTCCGGCAAAACGATATGGATAACCGAGGACATAGATCTTGACCCCGACAACACGTGGGAGACAAACTGGAATCCGCTTTCAACGGCAATGCTGGAAGACGCTACCATAAACGGCGCCGGTCACACGATAACCGGCATGAGGATGAAACCCGCGCAGGTAAGCGGCCCCATGGGATTCATAGGCAAGGCTGCCAACAAGATAACAATAAAGAACCTTACGTTCGATCACGCAGTGCTCGAAGGCGCGCCCAAACACTCCGGCATAGTGATAGGAGAACTCAGCGCCGGCGGACAGACGTTTGAAATAGAAAACGTCAAAGTCACAAATTCCATAGTCAGCGGCGAGATAGGAGAAGCGGGCAACATCAAAAACGTAAGCTTCCGTCTGGGCGGCATAGTCGGCGCAAACATATACGGCGATACCGTATACGTTCACGGCTGCACCGTTGACGGGATCGAGATATGCGGCTTCCACAACATCGCGGGACTCGTAGGCTGCACGCTTGACGGCAAATACGTAATAGAAGACAACACCGTAAAGAACGCGTCGCTTATCTATTCCGCTTCGTTCAGCACTTCGTATCCGGCGGACGCGTCAAGATATTTTGCGGACCCGTTCTACGAGGTGACAAACTACTGGGGCGAATACCATACGGACGTTGATTTAAGAAACGGCAACAATTATGAAACCATTGATTCCTGGGATATAGTAAACGATCTCCACTATGACGGAGAAGAGGGCAAGAGCGACGACTATCCCGGCCAGTTCCCGGCAAAGGACAGTATCACGAGGCCGAAAGACGATCCCAGCAGACCCAAATAAAATTGATATAAAAGGCGGTGAAAGCCGCCTTTTCAATTTTGCAGGCGCGGTATTTTACAAAACTCCTTCCGTCACGGCTCCCTCCCCGAGGGAGCTGTCATCCCGGATAATTCCGGGATGACTGAGGGAGTTTTCTTTCACTCTGTCAAGGCGGTGAAAACCGCCTTTTTTCTTTATTATATTTATTTACGAAAAAAGGGTTGATTTATTGCATAATTTGAGTATAATGATATAATAGAAAAATATCGGAGGTCAAAATGGTAACGGTATCGTCTGTCAGCGCCGGCTCCGCCGCGGAAAAGGCGGGGATAATGGTGGATGACATAATTTTATCAATAGACGGTCATCAGATAAAAGACGTGCTGGATTACCGTTTTTATATAACCGAGCCGCGCCTGCAGATACAGATACACAGAGGACCGGAGCTTCTTACCGTAACGCTTGAAAAGGAAGAATACGAGGATCCCGGGCTTGAATTTGAGACGTATCTCATGGACGAAAAGCAAAGATGCAGAAACGCCTGTATCTTCTGCTTCATAGACCAGATGCCGAAAGGGTGCAGGGAGTCGCTTTATTTTAAAGACGACGACGACAGACTGTCGTTTCTGCAGGGCAACTATATAACGACGACGAATCTGTCGGACGAGGAGATAGACCGCGTCTGCAGGATGCATCTGTCGCCTATCAACATATCGGTCCATACGACTAACCCCGAGCTGCGCGTTTTTATGATGAAAAACAAAAACGCCGGCAAGGTGATGTCAATAATGCGTAAATTCGCGGACGCCGGCATCACGATGAACGGACAGATAGTGCTCTGCAAGGATATAAACGACGGTAAAGAGCTGCAGCGCAGTATGGAAGACCTGCAGTCGCTTTACCCGGCGATGCAGAGCGTGTCTATTGTGCCGTGCGGACTTACCGCGCACAGAGAAAATCTGTATCATATAGAGCCGTTTACGTCCGAAGACTGCCGCGCGGTCATAAAGCAGATAGAGAGTTTTTCATCAAAATGCTATAAGAAATACGGCAGCAGGATTTTTTTCGCGGCGGACGAGTTCTATCTGAAGGGCGGCGTGAAGCTGCATAAGGCGTCTTATTACGAGGGCTATCCGCAGTATGAAAACGGTGTGGGCATGGTCGCCTGCATGTACGACGAGCTGCCGTATGAGATAAAACAGCTTGACTGCGATCTGTCCGGCAGAAAAGCAACGCTGATAACCGGCGAGGCGGCGTACGAAGTCATACGCGATATGGCGGAGATGATAAACAAAAAGACCGGCGCGGAGCTTGTTGTTAAGGAAATCAAAAACAACTTTTTCGGCGGCGGAGTCACCGTGTCCGGCCTCGTGGTCGGCGCGGATATAGCGGAACAGCTGAAAGGTACAGACTGCGGCGAATGCATATTCATCCCGACCGTTATGCTGCGTCACGGAGAAGACGTGTTCTTGGACGACATGACCGTGCCGGAGCTGTCCGATAAATTAGGCGTACCCGTATATGCCGTACCGTCAGACGCGGCGGCGGCGGGGGAGATAGTGGAAAAATTAAGAATTAAGAATTAAGAATTCAGAATTTGAAAGTTTTGAAATGAAAAGAAAATACTACACAAAAATGAAAGACGACGAGGTCAGGATTTTAAAAATCGGGCGTGATGCGATTTTTGAATTTCTGTATGAAACCTTGTTAGGCGAAGAAGACCGTACTTTCAACGTCGATTCGCTTAAAGTATATAACAAAATTGCGATGGATTGGGAAAGCGGAGAATTTATATTCGCCGTGTGTAACGAGCCGAAAGACGAAAAAGCAAAATCATTTTGCGAAAGCTTTGACGTTGAAAAACTTATTAAACTTATACCCGATACAACGGAGACTGTATTAAAGAATACTCCGTATAAATCCTACAGCATAAACGAATTAAACGAGCTTTTGAAATCAGAAAATGATGAAAAAAGCTAACGTGATGTAGTTTTTGCAAAATAAGGTGTCGCCAGAGCCGACGAATTGTGCGGCTTGCGCCGCTCTTGGGGTTCCCCGCCCGTGAACCCCCAAAAACTCGACAAGCTCGTTTTCGGGGAACCCCGGTCGCCCCCTTTCCGGGAACCCCCATTGCTCACTATGTTCGCAACGGGGAACCCCTTCATCCACCCCAAACCCCGCCATCCCCCCGAATTTTCGGGGCTTTTGACGGGCGATCAATGATCGCCCCTACCGTGCCAATAACGTTCGCGTAAGCGAACTCATAGTATTGCAAAGCAATTCATAGTTTCCGGCAAAGCCGGGATCATAACGCGGCGCAAGCCGCTCATAACTCTAAAACGGAGATATAAAATGTCAAAACCGATAGTAGCGATAATAGGCAGACCGAACGTCGGCAAAAGCACGCTTTTCAACAAGCTTGCGGGTCAGCGCATAGCGATAGTCGACGACACGCCGGGCGTGACGCGCGACCGCATTTATACCGAGGTCGAGTGGAACGGCAGGACGATTTTAATAACCGACACCGGCGGCATAGAGCCTAAAACGGACAACGAAATATTAAAGCACATGAGGACCCAGGCGGAGACCGCCATTGAAATGGCGAACGTCATCGTTTTCATGGTGGACAGCCGCGCCGGGCTGACCGCGGACGACGTACAGATAGCGAGGATGCTTCAGAAGGCGAAAAAGCCCGTCGTCGTCGCGGTAAACAAGATAGACAACGTGGGCAATCTGCCGCTTGAATACTACGAGTTCTACGAGCTCGGTTTTCCGGACGATCCCATAGCGCTGTCGTCTCTGTCCGGCACGGGCACGGGCGATCTGCTTGACGCGATACTTGAAAAATGCCCGGAGGACGACGGAGTGCAGGAAGAGGACGACCGCATAAAAGTTGCCGTCATAGGCAAGCCGAACGCCGGAAAATCGTCTATCGTCAACAAAATAATCGGTCAGAAGCGCATGATCGTTTCCGATATCCCCGGCACTACGCGCGACGCGGTCGACGCCGAGGTGGATAACGAATACGGAAAATACACGTTCATTGACACCGCCGGCATAAGAAAACAGTCCAAGATCTCCGATAACATAGAGCGTTACAGCGTTCTGCGCGCAAAAGCCGCGGTGGACCGCGCGGACGTCTGCCTTATAATGATAGACGCGTCCGAGGGCATAACGGAGCAGGACGAAAAGATCGCCGGCATAGCGCACGAGGCGGGCAAGGCGTCCGTGATCGTCGTGAACAAATGGGATAAAGTAGAAAAAGACAACAAGACCGTAAAAGAATTTACGGACGATATATATACCGCGCTGTCTTATATGACGTACGCGCCCATAATCTTCGTTTCGGCTCTTACCGGTCAGCGCATAGGAAAGCTGTTCGAGCATATAAACTACGTTTACGGTCAGGCTACGTTCCGCGCGACGACGGGTATGTTAAACGATCTTTTGAACGACGCGACGACGCGCGTACAGCCGCCGTCCGACAAGGGCAGAAGACTGAAAATCTATTATATGACGCAGACAGCCATACAGCCCACCACCTTCGTAATTTTCTGCAACAGCGCAAAACTGTTCCATTTCTCATACCAGAGATATCTGGAAAACCGCCTGCGCGAGACTTTCGGTTTCCGCGGCGTACCTATCAAGCTAATTATAAGGGAGCGGGGTGAATAGTTGATGATCGCAGGCTACGCGTTCAAAGACGTTTTCTATTACGGCCTTTTATATCTTTCCAATCAGAGCGGCACGGCGCTTTTCATCATATCAATGATACTGATCTGCGCCGCGGGCTATCTGCTCGGCAGCGTCAACACGGCGATAATACTGTCCAAAAAAGTCTACGGCAAGGACATAAGAGAATGCGGCAGCGGAAACGCCGGCATGACGAACGTCCTGCGTACCTACGGCAAAAAAGCCGCGGTGATAACCGTTCTGGGCGACGTGGGCAAAACCGGGCTCGCCTGCCTTATAGGTGCGCTGGTCTGGGGCCAGACCGGAGCTTTCTTGGCAGGTTTCGCCTCTATAATCGGTCACATGTGGCCCGTGTGGTTCAAATTCAAGGGCGGCAAAGGCGTTTTGTCGTTTGCGTCCGTGCTTTTGTTCTGCGCGCCGAAAGTATTTCTGATCTGCTTCACGATATTCTTTATAATAGTCGCGTTTTCCAAATACATCTCGCTCGGCTCCGTATCCTGCGCTTTGATAATGCCGATAATACTGTCAAGATTCATCGGCTCGCAGACGCTTATACTTATTCCCGCGATAATCATAGCGCTTATAGTCGTATGGAAGCACCGCTCGAATATAAAAAGACTGCGGGAGGGCAAGGAAAACAAGATACATCTGGGCAAGGACGGCGGATTTTTGCCGAAATGGATCCTCATAGTTATAAGCCTGGTGTTGACGGCGGCGTCCGTTCTGGCTATCGTATTTACGTTTAAAACCGAATACGCCGTGACGTATAAAAAGGATAAAATGACCTCCGCGTACCTGCGCATAATCTTTATAAACGAGAAAAACGCGTATTTCAACGGCGCGGAGCAGAACGATGAGCACGACGAGCAGATAATGCAGACGGCGCTTGACAAAGCAAAGCGGATACTCGTCACAAGAGACGCCGCTGCGGAAGACGGCAGAACGATCACGGACGGAGGCAGGTCCGCCGCGATAAATTATTTCAGTGATATACCGTCGCTTTACGGCAGCGCCGAAGGCGATACGGCGGAGACGTACTGCCACAGGATATACGGATACGATATATCTCCAAACGATATAGTAAAAGTTCAGGCGGCGCTCATATTCGCCGACGAATACAGGGAAGCGGTAACACAACAAAAAGCCGACGCGCTTTTATCCGAAGCTGAAGAAAACATCAAAGTATCTGAAAAAATACAGAAAGCCATAATAGACAAGTATTGATACCATGCCGAAAACCATACTTATAACTTCATTCAAAGGCGGCGTCGGAAAGTCAACGGCGGCCGCGAATCTGGCGTCAAAGCTGGCGCGCGCCGGCAAGCGTACGCTTCTGTGCGACCTTGACTTCGATCTCGGCACACTCGATCTCATAACCGGCTGCGAGGACAGACTCCTTTTCGATATATGCGACGCCGTGTACGGCAGAAGAGAGGTCGAAGACTGCACGGTCAAATTCACCTCTAACCCGAATCTGTTCCTGCTCGGAGCGCCGTTCAAATGCACGGATACGATAGAGCCGGACGATTTTGCACAAAGACTGAAAAATCTTTTCACGGGGTACGATTACGTCATACTCGACACTCCCGGCGCGGATTCCGTAACGCTCGCCGTAGGCGCAAAGTGCGCGGACGAGGCGATAGTCGTGGCGACGCATAATCCAACGTCGATCCGCGGAGCGGAAAAGACCGCACAGCGCCTGCGCGAAAACGGTATACCCTGCAAACTGCTTATAAACTGCTTTGACGGCAGATCCGTCAGCGAAAGCAAACGCGCCGGTATGCTCGATATGATAGACGCGACGAAAACGCCGCTTTTAGGCGTAGTCCCCTACGACAGAACGCTTATGTTCGCGCAGGAAAAAGGCGTTTTGGCGGAGACCGATGCGTTCGTCTCGTCAAAGGCGTTTGACAATATAGTGCAAAGGATCCTGTGCTCCGAGACCGGGGAGCGCCCGCGTCCCGTGCTTTACGGAGTGTCCGGGATTAAACGAAAAAAGGTATTGACAAAATAAATAATATAGTGTAAAATCATATCAAACAAGGAAAGGCGGATGAGGATATGGAAATAGCGCTCATTGCTCACGACAAGAAGAAAGAGCTTATGACTCAGCTTTGCATCGCATACTGTGGTATTTTAAGCAAGCACAATCTCTGCGCGACGAATATTACCGGAAAGTATATCACGGATGCGACAGGGCTTAAAATAGAGCGTCTTCTCCCCGGTACGCACGGCGGAGAACAGCAGATCCTTTCCAGGATAGCGTATAACGAAATAGATATACTTCTGTATTTCAGAGACACGTCCGGAGGCGAGCCGATGTCTGAGACCGAGGCGGACCTTATAAGGATGTGCGATATACACAACGTACCCGTTGCGACGAATATAGCCACGGCGGAAATACTTATACGCGCGCTTGACAACGGCGACCTTGACTGGCGCGAGATAGTAAACCCGCGTTCGGAGTATAATCTCAACCGCAAAAACGGGCACAGATAATGAAAAAACCGTATATTTACGCCGCCGCCATAGCGGCTTTGCTGATATTCGGCGCGCTTGCCGCGGTCTATCAGATAAACCATCCCGGCAGGATAATACCGTCAAAATACTACACGGAGAAAAAAGCGGAATATCTTACGGCAAATTACCGTCCCACAGCGGAGCAGATGGGTATAGAGGACAGCAAAAAAGGGTCAACCGTCTACGCCGCGATGATAGAGGTATCAACGCCGGAACTTGAAAAGACCGGTTCGGTCACGGCAATGTTTGACTTTATTGATATAACCGGCAAGCGCGATTCGGTTCTGAGCGACGGCACGTCTGTTTTGCCGAAAGAGATGACGGACGAAGAGATAAAACAGGCGTTTGACAGCCTTGCGGCGCTGTTTGACGACGGATACAAAGCGGCGGAGAATACGGATTACGGCATCCCGGATTATGAATACGTAAAAGTGTATTTAAGACGGGGCGACGGCGTTTATTACAAACTGTATAAAGAGGACGCGCTGCCGGAGGCGGTAAGCGATTATCTTTCCGGGCAAAAGATACGTATGGACGGATAAGATTTTTTTGGCAGGCATAAATATTTTTTAAAAACAACTTGACAATTCGGCGTAAATGTGGTATTATACATCTCACGGTATCAGCAAATACGGAGAGATGTCCGAGTGGTTTAAGGAGCTGGTCTTGAAAACCAGTGACTCGCTTTGCGGGCCGTGGGTTCGAATCCCACTCTCTCCGCCAGAAAATTCTCACATAGTGAGAATTTTCAACCAAATCCGTTTACGGATTTGATTTCACCGGATGCAAAGCAGCCGATTTCACCAAAGCGTAAGCTTTGATTTCACCGAGGCAAAGCCTCGATTTCACTTTCAACAAATCAAATAATGCAATTCACATGGAGAAGTACTCAAGCCGGTGAAGAGGCGCCCCTGCTAAGGGTGTAGGGTGGGAAACTGCCGCGAGAGTTCGAATCTCTCCTTCTCCGTAAACAAAAACCTCCCGGTTGGGAGGTTTTTTGTTTGCGGAAAAAAGAAGGAGAGATTCGAAAAGGAGGGAGCGCGAAGCGCGGAAGAAAAAGGCTCCGGGGGAGCGTTTTTCGCCGACGTGTGCGTGCCGGTATACGGCAGTATGCCGGGCGAATCTCTCCTTCATTGGGGCATGCCAAAGCCAACAGGAGAGATTCGAAAAGGAGGGAGCGCCTGTCGCTTAAATCCGCAAAACCCCTCGCAAAAAATCAAACAATAAAGAAAAAACCAATATATCTAAAATATACTAAAAAGATATCTAAATTTTCAAAAATATATCAAGTATTTCAACTTGACAATTGAACAAATGTGTGCTAAAATCTAAATAATATCGTATGACCGATATGATAGCGATAATCAGCGTCACGGGGAGCGTTTGTGTTATGGACAAGAACAGCGAAAAGAATATGGCCGAAGTAAAACCGAAAAAACTGAACATCCGCTGGATGCTCGTGTTTTTTGATATGGTCGTATTTGCCGTGTGCGCCGCTGTGCTTTTCTTTACGGGCGGCAAAGCGGAATTTCCGTATTTTGCGGCTCCGGCGTTCCTTGTGCTTGTCTACATATTCCGCTTCATTTTCAAAATATACAGCCAGATCTGGAGATACGGCGGCATTTCCTCGTATCTCAAGCTTATCATATCGGACGCGTTCGCGTGCGTGTGCGCGGTCATACTGTGTTTCTTCATCCCCGGCCCGAAATACACCGTGGCAGAGACCGTATCTTTGATAGGCGTGGATCTGCTTTTGCTTCTTACGGCAAGGATTTCTTACGGTATGTGCTATAAATACAGCGGCTCGGACAGTTTCGTGGGCAGAGTTTCAAGATTTTTGCTCGGACTCTTCGGCATGAAGGAAAAACACGTTGACAGCGCGGACAAGCGCACGGTAAACATCGTTATAGTCGGCGCGGGAAAAGACGGCATAGCTTTGTCGGACGCGCTCGCCGCGGACAACAGCGCGATATACAAACCCGTGCTGTACGTTGATATAAAGAAAGAGAAGATCGGCCGCCGGATAAGCGACGTCGCCATCATATCAGAAGAGCAGGTCACGCGGCAGATGCTTGCGGCGTACAACGTATCAATGTTCGTTTTCGCGCTGCCGGATATGAGCGTGGAAAAGAAAAAAGAACTATACGAAAAATACAGGGAGTACGGCTGTACTTTAAAGGTCTACGAAAAGTCGTCGCTTCTGACGAGCGAGAACACTGGCGTCGTTAAGCTCCGTGAATTTGAAATAGAAGATTTGCTTTTCCGAAACGTAAGACAGGTAGCGGACGAAAGAGTCGTTTCGTATTACGAGGGCAAGACCGTTCTCGTGACCGGAGGCGGCGGCTCTATCGGCTCCGAGCTGTGCCGGCAGATAGCTGAAATGAACCCGCGCACGCTCGTTATACTTGATATTTACGAAAACAGCGCGTACGATATACAGCAGGAGCTGCTTCAGAAGTATAAAGACAAATTTGAGATAAAAGTTGAAATCGCGTCCGTCTGCAACATGGACGCGATCGAAAAGGTGTTCCGCGCGTATCAGCCGCAGATAGTTCTGCACGCCGCAGCGCACAAGCACGTTCCGCTTATGGAGAAAAACTGTGTTGAAGCCGTTTCAAACAACGTTTTCGGCACTTACAACGTCGTTATGCTGAGCGAAAAATACAAGGCGGAGCATTTTATAATGATCTCAACAGACAAAGCCGTCAACCCGACGAACGTCATGGGCGCGACGAAACGCGTCTGCGAGATGATAACGGGATGCTTTGCAAACCATAACTGCGGAACCGTTTACAGCGCGACGCGCTTCGGCAACGTGCTCGGGTCCGCGGGCTCCGTCATACCGCTGTTCAAGCGTCAAATCGCGAACGGCGGTCCGGTCACGATAACGGACAAGCGCATAAACAGATACTTTATGACCATTCCCGAGGCGTCGCAGCTCGTTCTGCAGTCCGGCGCGATGGCGAAAAACGGCGAGCTGTTCGTGCTCGACATGGGTCAGCCGGTAAAGATACTCGATCTTGCGGAGAATATGATAAGACTGTCCGGCTACGTTCCGTATAAGGATATAGATATAGTGGAAACGGGTCTTCGCCCGGGCGAAAAGCTGTACGAGGAGCTGCTTGTCAAAAGCGAGGAGCTCGGCAAGACGGAAAACAACCTGATATATATAGAAAAAGACGTTTCACTGTCAGACGCGGAGCTTGAAGAAAAGCTCGCCGTCCTGCGTGACGCGGTGGAATCCGGCAGCGACGAGGAGGCGAGACACGCGCTTATGTCCGTCGTTCCCACGTACCACACGCCCGCGGAGGTAAACGGAGCGTACGATAAAGAAAAAGAAACGGCTGATAAATAATACGGCGTAAATTTTTGACCTCACCTGTGGATCGGATACGGGTGAGGTTTTAAAAAATACAAAAGCCCGGTGTCCGTATCGGGCGGAAGTTTGACGGCGCGGCGCCGGAGGGGTTTATGGATTACAAAAAGAATTTAAGGTATTTTGAAAATAAAAAGCTGCTCTTGTACTGCAGCGCGGGGCTTCTGGTGCTCGGTATAATACTGTGGATACTGCCGCGCTCCGCGGATAACGGCTTTGTTATGTATATTTTATCCGTTTTGTCTATCGTCACGGGCGGCGCGGTTTTCGGCATAAGCATGACGCTTAGGTCAAACGACAAAAAGATAGACGAGAACATAAGCGACGCGTTCAAGCTGTTTGAAGAAGAGACGCTGCAAAAGTTCGATCTGTACGAAAGACAGCTTCCGTATCTTGAGTCCGTTCTGATAGAGAGCTATAAATATTTTGACGGCTCGTATCTGCGGCGCGACAAGGAAGGCAGATACAGAACGGAAATATATTCAAAAACGCACGTTTATTTCGTTGAAGAAGGGATCTGCATAGGCTCAAAAGAAATATCGCTTATAAAAGACGAGCAGACGGACAGAAGCGAGCAGATACCGTACGGGCAAATAGAAAGAGCGTATCTTACGGACGATCAGACGGTATATAAAAAGGGAAGCAAGACGGTCCCCGTGGGATATCAGACGCTGCACATCAAAAAAACGGACGGCACGGAATTTACCGCGCAGTCCCATTCGTCGCAGATGCTTGACACGCTCGTATCGGATATAAATCATACGAAAGAAAGAAAAACAGGCACGAATTAAACGTCAGAAAAAATACAGGCGAGCGGTAAAAGCCGTATCGCCTTTTCATTCACAGCGTAACTTGCAGAAATTTCAGACTTTTTTACACCTTTTTGCATTTTTGTCGTCATATACGGCAGAGGGACCTCAAACGAAAGGAAGACCGGTATGCTTTTAAAGGATGAAGAGATAAACGACCTGTTTTTTGACCGCGACGAAAAAGCAATTTCGGAAACCGACAAAAAATACGGCGCGTATCTTAAAAACGTGGCGGCAGCCATGACAGCCGACAGGCGCGATGCGGAGGAGTGCTTAAACGACGTGTATCTTGCCGCGTGGAATTCCATTCCGCCGCAAAGGCCCGCGTCGCTTCAGGCGTATCTCACCGTGCTCATAAGGCACACGGCGCTTGACGTTATAAAAAAGAGCAAGAGAGCGCGCCGCATACCTGAAAAACTGTACGCGCCGCTTGACGATCTGGCGGAGCTTTTGCCCGGCAAAGACGCGGAATGTATGTTTGATGAAAGAGAACTGGCGGGTATAATAAACGGCTACGTCAGCTCGCTGTCGTCAAGGCAGAGATACGTATTCATGAGCAGATACTACGTGAACAGATCGATCGGCGAGATAGCGGAAAAGCTTGACCTTAGCGTATCAACGGTCAAAAAGGAGCTTGCGTCAATAAAAGCGGGCTTGAAGGAAAAGCTTTTGCAGGAGGGATATACGCTGTGAAGAATATGAAGAAAAAAGAACTGTTATACAGCGCCGTGTCGGATATAAACGACGATAACGTGGCTGATTTTATAAGATATGAAAACTCATTGCCCGAAAGATCAGGCAAAGCGGGATCTTACCACCCCGTGCTCCGTATAGCGGGCGCGTTTGCGGTCTGCGCCGTAATATTCGGCGGTATGTTTGCGGCCCTCAAATATTTTGAATATAAAGCCGGTATGATAAATCCTCCGGAAACGACTTTAGCCGACACGTCGGAAGAAACGGAAACGACGCCTTATGATGATGACGAAAAATGTCCTTTGAATTTTAGCGTCACGAGCGGCGAAACTACGATATATCCCGATCCTTACCGCGCGTTATCCGAAAAAGGCGACGAAAACGCATCGTACGACGAAAATGTTTCGCTTATAAAATATGACAGAAACAGCGGGATATCCATAGATTATAACGGTGCTTTGAATATTGAAAGAGTCAGTTTCAGAGTGTACGTCAACGGTGAAGCGCATTCTGTTGCGTTTGATTTTATGGATAGTTATTTCAGATCAGCCGAGGCGGGAGTTTACCGTTTTGTCGTATCGTTTACGGTAAAAGAAGATCAGAATAAAACTGTATACTGGGAATACCCGTTTGACGTTGAGGTGAAAAAAGAAGGCGAGGCGGAAGATCGTTTTGAATGTGAAAAAGAAAGCATTGATAACTGTCTTGATTATATAATTAAATCAAATTATGAGGATTCGATTCCTGTTTTATATAATCTCAGAGTAGAACGCAGATACCAGATGCTCAGATACTACACGGAAAATCATGATAAAGAACCGGACGTCACCCGTCGCGCGCTCGTCAGTATGATCGTGTTCAATATAGTGAGCTCTGATATGAGAGACCTTTTAGGATATGAGAAAACTTTATCAATGCAGCCGTCCGACGGTGGTATTGACGTCACAGATGAGAATTTTAAAGATCATCCGAACGTTCTTGATCCTTTGATAGAAGAGTATAAAAAGGAGGTCAAAAACGTTGTAAAAGATATGTATGAGGAGGAGGTGTCAAGCGAATATCCGCGTACATACGTACTTTTGTCCGCCGACGGTTTTGACGGGTATAAGTCCGGCGAGCCGGACATAGCGTTCCGCTCGCGCAGAGTTATAAAAGCCGTCTATGAGCTGTATAGAGCTGTGAATTACGGCATAGTACCGGAAGAACTGATCGAATACTGCCTACCCGTTGAAGAATATATGAAGCAAGAGCTGACGGAGAGGACGAAAGACGAATTTTTCCACTATTGTCCGACAGAAGACTTTTACAACTATTTTGAAAAGTATTTAGACAGATCTGTAATAGACGGAAGCATAACGCAAAACGGGTGGTTTACAATAAAGAGCGGCAGAGTATATATGTTTGACGTCGGTATCTTAGGCGTTATAAGTGTGGATCACCGTTCGGCAAAGCTGTCAAAGCAGAGCGGCGATACGTACGTTATCACTGCGGACGTGCATTTTCCTTACGGAATTGCTTTATATACAAGAAATCTGACGTTTGAGGTTAAGGAATATGAGGATGGCATACGCCTTACCGGCGGCTCATTTGCGGATAGGATACTTAAACCGGAATACGCTGCGGTAAACTATTTATCAAACGTACTTAATACCTATCTTCGTATCCGGGAAGGACAGACAGAATTTTCATCGACAACTGTCTGTCAGTATAACAGCTATGATGAAGTGCCGGAAATATACAGAGGTATATTGACTGATGACATGGAATATCCGCTTTACTACGGTGAACACCTGATTAATGACTCGGTCGGTTTTGATTTTGAACACAGCGCGACAGAACAGATACAGGATGCGATACTGCGCAAAACGGACGTGTTTGACGGCGTCGCACTCTATCCTCAGCACGCGACTGTTAAACACACGCCTAAATTCGATTACGAATTTGATATAGAGATATATAAAGATGAATTTGCAGCAGTTTCGTACATTTTAGGCCCTGATATAGCGCTCGGTATGAACGTCATCGAATCAACGTCCGATCACCTGCTCATCTCACTTGACTTTACAAAAGAAGAAAACGGTAAAACAGAGGACGTAAAGTACACGTTTGATATAAAAACAGAACACGTAACGAACGGTTCTTACCAATATACGTATTACGTGCTCACCGGCGGAACGTTTGTTACGGACGTTATAATGGCGGATGCAGAAACAGAGTCGGAGAAATATATAGACGAGATCGTTATAGCAATAGCGTCAGGCGACAATTCCGATCAAAACTGGGATACGCTGCATTCGTTCGGCGACGTGGCTTTCGATCATCTTGTAAAGCGGTATTTCGGCGGAGAAACAAACGCAAAAATCAAATCCGTAATAAGCGTTTTCGTGTCCGAGACGGTAAAAGAGGAGACAACAAAATTCAGCAACAGTTATTTTTCCGGCCTGGAATTTCCGGACAGGACCGCGCTTGGCGACAGCCGGAAATCTTTATACGTCTGGCTTTCGACTTTCAAAATAAAAGCGAAAAATTACGCAAAATACGTACACGAGCAAGAGGCGAAAAGCAAACTGCCTTATACGTGCAGGATGCTTTTGCTGACCGATGAAGACCCGTTCTTATACGACCCGACAGGTGTGGATATCTCAGTGCTGTTAGACAAGGCGATATCGGAAAACTTCAGCTCTCAGAACGCGTCGCATATATATAATTATCTTACGCGCACGCACAGATACACCGCGTTCCAATACTGTGTTGATAATTATTTTACCGAAACGGACGCTATGCGCCGCACCGCTATGAGCTGGATAGCATACGAAATACTGTATCCGGAGATAAGCAGCCTTTTAGGACAGGACAGAGCCGTATCCATATACCGCGGGACGGAAAACTACGACGCCGCAAAAAAGTGGGATATAAAAGCCCATGCGGACACAGTGAGGCCGTTTATCGGAAAGTATACGGAAGAGGTCAAAGGCGCCGTTGAAAATATGCTTGAAAACGAAGTGCGCGACGAATATCCGTTTACGTACGCGCTGCTTTGTGCCGTAGGATTTGACGCGTATAAACCCGGCGAGCCGGATATAGCGTTCCGCTCGCGCAAAGTGATAAAAGCCGCCGCAGAGCTTTACC
>JAEEGL011176839.1_pt1 | contig 17960 bp, 12 predicted proteins | sample 9134231 | NCBI WGS metagenome assembly JAEEGL01 (sample SAMN16246548, study PRJNA631951) | gut metagenome | biome: gut microbiome; feature: rumen; material: fiber-attached | host: Bos | place: Iran: Karaj | collected 2018-10 | reverse complement strand
CTGGTTAGAGCGTCGGATTCATAATCCGGAGGTCGTGGGATCGTGACCCACTCCCGCTACAAAAATACAACATATGTAAGCAGCGAATACGAAACTGCTTGCGAAAAAATAACCTATATATATATCTGCCGGCGCTTTTCACAGCGGCGGTTTTTTTTATTGAGAAGAGAGGGAAGGCACCCCTATGGGCAAGGTTTGTCAGCTAAAATCAGACCTTGCCCCGAATTTGTAGTTGTGTGCAAACGACTATCTTTATGCCGGAGTCTACTCTGTCTCCCAATCTTCAAATTCACGCGCACATTCGGGCCCATTAGAGAGCCCGTGGGACTGATGAGTGTGCTTTTCCCGCATTTCAAAAGCGGGGAGAAGCACAATGATGGCGCCTGGAGGACGTATGGAGAGGATTTGTGTGCGCGTGGTTAGTAATAGTGCTTGTGGTGACCACTCCCGCTGTAAGACACACCATAAGCGATAGGGCCGATACAAAGCCCCCTTGCTAACCTAAATAATCTACTATATATCTGACGGCGCTTTTCATAGTGGCGGTTTTTTATGTCTTTTCGGGTCCGGGGGACCTCCGGCCATTATCTCAAAAGGATAAGCGCACCACCCCCGCTTCTAAGGCCTTTATGGCCACCACCTGCACTTATCGCCCATTTTAAAACCGGGTAAATGCGTATCGACTCGCCCCCGGGGGTCTCAGCGGCATTCCTGCGTGCGCATCCTTTTGAAATAGCTCCTAGAATCGCCGATCGTAAAAGCTTGTTCCCATTTTGTACAGTCGTCTTGTTTTGAGGGCTTTTCCGACACCCGCAAAGGGAAACGCCATTGCCCTAGAAACTAATGTCGTTTTCGAAGTGGTGTTTCGATTTGTTGTATCATTGCTGAGTTTGAGGTGATGATTATTCAATATTTATTCATTATTGTTAGAAAACCAGCTTGCCTGAGCGCGTTTTTGATTGTTAAACAGTCTTGTCATACGTAATTGGCGTGTATCTTGGGGTTGAGAAGACATCTTGTTCTAGATTGAAGGCTTGTAAAAAACAATAAGAAAATATTTGCAATTAAAATAAAATATTTCTATATTTACACTAACCAATTAGTTTATATGTCGTTAGTTCCATTTTACTGGCGAGTAATTGTAAAGGGACTCTAATGGATTGGATTGGTCGGTGAAGCATTTTTTAGGACTTAACTTAACAAATTACTTTCCTTGAACTTAGTGGTTTTTTATTCATTTAAAGTAACGGTGATGAGTTTGTCTATAAGTGATGGGAATCCACTTGTTTAGGATTGTTGCTTGGTCGTTTAAGAATAAATCCAAGGGAAAATGAGTGAAAGCAGATTCTCGCGTTTATATGGATTAACCAAAAAAGGAAAGTGTAGGAAACTGTATCAACACGCATACGGGTCATCAAGGAATTCACTAGTGAACCATATTAATTATTAACCCACAAAAAACAAAAAATCATGAAAAAAATGATTATCGCGGTTGGCGCGTCCTTGATTATCGGGGCTGCCATGTCCGTTCTCGTCTCCTCAAATGCTTCTCGTAACGCATTGTTTGAAAGCAATGTTGAGGCATTAGCTGCTCTGAAGGAAGCTTCTTACTCTGGCAAGTGTGCAGAGAAGTCGAATGACTGTATGGGCGTGGCCCCTGACGGAAATTTGGTCTGGGCTCCGGGACATATGGGCCCTGCTTCCGATATCAAATGCACTACTGTGAAAGTAAACTAACCAATTATCTTTCTTGATTCTATGGCAAGAATGTACAAGTCGACAAGATGCACCTGTACATTCTTGCTTTTCACAGCCATATTGCTTGTCGATGGCTGCAAAAGCAAGAATGAAGACATCGAGTATAGAAAACCGGTTTTCTCTGTTTGTGAGAATGTTAAATTCGAAATCCTTTCTGATGAACTTGTCGGGCTCAACCGAATCAATGACTTTTTTCTACACGATGACAAATTGTTCGTTTTGGCATACGACGGAACGGACAAAAAGTATCTTCATTGGTATAATCTCTCCGGTGAATGTCTTGGAAGTAGCTTAGATTACGGCCGAGGACCTAACGATTTATTGATACCGTATTCTTCGTCTTATGATGGGGAATCGAGTCTTTTAAGGGTTTATGACGGGAGTAGCTTGTTTTTGCGGAGCATCGATTTGGATAAGACGGGAAACCCGTCCACGGTGGTAGAGGCCATCCCTCTCGAAAATGAAAGTTCCCCACAGAAAATCATCTATTGGGACAAACGTCGATTGGAGGCTTTTGCCCCTTCTCCCATAGATGGCGCGATAACTGATCCTAGATTCGTACTTTTGGGAAAAACCGGTGATACCCTGTCCGTCCTCGATGGATATCCTGGCGGTATTTCTCGTCAGAAGTTAGGATGGATTTACAATGTGTCTTCGTACCTTGAGTTATCACCGGATCATTCCAAATTTGCGGCAGCAGGGGCCCACGGAGAAATACTGGAAACTTTCTCTATTGAAAAGGACAGGATTAGCAGAATTTCTGCTGGTTACTATCTTGCTCCCGAATTCGATGTTGTTACTAATCAAGGTTATTTTTTTTGGGATTTCAACGACAAATCCGTCTTTGGTTTTTCTGATTTATTTGTCGATGACAGTTACGTATTCCTTGTTGAAGACGGAGAGACCAATCCCAACGTAGAATCCGAGACTGTTGCAAACAGTCGTGTGGTAATCTTTGATTGGGAGTGCCACCCTATAAAAAAGATTCAGACGGATTATACTATTCGACGGATATTCTATGAATCTGGAGACAATAATCTATATGCTGTAGTCTGTGATGCGGATTCTAGAACATTATTTGGCCGGTTCCACCTTGATTTGTAAGTCCTATGCGTATAATAGTGTTCATTACGGCAATAGCCTTGTTGGCGTATTCTTGTTCCGGGAGGAAAAACATCAGCGAGACCCTTTCATCTATGATAGGCCAAAGAGTTGTAATTCCAGAGAACGTTGTTACATATTCAACGGAAAAAGGATATGGCGTTTTTCATACTTCCAGCATTCCCCGGAAGCAGTTTATTTATTTCTTTGATTCCACGGCGTGTTCCACGTGCCAGTTGAAGCATTTGTTTGAATTGACCCCTCTTTTCGATAAGGAAAAGGAAGATGCAACCCTGAATGTCAGTGTGGTTTTTTCCCCTCAGAAAAAGAAAGCAAAACTGTTTTTGGAAGAATTGCCTTATTATAATATAGAACATGAAATCGTAGTCGATTCTTCTGCTTCTTTTATGAGGATTAATCCATTCCTGCCATCGGAGCCGATGTTTCATACTTTCTTGCTGGATGAACAGGGTAAAATAATAATGGTCGGGGATCCTTTACAAAACCCAAAAATGTGGCAAGTTTTCGAGAAAGCGTGTGAGGAATGATTAACGTTCCTGCAACTTTTTTGATTTTTGTGGTCAGCCCAAGATGTATCTGCTCAGAATATTCTTAGCCATTCTCTTCCTTGTTTCTGGATTTCTCAAAGGGATAGACCCCTATGGGACATCCCTTAAGATTCAAGAGTATTTAAGCGTATATGGATTGGAGAGGTTTGGATCTTATTCTGACGCCCTCGCAGTTAGTCTGATAGGGCTGGAATTGTTTACGGGGTTGTTGTTGCTATTGTTACCCAAGACGCGATGGCCCTTGTTCTCCGCCTTTGCGATACTGACTTTTTTTACCATCCTCATGGCGGTTTCCTCTGTTATTTCCAAGCTGTCCGTACCTGAATGCGGATGTTTTGGAGAACTGTTGCCGATGACTCCCAGGGAGAGTCTGGTAAAGAATCTGGTTATTCTTGCAATGACCCTTATTTGTCTGAAGAAGAATGCGACAGACAAACACAAACCGGATGCGGGAAACGGAATATGGCTTCTTCTTGCCGTCGTAATCTCTTTAGGAATCCCTATTTACAATACAGTGAATTTACCCGTAATCGACCTTGGGGGATATCGCATAGGTACGTTTCTTCAGGATAGAAAGGAGTTTCGCATTCTAAACGCAGAATTCAAGGATGTTACTCCTGATTTCTACGCGGAGACGCAAACCTTGATTGTGCAGAAAAAACCATTCGCACCACGAGAATGGGACAGTATTGACACTATAAAATGGAAGAGGAATCTTGGGAATGGCGGGATTTCGATAATCAGTCACGGTGAATTTGAGGATATTCCTGGCATACTGCGCTATTCTTGCAGCGAATCTCTTTTGCGGTCTATTGCCCGCTCAAGCGGAAACGCTCTCATTACGCTTAGGGATGGCAAGATAGAGAGGAAAAGCGCATTGTCTCAAATACGATAGGTTAGAGCGCGCACGGAGTACGGAAGAATTATAGTGTAATGGCGGGATTACGGAGAATAATGAAAGTAGTTATTCGCTTAGTTTTGGGCTTGGCATTACTTGCTCTTGTCATTCCTGTTCTGGTTTGTGACAGGTTTGTCGTTCGCGGAGAATCTATGTTGCCCACATTCTCCTCGGGAGAGGCAGTGTGGGTCAACAAATTATGTATGGGTGCAAGAATCTATACAGATTATGATTTTGTGACGCCGAAGTTGAGTTGTTTCCGGATACCCGGACTCCGAAAGTTGAGGACAGGAGACGTCGCCGTCTTCAATTACCCTTTTGGACGAGGTAGAAAGAAAATAGAGTTCCGGATTAATTATGTTTGCATCAAACGGTGCCTTGGCTGTCCAGGCGACACTATTTGCATAAGAAACGGAATCTGTTACAATCAAAGCGAGAAGGACCCCATAGGGAATCTTGAACGACAATCACGCCTGCGGGATCTTCCCGATACATTGATCTCGGAAGATCTTATGGCCGTATATCCATATTCAAATAACTTCAACTGGACGATAAAAGACATCGGTCCGTTAGTCGTTCCTCGTAAAGGGATGAACATCAAATTGGACGCCAAGTCCTCGATGCTGTATGCAAGTATAATTGAATATGAAAACGGTAGAAAACCTTTTTGGGAAGGAACACAATGTCGTATCGGCGACGTTGTTTGCCGTGAATACACTTTCAAAGAAGATTATTACTACTTCGTTGGAGACAATGTGCTGAATTCAAAGGATAGCCGGTACTTTGGGTTTGTCCCCGAGGATTATATCGTCGGGCGGGTCTCCTATTGATTATCCCTTGTCATTGATGTGCAATAAGATATTAACATATGCTATCGGTGTCTTGGTCTGTCTGTTTGAACCTGGCAAGGCCAGCGCGCAGCAAATGACTTTGAATGAGACCATTGCCTTGGCTCGCACGAAGTCCGTGGAGGCCCTGGAAGCGAAACAAGCCTTTGTCTCGACCTACTGGCAATGGCGGGCGTATAAAGCGAGTCGTCTTCCTTCTTTGTATCTCTATGGGAACCTGATGAATTTCGATCGCTCCATCGCCTTGCTCCAAAGTCCGGACGATGGGGCTATGCGTTATGTCAGTTCTCATAATCTGCAGAACGGAATCGGACTCCAGGCCCGTCAGAACATCACTATTACGGGTGGTACTTTGTATGTCTTTACCGATTTGAACCGTATCGACCAATTCGGGGCCAACCGAAGCATCTCTTGGTATAGCCAGCCTATTACGATCTACTATGAGCAACCTTTGTTCGCTTATAATCAGTTCAAATGGGACAAGCAAATCGAGCCAAAAGAATACGAGAAAGGGAAACGGATCTATATTGAGACGATGGAGAAGATCTCCGGCGAGGCCGTCGCCGCTTATTATGATCTCCTCCTTGCGCGGACGAATGAAACAATCGCCCAAACGAACTATGAAAACACAGGGAAAATGCATCAGGTTGCAGCGGAACGCCTGCGACTGGGCACGGTCACCCGGGACGAATACCTCCAGTTGGAACTGCGTATGCTGAACGACAGCATCGCTATCAACGAGAATGCCATCCGTGTCCGTGAGAAGCAAATGTTACTAAATTCCCTTCTGGGTCTGGATGATTCATATGACATTCTACCCGTCTTGGACGAACGCCTTCCGGACATCACCGTTCGTTATGAAACCGTCCAGGACAAAGTCTTTGCTAATTCCAGTTTTAATCTAGACAATGAAATCATACTGCTGAATGCCCAGTCTGCCGTCGAAAAAGCGAAAGCGGAGCGGGGCATCACGATGGGATTCAATGCTCGTTTTGGCCTCTCTAAAACCGCTCCGGCTTTTTCAGAAGTCTACTTCAATCCACTGGATCAAGAAGTGTTCGGCCTCACCTTCAGCGTTCCCATTTTCGACTGGGGTCAAGGGAAGGGTCGTGTTCAGAAGGCCCGGGCTGCCGAAGAAGTTGCCAAGGCGCAGATCCAACAGAGCGAAAACGACTTGCGGCGAACCATTTTCACAGCCGTGGGCCAGTTCAACAACCAACGTCAACAATGCAGTGTGTCCCGACGGGCCGCCGACATTGCCGGGGAACGTTACGCACTGATGATGGACAAGTTCCGGGCAGGGAGTGCCACGGTCACGGATTTGAATACAGCCCAAAGCGAAAATGACAGCGCCAGACAACAATACATTCAGGATCTCCGCAACTTCTGGGTCTATTATTATACGCTGCGGCAATATACGCTCTTTGACTTCATCCGGGGTGAAGACATTGATGTTAATGTGAACGAAATGATTGAATGAGATGAAACCAATTATACTCACTTTGGCAAGTCTGCTTCTCGTCGTCTCCTGCGGAAATGGCGGAAACCGGTCTTCTGGTAATGATGGGATGCTACAGCAGACACCAGCCATCAATGAAGTCGAGGTTATCACCCTCGAAAGGGTGGATTTTCCCCGTCAACTTCTTTCCAACGGGAAATTGTCCGCAGTCGGTCGTGCCCGACTCTTTTTCCCGACCGGCGGGCCACTAGCTACCATTGCGGTCAAGAACGGCCAGACAGTCACGACCGGGCAGACAATCGCCCGGGTGTCCCGTCCCGATTTGGAACTCGCCCTTGAGTCGGCGGAATTAGAACTGCAGAAAGCCGAATTCGCACTATATGACTATCTGGTAGGACAAGGCTACCCTGCGCGGGATACGACCGGAGTTCCCGCCGAACTCTTGGAGACAGCCCGGATGAAATCCGGTTACTTGACGGCTAAAAATACTCTTGCAAAGTGCAGGTACGACCTCTCCGGAACGGTCTTGAAAGCACCTTTTCGCGGTCGGGTGGCAGACATCACTCTCTCCAGATATGACCAGACAGGGACGGAGCCTTTCTGTACCCTCGTTGATGACAGTGCCTTTCTCGTGACCTTTTCGGTAATGGAGTCCGAGTACGGATTTCTTTCCGTGGGCCTTCCCGTCAATGTAACCCCTTATGCCGATGCCTCTCACTCCTACCCTGGCACCATAACCGGCATCAACCCGTCCGTAGACAAAAACGGCCAGATTACCGTTCAGGCGAAGATTCGTGGCGAGCAGGCTCTTTTGGATGGTATGAATGTCAAGGTAACCGTTGAACGAAATGTTTCCGGGCAACTCGTAGTTCCGCGCAGCGCCGTTGTGATCCGAGACAATCTGGATGTCCTGTTTACCTACTCCGATGACGGAAAAGCGCACTGGACGTATGTCAACATCCTCGATTCCAATGGAACATCCCATTCCATTACGGCTAATACCGATAGAGGGGCTATTCTGCGAGAAGGAGACCGTGTCATCATCAGTGGAAATCTGAACCTCGCTGAAGGATCCGATGTAGTTCTCAAGAAGTGATGCTGAAGTCCATCATAGACAGACCCATTACTGTCACGATGGCGATGCTGACTGCCGTCGTGTTGGGCATTGTCGCCCTACGACTGCTGCCCGTTTCTTTGATTCCTGACGTTGATATTCCCTACATTACGGTTCAGGTTTCCGATGCATCCCTTTCCGCGAGAGAAATGGACGAAAGCGTCGTCAAACCGCTACGCCAGCAGCTTATCCAGATAAATGGCCTGGAGGAACTAGTCACTGAATCCAGAGACGGTAGCGGAACTCTCCGGATGACCTTTGGTTATGGCTCCGACATTGACTATCTGTTCATCGAGACCAACGAGAAGATTGATCGTTCTATGTCGTTTCTCCCGGATATCGACCGCCCGAAGGTGCTCAAGGCTAGCGCAACGGACATTCCGGCTTTTTTCATCGACATTACCCGGGTGGCCTCGGTGGATGCTTCCAGAGACTTCACCGAACTAAGCCGTTTCAGCCGAGAAGTCATTTCCAAACGAATCGAACAACTCGCAGAAGTTGCAATGGTGGACATCACCGGATTGGTAGATGAGGAAATACTGGTTCTGCCGGACGCTCAGAAGTTGTCACAAATCGGTATGACTACCGAGGATTTCGAAGCTGCAGTATCCGCTGCCAATATTCAGCTTGGATCCCTGACCATCCGGGATGGGGAGTATAGGTACAACGTCAAGTTCGACGCTCACATTGGGAGCGCAGAAGAAATCGGAGCCATTTGGTTCCGTAGTGGAGATCGGCTTCTGCAGATCAAAGACATCGCCGATGTGTCCGTTGCTCCGGCCAAACGGAATGGCCTTGCTCGTTCCAACGGCAAGACGTCCGTGTCCCTCGCTGTTATCAAACAGCGCGATGCCCGGATGGCGGACCTGAAAGACCAGGCTCAGGAACTGATGGATCAGTTCAGGGCAGACTATCCGGAATTGGAATTCACGCTCACACGCGACCAGACTCGGTTACTGGACTATTCCATCCGGAATCTGCTTCTGAATATCCTCCTGGGGATTCTTTTGGCTTGCGTGGTCATCTTCCTCTTTATGCAGGATTTCCGAAGTTCTGCGCTTGTGTCCCTGACGATGCCTACTGCGCTCATCTTCTCGATGTTCGTCTTCTACCTCGCCGGGCTTTCCCTGAACATCATTTCCTTGTCGGGGCTTCTTCTTGGTGTAGGTATGATGGCGGACAATACCATCATCCTCATCGATAACATCACTGCTCGCTGGCAGCGGAGCGGAACTCTCCGTGAAGCTGTTCTGGAAGGGACGCGGGAAGTATCCGGGCCGATGCTAAGTTCCGTCCTGACCACTTGTGCCGTCTTCATTCCGCTTATCTTTATCAGTGGCATCGCCGGTGCTTTATTCTTTGACGAGGCGTTCTCTGTGACCATCGTCCTCCTTACGTCCTACTTGATTACCATCACGGTCGTTCCGGTCTATTATTGGTGGTGGTACAAAGGTTCTTCTTCTTTCCCGGAGCATCATAACGGTCGCTTCACAGCCTTTGGAGCCCGCTTTATTCAATGGGATGACCGTCGTATGGAATGGTGGATCTCCCATCGGAACGTTGCCTGGATCCTGATTGGTATTTCCACGCTGGGTGCCGCGCTATGTTTCTGGGGAATGCGCAAAGAACGTTTGCCGGAACTCACGGTCACGGAAGCCGTCTTGCAGGTGAATTGGAACGACCGTTCCTCCGTCGAGACCAATGAGGCTCGTGTGGCCGCATTGGAGCGTCTCCTATCGGATGGTTCAATACAGGTCTCCTCTCTTGTTGGAGCTCAGCAATTCGTTTTGGGACACAGTGGCGAGCAGGGCATTTCAGAAGCTAGGATCTATTTTAAATGCTTGGATAACGCAACGTTGGCACGTCTGGAGAAAAGGGTCGATGAATACCTGACAGAGCGATTTGCTGGAGCCACCTGGCATTTTGAGCCGGCCGACAACATCTTCCAGATGGTTTTTGCCGATGCGTCCGCTCCCATTGTCGCCCGGCTCCGTCCCGTGCGGAATCCGGATGTTCAATTGGAGCTCCTGCGGAGTACAGTCCGGGAAATCTCGGAATCCCTGCCGAACGTAACCGTCCCGGAAGTCGAAGTCAAGACGGATATCCTTTTCACGGCGGATGAACAACGGATGGCTCTATACGGAGTCTCCTATGAGCAACTCTCCTCTGTTCTCCGGAATGCACTCAACGAGAATCGCTTGTTCTCTATCGTACAGGGTATCCGATCCTTGCCCGTAGTTATCGGAACAGACCGAGAGGGACTCGTCGCCTTGCTTTCCGAGACTTTCGTCGAGAAAAACGACATCCGGATTCCAGCCTCAGAACTGATGCGCCAGACCTACGTGGAGGACCTGAAGACTATAGTTTCCGGTCCGGAGGGAAATTACTACCCTGTGGACTTGAAAGTGGAAGGTCGAGCTGCACAAAAGACGATGACTGCTGTGGACCGTGCAGTTCGCGAAAAAGAGGATTTCGAAGTTTCCTTCAGCGGTTCCTGGTTCCAGAATCGGAAGATGACCCGGGAATTACTGCTTGTTCTTCTTATTGCCGTTACATTGCTCTACCTCATCCTCGCTTCCCAGTTTGAGTCCCTGCTTCAACCGTTCATCATTCTGTTGGAGATTCTCATCGACATCTTCGGCGTCCTCATCGTTCTTTGGCTGCTGGGAATCAGCATCAACTTGATGTCCCTGATAGGACTCGTGGTCGTTACCGGCATCGTCATTAACGATTCCATCCTCAAGATCGACACCATCAATCGCCTCCGTAAACAAGGGCTTGGGCTGTTTGATTCCGTGATGACCGCTTCCTCGCGTCGCTTGAAGGCCATTGTGATGACTTCGTTGACTACCATCCTTGCAGTTTTGCCCTTCTTGTTTAAAGGTTCCCTCGGAGCCGACCTCCAATTCCCGATGTCTGTCGTCATTATTGTCGGTATGGCCCTCGGAACACTGGTGAGTCTCTTTATCGTCCCGGCCCTCTATTTCTCATTCTATGGCAGGAAAGAGCGGTCATAATCTAATTCCTCCGTTCTCGGTAGTCCTGATAATGTCCGCGTTGTCTTTTTTGGGCATCGCCAGTATCCCGCGCCTGAACGTTCAATATGCACCCGAACCGACTGGGCATAACCTGTACGTTTCCTATTCGCTTCGCAATGCTTCTGCAGAGCTCATTGAGGCCGAGGCTACTTCACGCTTGGAAGGTGTCTTGTCCAGCTTGCGCGGCTGTACGGAAATTGAGTCTGTTTCCAGGAAAGGATCCGGAACCATTCTGCTTTCTTTCCGGAAGAATACCGATATGGATGCCGCCCGTTTCGAAGCCGCTTCTGCCATCCGGAACATTTACCCCTCACTGCCGAAAGGAATCACCTATCCGGAAATCCGGATGGAGGACGATTCGGAACACGATTACGCAGTTTCTTATAACCTGAAGGGACAGCTACCGCCGAGCGAAATCGACCGGTACGCACGGGAACACCTCCTTCCATCGCTTTCGGCTGTAAAAGGGGTGGACGACGTTATGCTTTCCGGCTCTACGCCTTATCAATGGGTCATAACCTTTGACGCCCTGAAGGCCGATGCCGTCGGCATATCCGGAGAAATGATTGCCGAAGCTTTCCGGAATTCCTATTCGGATGCCGTTGTAGGAATGGTCGATGTTGACGAGGGGCGCCTCGCCGTCCGACTGGCAGGATCTGGGTCGGCGGATTTTGGAGACATCCCAGTAACGAACGCAGATGGAACTGTCCTCCATCTTCGAGATCTGGCCACCTGGCGGTATGAAGAATCCCTTCCTGACTCCTATTATCGTGTCAATGGCTTGAATACCATTACGATAGCTGTATCCGTTGCCCGGACGGAAAATATGCTCACTACGGTCTCGTCCGTAAAAAAGGAAATGGCCCGTCTGAAGGCAGTCTTTCCAAAAGGCATTTCTGCCAACGTTGCATACGATGCCTCGGAATATGTCAGGAAGGAGTTGGGGAAAATCTTCCTTCGGACAGGTTTGTGCATTCTAATACTTCTCCTTTTCGTCTTCCTCATCAACCGTTCCTGGCGCTATTTGCTCATTGTTGCAGCAACCTTAGTCGTCAATATCCTTTCAGCCATTGCCATTTACGCATTTGCGGGCCTTCCCATCCATGTTTATACCCTCGCCGGTATTACGGTGTCTTTAGGCATCGTCATCGATACGTCCATCGTTATGGCCGACCATTACGGCTACTGGAAGGATCGAAGGGTCTTCCCAGCCATCGTGTCCGCTACGGCGACTACGGTCGGTGCTTTACTGATGGTCCTGCTCCTTCCGGAGCGTCTTCGCGCAGATTTGACTGATTTCATTTGGGTCATCATCATTAACTTGGCATTGTCCCTAGTCGTTGCTTATTTATTTGTTCCATCCCTGATGACGTACCTCCCGGCGGGAAAAACGGGCATTGCACACGCGGGGGGGCGAAGGTTAGTCTATGCCAACGAGCGCTACCGACAGTACATTCAGTGGGGTGTTTCCCATAAGTGGTTGCTTCTTTTTGTGTTCATCGTCGGATTCGGTCTTCCTACCTGCTTGATCCCCGTTCCGCCCGCCAAGGATTCGGAAAGTTCGTCGACTGCGGGCGCAAATAACGTCTTGGAACGAATCGCTTCTTGGAAGCCCTATGCAACAAACCGCCGAAAGCTGGACAAATGGCTGAGTTCCTCTTTCGGTCTGTTCAACGAGGCCTTGAATCGGTCCAATTTATACCGTCGTCCGCAGCGAAAACAGATTTACATTCGTCCCGGGATGCCGGAAGGAGCTACTGTCGGGCAATTGAACGAGGTGGTGAAGTCTATGGAGAACTACCTCGCAGGCTTCGAAGAAATCGAATCCTTTACGACCTCGATCTATCGATACGATGATGCTTTGTTGGTGGTGGAATTCAAGCCGGAATATGAACAGACCTCATTTACGCTTCGACTGAAAGACAAACTGAAAGCAATGGCTTCTGATTTTGGCGGAGCCAACTGGGCCATTTATGGCATCGACAATAATGGCTTCAATAACAATACCCGTTCTTCGTATTTAAGCAATGGCATCTCTTTGCAAGGATATAACTTTCAAAGTCTCTACCATTATGCGGAACTCCTGGTCGATTATCTTTCCACTAATAAACGAGTAACGGATCTTACCCTGAGCAGTTCAAGAGGTTTTGGGGATTTACCGGGAACAGAATTCAATCTGTCCTATGATTTCGGTGCTATGTCCGCAGCTCGGGTCAATCCTTACGCTTATTACGGACAACTATCTTCCCGGCTCTATGACCGTGAACTTGGAAGAATGTCCTATGAAGGAATCTTTACTCCTGTGGTCCTACGGTCGTCTGAAACCGATTCCTTCGATTTATGGCACATCCTGAATGCCCCGATGGCGGTCGATTCAACGGAGATTACTCTTTCAGAGGTCGGAAGCATCACGAAGAAAGCGACCGGCATCGATATCTGGAGAAAGAATCAGTCTTACCGAATCGACGTCTGTTTTAACTTCGTCGGAGCATCTGGCTTGGTGAAACAGACCCTAAAAGATGCGATTGGTCATATGAACGAGTCTGTTTTGCCGGTAGGTTACAAAGCCGTAGAAGACGAGGGTTCATATGGGTTGGATCAAGAACGTTATGCTTGGTTGATTCTACTAATCGTCATTGTCATTTTCGTGATGCTTTCGATGGCTTTCGAATCTCTGCGCTACCCGTTTGCGGTCATCTTTATGATTCCGATCTCCTTCATCGGCCTGTTTTTGACCTTTGGCTTGTCTGACTTCGCTTTCGACCAGGGAGGATTCGCGGCCTTGGTGATGTTGTGCGGCATCGTGGTCAATGCTGGCATCTACCTGGTGACTACATACCAACGCTTTGGAGGTTCAGTCAGACTGACAAAGGAAAGACAGATCCGACGGTTTGTCAAGGCCTTCAATCACAAGATTGTCCCCATTTCTCTCACTATCGCCTCTACCGTGTTCGGCCTGCTTCCTTTCCTGTCGGACGGTCCAGAGGAAGTTTTCTGGTTCGACTTCGCCATAGGGACTATCGGCGGTCTCTTTTTCTCCGTAATCGCCTTACTGTTCTACTTGCCGGTATTCGTCATTGATACGGGTCGGAAATCCACCCTTTTCAAGCACGATCCATCCAAAAGCCATCGGGGATAATACTTTGACGTTTCATGATCTTTTGAGCCGACTCGAAATCAAATAGTAATCATTCAGCATCTTCAGGTTTCTGAACTATATGAGAACATTTTACCGTATTCTGTCAGTAAGTTTCATCGTACTCTCGTGTCAGTCAAATGAAAGGCCTCCGTCTGACGCAAACAAACGAATTTTCAAGGCATTCAGGAATTCACTAGTGAACCATATTAAATTATTTACCTTAAAAAACAAAAATCATGAAACAAAAGCTTATTGTGATTGGTGTGTCCTTGATTTTAGGGGTCGCCATGGCTGTTTTTGTCTTCTCGAAGGCAGCACGAAACGAGTCTCATTTATTTGAAAGCAACGTCGAGGCATTGGCGGCTATGAAGGAGGATTCTTATGGAGTTGGGTGTAAAGAAGCTGTAAATGACTGTATGTTCTTTGAACCTGACGGAAGTTTGGATTTGATTCCGGGGCATTATGGCCCTGGTGTTCGTTTTGAATTCTCTATGAGAGCAGTAGATTAACCAATCATATCCATTCATTCTTTGGTAAGAATGTACAAGGTGACAAGATGCGCTTGTACATTCTTGCTTTTTATCGCCTTATTTCATTTCGAGAAATCTTACATAAGCGATAGGGCCGATACACTCCCCGCGTTTTTCCGGATATTATATGGTCAAATTTCTTTCTGCATCTTGGCGAGATGCGTGAGATTGTTTAAATTTAAGTTATTAAGTTAAGCAACTATCATGAAAAGAATAATTCATTGTCCTGTTCTCCTCTTTATTGCACTTTTGATGTTGGTTTCCTGTGGAAAGAAGGAGGTTGAAGTTTCCTCTATTGAACTCAGCCCGTCAAGTGCCGTGCTGGGAATTGGAGAGACCGTGTCTTTGACGGCGACCGTTTCCCCTTCCAATGCCACTTATGATGGCTTTGTCTGGAAATCATCAAAGCCCCAAGTGGCTTCCGTATCAGCATCCGGACAGGTTACTGCTCTCGCAGAAGGGACCACGACGATAACGGTTATGGCCGGGAATAAAACGGCGACTTGTGACGTGCAAGTGAAAATCTCAGTGGCTGCTGTAAGTCTGGACAAGGAGAGTCTGTATTTGGCCGTAGGTGTTTCTGATACAATAAAGGCGACGGTTTCTCCGGATGACGCCACCGACAAGTCATTTTCTTGGTCATCCAGCGACCCTTCTGTCGTGACGATTTCTTCTTCCGGTGTCGTATCGGCCAATGCCGCAGGAACGGCTACGGTCACGGTAACGACAAATGATGGAGAGAAGACCGCGAGCTGTAATGTGACGGTCTTTGTCCCGACGATCCCGGTTCCCGAAATCATCGACCTCGGCCTTCCTTCCGGAATCAAATGGGCTTCCTTTAACCTTGGCTCTTCTAAACCGGAGGAGATAGGTGATTTCTATGCCTGGGGCGAGATTGAACCGTATTATATCAGCCTGGATCCGCTGGTGTGGAAAGAAGGCAAGGAGGCCGGTTATACTTGGGCTTCTTATAAGTGGTGTATGGGTAAAATGAATACACTTACCAAGTATTGTCCGGAGTCGAAATACGGATACAACGGTTTTACGGATAAAAAGACTGTCCTGGATCCTGAGGACGATGCCGCTTACATGGCTTTTGGCGGAAGATGGCGGATGCCGACCGATACGGAGTTTACGGAATTGATCTTTAAGTGCACTTGGGAAGAGACAACGTTAAACAGTGCGGTCGGTCACTTGGTAACCGGCCCCAACGGGAACAGTATCTTCCTCCCTGCCAGAAGAATGGTTGAAGCGGACGGCTCTCCTTCGAACTCCTACATTACCTGGTATTGGACATCCTCGGTTTCTTTCTCCGACACTGTTCACGCCCTGGATTTTATCGACGGCCCTGTGACCATCTGGTCCACCAGCCACCGTTTCTCCCCCTTATCAATTCGCGCCGTTATCGACGGATAACGGCCGATCAATCGTCAACAACGGTAATGCGTCCCTGCGGCTGGGCGTAGATGGCGGGGACGGTGCCGCCGAGGACGGTTTCCAGATAGTCGGCCAGGGCATCACGGACGAGCCCGGTGCTGTAGAAGAGCTGCTTGCAGTCCTTGAGGGTGTCGTAGAAGCCGCCACGGGCATAATAGTCCGACGATGCGATGGTATAGCGTCCGGCGGGATCAAGGGGGATCCAGTTGCCGGAAGCATTGTCCAGGACGGCCACGTCGCTTACGGTATCGCTCTGCAGGTGGACGGTATAGCGAAGGCCCGATACCTGCGGGAGTTGGCCTTCTTCTGACGGGAGTTTGGAGGTGCAGCGCTCCAGCATGGACAGAATCTGTGCACCGGTAGCCTCGAATTTGGACAGGTGGTCGTCGAAGGGCTGGGCATTGACGATGTCGCCATAGGTGATGTCGCCGGCCGGGATGCCGTTGCGGAAGCCGCCGCCGTTGAACAGGCCGATTTGAGCCTCGAGGGTGTAGCGGACGGCGTCGGTCAGGAGGTCGCCGAGGTTCGTTTCGCCGAGACGGATCACGCGGTTGCCCTCGGCATCCCTCATGACCAGTTCATAATCGCTGTGGGCGATCTTCCGGCCCGTCACCTGGTCCAGTCCCTGATGGACTTTGTCGATGGCAGCGGTCACGCTGGCCCTCTCGTAGGGGATGTCCTCGACGGGAACGAGAGAGGTGGTGACGGTACCGTCGACGGAAATGACAAGCTTGCCCACATTGGCGAACAGGGTGCCAGTCTGGGAGACGGGAATGAGTTTTCCGTCGAGATTGGCGACCTTGTCGTGCGGAATGACGGAATGGGAATGCCCGTCCAGCACGGCGTCGATGCCGCGGGTGGCGGCGACGAGCTCATGGGAAGTGATGCCCAGGGCCGGTTTCTCCTCGCCCAGATGCGCGAGAATAATGACGTAGTCGGCGCCTTTGCCGCGGGCCTCATCGACAGCGGCCTGCACTAAGTCGCACACGTCGTCGGTACGGAGGTCGTAGGTCTGGTTGCCGTTGTTGTCATAGAAGGAGTAACTCTCGCCGATCATGGATTCCGGCGTCGTGACGCCGACGAAAGCGACGCAGCGCGTGCCGTATTTCTTGATGATGTAAGAGGAGAACAATGCCACGGAGGTGCCGTACTTGTAGAGATTGGCACAGACGACGGGAGCGCCGATTTCCGGCATCAGTTCCTGCATGCGGGGCATGCCGTAGTCGAACTCGTGGTTCCCGAGCGTGACGGCATCGAACTTGACCTCTTTCATGACGTCCACGATATACTGTCCGCGGGAAAGCGCTCCTGCGTTGCCTCCCTGGAGGTAGTCGCCGCAGCTGACCGTTGCCACCCACGCCGTATCGCTGACGGCGATGGCGTCGTAAAGGCCGGCCAGGCGCGTGTAACCGTCGATGCTGCAATGTACGTCGTTATCGGAAAGGATGACGATGCTCTTGTCCGCTCCGGTATCGGGAAGTTCCTCTCGATTGCAGTTAAGCAGCGCCAACGAATATACGGCAAGAAGGAAATAGCGAATCGTTTTCATAGGTCAGTGGTTAGCAGGTTCAGGGGCAAATATATGAAATAACTCTGACACTATGAAAAGAGATACAAGGAATGGCTATTCGTTGAAGGAGAAAGAGCCGCCGGCGTTGGATTCACCATATTCGCTGCCCTGGTTGTACCTCTCGGGCATCTCGGGAATGGGAACGTCGTATGCCTGGCAATTGATATCGACCTCTTTCTTGGTACCGGTGGCAAGCTTGATACCGTGTTCCTTGTCCGGGACGCCGTTCACAAGGGGATACGCGAACAAGGTCAGATACTGCGGAATGGACCGATTGACCTGGATCACATTCCACATGGACCAGGCAGGGACCTTGAATTCATAGGGCTCTTGGATATAATCCCCGTGATCTTCCCCGACGCCGTGGAGGAACTCCTCCGTGCGGGACTCGAAACCGGCAATCCGTTTCACGATTTCGCCCTTGCCGCCCAGTACTCCACGGAAACCAACCAAAGAGACGCGCCCGGTCAGAATATATTCGGAATCGTTGACATACCAG
>JAEEGL015411386.1_pt1 | contig 17961 bp, 14 predicted proteins | sample 9134231 | NCBI WGS metagenome assembly JAEEGL01 (sample SAMN16246548, study PRJNA631951) | gut metagenome | biome: gut microbiome; feature: rumen; material: fiber-attached | host: Bos | place: Iran: Karaj | collected 2018-10 | reverse complement strand
TTCGTCGTAGGTGTAGAATCCCGTAGCATTAAAGTTTTTCCATATTGTCCCGCTCGGCAACCCCAAGTCGGTATAACCTAAACTGACTTCGGCACTCGAAGTAGAGACCATACCTCCGCGTAGTTTCGATGCAAGCCTTTTGGCTGTTTTCTCCATTTCGTCCCGATAGTCGGCTTTCTGGAAGGTAGCGTTATCATTGGCCGTGGTGGTACCCTTTGCCACATCTATTACGAGTATATCCACGCTGTACTCGTCCATGAATTTGTTCAGGGTGCCCACAACGATAATGTTGGATTCCAACTCACGACCTACTTTGGCAATCTGTTGTCGGGTCATGTCGGTACGGGAATAGCCGAAGTCCCTGATAGTCCTTGTTACCAACGGCTGCTCTAATTTCGTGTAGCCATTGGGCTGGAAGTTCGAACGGAAACAATATGAAATAGCATCCGATTCTTCCTCTGTGACGTTTGTTCCTAATTGGAAGTCCAGCACGACACAACGTTTTTGTGCCTGCATCGTCAGTGCCATCTGGCACATCATACTTAATAAAAACAATTTTTTCATTGTCTAATGAATAACATCTATGCTGTCCGACCCGCAACAGCATTGTACAAAAGAAGCGTGGGTCTGTATGTCTGACATTGTACTTGAAGGTCGTCGGAAACCTGATATTCAAATGTAGTAACAGCCCACGCTATAAGCGTGAAGCCATTATACAACCTTGAATATCTAACTTGAAAAGTTCCGACGTTCTCAAGTACAAGGAAGCATAACGCTTCTATTAATAAAAAACTTTCGGCATGAGCCTTTCGCTCAAAACCGATTGCAAAGATACGACTTTTTTCTCATATAAATAAAAAAAGAACAAGTATCAGCAAAAAGTTGTATCTTTGCAGCAAGTTTTGACATTGAATCCTGCCGATAATGGAGATAGACATTCTTTTGAAATACAGCGAACGTGGGCAGCTGCGTCAGTGGTTGGAGGAGAGCCACACCATGGCGCATCTCACCCCGGCGCAAGAACAGCCACTGTACCGTAACGAACCTTGCTAGGGTCATCGTCCTTGAACAACGTGACCTTATGCCCCTGGAAGGCAAACAAGCAACAGCAAGCAAGAAACAAACAATCCAACACAAACATAAACATCATTAATCCCATGAAAACCAAAATTCTCAAAGCAACAGCCGCCATGCTGGCAATACTCTTTGCAGCCTGTGGCAACCACGCTGCCGACACCGCCACGGCCGACACCACCTCCGCCCAGCCCCAAGAGCTGCAACCCGGGGTGACCATCTACACCGTGAACGACACCCTCCAAGTAGTTGCCCTTCAGGACGTGGCCAACGAGATGTCGCGCGACCTCTTTGTCGGCTCCTTCGACGACTCGCTGCTCCTCCAGCTGATGCCCGCAGGCAGCACCCCCAGTGCCATCAATGCCTTTATGGCCCTCACGCCGTCGCACACCATCCTCTTCGATGCCGGGCTTGGCTCCCAGGCTGGCGGCACCCTGTTGCAGAAGCTCGAACTCATTGGCCGCACTCCGGCCGATGTGGATGCCGTGTGCCTCACCCATCTGCATGGCGACCATATTGGCGGACTTCTCAAGGATGGCCAGGCCGCCTTCCCCAATGCCACCCTCTACGTCTCGGCCACGGAGAGCGCCGCCTGTGTCGAAGGTGGTGCCTTGGCCCGCATGGCCGACCTCTGGGCCGGGGTGCAGAAAGCCTACAGCGGACGTGTGGTGACTTTTGCCGACAGCACACAGCTCTTTGGCGGGCTGGTGAAGTCCATTCCCGCCCCTGGCCACACGCCTGGCCATACGCTCTATCTTGTGGGCAATTGTTTGATGGCGGGCGACATTATCCATGCGCAGGACCTCCAGCTGGAACACCCCGACTTCTGCGCTCGCTATGACCAAGACCCCAAAGCCGCCGTACCCATGCGCAAACACATCCTCGACCTCGTCGCACAGAACGGCTACCTGCTGTGTGATGCCCACTGTTACGACCCCTTCATAAAACTCTGACCACGCGCTGCCGCCCGAATGATGAATATCGAGGAGTACCGCGCATACTGCCTGTCGCTGGGACCTGACGTCGAAGAGCGTATGCCATTCACCGCCTTCCGTGCCGCCGCGGGCGTGCTGGTCTTCTACGTCTGTGGCCATATGTTTTCACTTTTGGACATGGACCACTTCACCGCTGTCACCCTCAAGTGCCAGCCCGAACGCATCGCTGAGCTGAAGGAGCAGCACCCCTGCGTGGGCGACCCCTACAACATGTCCCACAAACACTGGATAGGCGTGACGGTCGCCGCCCCGGACGGCGCCCCTGCACCCGTGGCGGACAACGCTTTGCTGTGCGAACTTACGGCCAACTCCTATCGGCTTGTCAAGCATCAATATTCACCGCGAAAAAGCCCTAAATCCACTCTAAGTTAACTCCTTCTTGTATTCTTTAAAATCATTTATTGGTCATTTCTATAATGGTTCGAGGAACAACAATTAGAGAAATGAGGAACAAATGAGGTACAAGAAGTGGAGGAAGAGTGGTGTTACTCCAGACGGAAAACTTTTTTGCCGTAGGGGGTCAGAACAGCCTTTGCGGCCAACCAGTTGACGGGCATATCGACAAAAAGCATGCCACAGGCGTAGGACTGCACCGTGTAGATGTTGAAGTAGGCTGTGATGACGGAGCAGGTGCTGTCGAGGGAGAAGCCGTCCGGCTGAGGCAAACAGCTCTTATACTCGTCGAAAAGACATTCGGTGGTGTTGCCGTTGTCGTGGTTCAAGGGCACTTCATCCAGCGCACGGAGCAGCAGCTGCCCCAAATGGGTGGTGTCCATTAAGTCGGCCAGCGAGACCACAGCCCCCGTTGAGCGGTCCACAAGGAGGTTGTTGGAGTAGTAGGTGCCATGAGCGGCAAAGGCCACATTGTATTCGGAATGGACGGAGAATTGCAGCAGGGTGCCGTAGTCGGTCATGTCGCCCACAAGTGTGGCATTGTTGGTGGGCCAGTGAAGTACGGAGTCGATGGGGCGGCGACCCAATATTTCCCAATCGTCATCGTCCACCCATGTCTGTGCCAGAAACCGTTGTCCGGCCTGTCGCAGGGTGGGGGAGGTGCTGTCCGCAAAGGCCAGGAGGATGAGGGCGCGGCGTGTGGCGGGCGGGAAGGAGTCCAGGGACGGCCAGTTGATGGTGAATTCGTTCTCGACGTCCATATAAGTGTCGTCGATGATGGGGACGGTGTCGCGGGTGGTGAGTTCGAAGCAGCTCTTTCCGTGCAGGGTGACGATGGGGAGCGGCTGTTGGGTCTCGGGCTGGGGTTCGGGTCCGCGGCAAGCGGCGAAGAGGAGTGTGGCCGCTATGAGGGCCAGTGTGTATCTGTGCATCATGGCTTGTCGGTTATTGCTCGGGGACAACAGCAAGATAGACCAGCGTCTCGGTGGGGGAGGCGTTGATAAGGCTGTGGCTGTGACCTTTGGGACAGTAGTGGCATTGGCCGGGGCTGAGCAGTTCCTCGCCGTCGTCGTAGAGGCAGCGTGCCTTGCCACTGAGGATGAAGATGATTTCGCTACTGGTGTCGTGGCTGTGGTAGCCGATGGTGCAACCCGGTTCGAGCATGCCGCGCATGATTTTGTTCATGCCGTCGAAAAAGATGTGCGACTTGGTGTCGCCTTCGCCCCCTTTGAAATGGGGCATAATGCTTAATTCGATGTTTGAGAAGTCTATAACCATAGTGGGGATGATGTTGTTCAGATGGCAAAGATACATATTTTTTTTGGATGATATACTTTTTTTCGTTTCGGAACGTTAAGAAGGCTGTTAAAGTAACCCACAACGAATTATTATGCTATTGATTGACGAAAAAGAATCTTCGCTGCTGACGGCAGCGGCCTTGGGAAATGGAAAGCCCCCAGAGGTGCCAAAGGACGAGTTTGTACAGAGCCTCCAAACAACGGACAGCATCACACAGACGATTTCGGACAGCCTGAAAAATATGAACCTGTCCGACTTGAAGGATGTGGTGACAGGCGAGAACACGCTGCTGCGCGACGGCATGAAGGCGCTGACGGAGATGACTGTGAGTTTTGTGCCCAAGCTGTTGGTGGCCATCCTGATACTTTGGGTTGGCATGAAGCTGGCCAAGATGCTTAGAAAGGTGATTGTGAAAGGGCTGGACCGGAGGAATGCCGAGCCATCTCTGAAGAGTTTCTTGGGTTCGCTGGTCGACGTGCTGCTGAAGGCTATGATTATCATCATGGCCATGGATGTGGTGGGTATCAAGGCCACGAGCTTTATTGCCCTGTTGGGTGCCATGGGCTTGGCCATCGGTATGGCCTTGCAGGGCACGCTGCAGAACTTTGCCGGTGGGGTCATTATCCTGCTGATGAAGCCTTTCAAGGTGGGCGACTACATTGAGTGCGGCGCGTTCAAGGGCTATATTCAGGAGATTAGGATCTTCCACACGTTGATGCGTCCCTTCAATGGCCGCACCATTGTGATTCCGAATAGCGAATTGTCGAACAAGAGTTTGATCAACCACACCAAGGACGAGACGATAAGACTTGACGTTGTGGCCAGCGTGGCCTACGGGTCCGACCTTGACAAAGTGAAGTCCGTCCTGATGCAGGTGGTTGACGACGACCCGCTTGTGCTGCACGAGCCTAAGCCGCCTGTGGTGGCAGTGAGCGAGTTGGCGGACAGCTCGGTGAATCTTTCGATATGGATATGGGTTCGGACGGAGGATTACTGGACCGTGTGGATGCGCATCCGCGAGAATATTTATAAAGCCTTTTACCAGAACAATATCACGATTCCCTTCCCGCAAGTGGATGTTCACCTGGCGGAGAGTGGCAAATAACAGGTTATTATGCGACGGATTGTATTGATAATTGCATTGCTGTTGCTGCCCTTCGCCGGGCAGACACAGGAGCAGGGACAGCGCCCCCTGTCCGATTCGGCTTTTGCCTCCGTGCTGACCTGCGGCGCGGGCGACGAGTTCTACACCTCTTTTGGCCACACCGCAATCCGCGTGTGCGACACGGCCCGGGGCTTGGACATGGTCTACAACTATGGGACTTTCGACTTCGACACCCCCCACTTCTACTGGACTTTTGCTCGCGGCAAACTGAACTACTGCCTGAGCCGCAGCAGTTTTGAAGATTTTATGCTGGAGTATAGATACGAGGGACGTGCTGTGTGGGAACAGCGTTTGCGCCTGTCGGAACAGGAGGTGAACAACCTCTACTTGATGCTGGAGACTAACTATCTGCCCGAATACAGGTACTATATGTATGACTTTTTCCGCGACAACTGTGCCACAAGGGTGCGCGACATGGTGAGGGACTGCCTATGCCATGACAGGCTGAGCCCCGAATGCCGCAGGGATACCAATCTGTCCTACCGCAATATCCTGTATCAATCGACGGAGGGGACGCTACTTTGGTGGCGGCTGGCCATTGACATGGCGTTGGGTGTGCGCTGCGACCAGCGATGCAGCAACTATGAATACATGTTCTCGCCCTTGAAGATGATGGAGCAGTTTGACACGCTGACCCGTGTCGGCAGTGGCGAACCAGTGGCTGAGCACGCTGTCACCTTGCTCCAAGAGACGCGTCAGCAGCCGTCGCGCAGCTTGTCGCCTACGCTGGTCTTCTGGGTGCTGTTTGTGATGGTGCTGTGCCTTACGCTGATGGAGTGGCGCAAGGGTTGGAGCCTTGGCTGGATGGACAGGGTGCTGTTCATCGTGGTGTCGCTACTCTCCCTGTTGGCTCTGTTCCTGTGGTTCTGTACGGACCATTACTGCACAAAGATTAATCTGAATGTCCTGTGGGCATCACCGCTGTTCATCTATTTTGCCATCATGCTGCGGAGAAGCAATCGTTGGGTGGTTGTTGCACAGCTTGTGATGCTTCTTGCCGCCATGGTGATGACCCTTGCCCCCCTGCCGCAGCAACTGAATGCCGCCCTGCTGCCCATCTCGCTGTTGTTGGCCGTGCGCCTGATAGCCCAGTTGAAGGTGAAGAATCAGGATTGAGGACTTCACCTCAATTGTCACTCGTCACTTTTCGCCCTGTTTAAAATCTGTAGGCTCCGTAGATGAGCATGAAGGCATCCGAAAGGGTGAACTTGGTGCCGTCGTTGATACCGCCGAAGAGGTTAGAGACGGTGAGCGTTGTGCCAGTGACCCAGCGGGGACTGATGTTCCAAAAACCAGCAAGGCGCAATGTTCCCGCAAAGGAAAGCCTGCGGTGTGCGGCGTTGCTTTTCAGGTAATCCACTTTCTGTTGGTAGAGTGTGCGGTATTCCTCAGGCCAGTCGTCGAGGTTGCCTTTGGGATTGATGTCGACCTCGTTGTAGTAGGACCACCGTAGCATGGGAAGCAGCGAGGCGTGGAGCATCCACTTGCCATCATCCCATACCTTGTTGTAGGCGTAGCCCACACCGGCGATGATGTTGTGGTTGAGGAGGTGGAGTGTGTCGGCGTAGTAGGGCACGGGGATGTTCAGTTGCTCGAAGAATTCGGCATCGAAACCCGTATAGGAAGCGTAGTAGGATAGGCCCGCTATCATGCTCCCGGCGCTGCGGCGCTGCCACGTAGTCTGCGACAGGGCGGAGGCGTAGGAGAATTTCCGCGCGTTGAAAACGTAGTAGGTGTTTATCTCCAGCAGTATCATTTCGGGTCCCTTCAGGCCTTTCAGCTTTTGGGTGCCGTGAATGTTGCCCTCCAGGCTTGCCCATTCCATACGGCTGTGCATGCTTCGGAAGTTGTCCAGTTTGATGTCGAAGCCAAAGACCCGCCCGTAGGAGGAAAAGCTGAAGTAGAGGTCGGACTTATTGCTAAGGCGGGGGCCGAAACACACTCCCCAGCCGGTATAGTAGATGCCGGCAGTCAGCTTGCTGGAGAGCCCCGTGGTGTTGTAGATGTCAAAATAGGTGTCGTCCGTCATGTCGGGCAGGTGCATCATGATGTTGGTGACAGCCATCTTGCCGTACAGCCCCACAACCCACGGCCTCCCTTTGGGGTAGTCCACATACCCTGGTTCATAGCCTTTGAGTTGCGCCCTGTCGCGCCAACGGCTGAACCATTTCCATGTCGAAGTGAAAATGTTGCTGCTGCCTGTCGAAGGCGACACCACGGTGTCGCGGAACGAAGATGTGTCGGCCTCTTGCCCCCTTAAGGGGGTTAAGAACATGAATGCCAGTAGTATTGTGAAGATACGATGTTTCATAACCTGAATGCAAAAGTACATTTTTTTATTATAATGGACAATTCTCATCTTGCATTTCACAAAAAAAGTGTATCTTTGCATTTTCAAAATATGCAACAAAATACATGTAATATGAAGTGCAAAAACCTACTCTTTTCAGCTGTGTTGATGGCATTGGCGCTGCCTGCCACAGCACAGCACAAGACCGTCCTCTACGACAGCACCTCCGTCGTCATGGAGGAGTCGGGTCTAAGCCATGTCATCAATCATCAGCGTGTACGTGCCAACGACTTTGCCGGTTGCAAGGAGCTTGCCACTGTGAAAATCGACTATGACCCCTTGTCGGCCTATGTCGAATTCCGCCAAGTGCTGCTGCATCATGCCAACGGCAACGTCGAGGATGTGCTGCTGCGCGTCTATGACTATGTGGCTCCGGCACGTCTCATCTATTGGGGCGCCAGCCAAAAGATGGTGCATATCGGCCATCTGGACCCCGGTGATGAGATTGAATATGTCACCTATCGCAAGGGCTTCACTTACGCCCTGTTGAGCGGCGATGACGATGAGCGCTACATCCCGCCCATGCGTGGTCATTTTTACGACATTGTACCCTTCTGGAGCGACAGCCCTGTCAACAAGAAGGTCTATCAAGTCAGTGTTCTCACGGCCAAGAACCTCCGTTTCGAGCTCTACAACTGTGGCGCTCAACTCGATTGCGGAGTGCAGATTGACAGCACTGTGCAGGGCGACCGCACTGTCTACACTTTCACCAAGGACAATATCACACCCCTTAAACGCGAGCCCCGCGCACTGGCCAACAACGACATCCAGCCCAAGCTGCTCCTCAGCACCAGCCCCAACTGGCAGGCCAAGTCCGTTTGGTTCTACGGCGTCAACGAGGATTACGGCAGTTTCGTCCCCACCCCTGAGGTGCAGGCCAAGGTCAACGAATTGGTGCGAACCGCCAAGACCGAGCAGGACAGCATCGCCATCCTCACCCACTGGGTGGCGGACAACATCCGCTATGCCGGCATCAGCATGGGTCCCGGCGAGGGCTTCACGCTCCATAACGCACAGATGAATTTCACTGATCGTTGCGGTGTCTGCAAAGACAAAGCCGGCATGCTTGTCACCATGCTCCGTGCCGCCGGCTTCAAGGCCTATGCGGCCATGACCATGGCCCATGAGCGCATCGACCGTATTCCCGCTGACCAGTTCAACCACAGTGTCTGTGCCGTCCAGCATCGCAACGGCACCTTCGAGATGCTCGACCCAACTTGGGTTCCTAATGTCCGCGAACTGTGGTCGAGTGCCGAGCAGCAACAGGGTTACCTCATCGGTCTGCCCGAAGGCGCCGATTTGGCCTACACGCCCCTCTCCGCACCCGAGAACCACTATGTCCGCATCAATGCCAACACCCAGATTGGACAGGACGGAAGTCTCAGCGGCTCCATCACCATCACCGCTGAAGGGCAGAGTGATGCCGCTGTGCGCGGAGTTTTCAGCTGCCGCACAGCAGAATGGATGAGGAACATGGAACTCGAATTGCGCAAGGTTGCCCCCGCAGCACGCATCACCAAAATCCAACACACCGACAACGACAACTACCTGAAACAGCCTGTCTCCATCACCTACCATTTCTCCATCCCCGATTTCGCCGTCATCGACAAACACACTCTCATTTTCACACCTCTCTCGGCTCGCAACTTCTTCAGCCGTGCCATGTCGCACCTGCGTTTTGACACTGCTCCCGAGACCCGTACACAGCCCTTTGCCGACGCTTGTTCCCGCCTGGTGGAAATCAAGGAGACCATCACTCTCCCCGCCGAGTACAAGCACCTCCACTTCCCCTTTGTCAATGGCGTGGCCAATCCCGCTGCCAGTTTCGGCTGCCAGTACTGGATGGAGGGCAACACCCTCACATTTGCCGAGAGTGCCCTTCTGGGCAAACGCGTCTACGAGCCGGCCGACTGGTCCGCCTTCCGTCAGACCGTCGCCAACCAGAAGATGCTGGCCGAAACCCCTGTTATCCTGACCAAATAACTCATACAAACAATACCATTTGGCCGTTACAACATTATTCATTTAAAGCAAGTAACCCACATGAAAAAAACAGTTCTTACCGCTATAGTCCTCTTCGCCGCCGCCTTTGCTGCCGCACAGACCGGCCAGCCCGACGCCGAATACAACCTCATCCGTCGCAGCTACCGCACTAATAGCGACGGCTCCATGGACATCCGCTTCCGTAAGGAGATTGTCCTTCTGCGCAACCGTGCCATCACCGCCTACGCTGACAAAGGCGAGACCTTCATCGCTTACAACCCCGACTTCGAGAGCCTCACCATCAACGAGTGCTACACTGTCCGCCCCGACGGCACACAGGTGACAACCCCTGAGAACGCCTTCGTCCTCCAGCTCCCGTCGGAGTGCGTGGACTGTGGCCGCCTCAACGGCCTCCGCGAAATGGCCATCGTCCACACCGCTTTGGAACCCAACTGCACCATTGTACTCGACTACACCGTCCATCGCAACGCCACGCTCCTTGCCGAGCGTTTCAACCTCAGCCAGGACTGCCCCGTCAAGCGTTACGAGGTGCGCTATGCCGACGGCCATTCTGATGCTTACAACAACCTCCCCCAAACCATCAACGACCCTTATATGCCTGCCCGCAACGCATACGACATCGAGTTCCAACTGGGCGAAAAGCCTGTCTACACTGCTGAGCAGTCCCTCCCCGCTGCTGCCGAACTTCTCTCCAGCATAGCCAAGCCCGAAGGCAAGGAGTATGTCGCAGCCATTCGCGACTGGGTGGTTGACTACGTTACCCTCAATCCCGTCGACCCTGCCCGCGTCAACTATGCCATGACTCCCGCTGCCGATGTCTTCAGCAGCAACTGCGGCACTGCTATTGACAAGACCGGACTACTGGCCGCCCTTCTCAACCAGGCTGGTTTCCGTGCCACCATCATTGACAACAGCCTCAACGTCTTCCTTGACCGCCCCCTCAGCGTCGAGGTCATTATTGATGGACTTCCCTATCGCCTTTCGGCTACCGCCAAGACCCCCCTCCTCACCGAGCGTCAGCAAGCCGATGCCGCCGCCGTGGCCGCGGCACCCATCTATGTAGACCGCACCCTCACATGGCAGCCTGACACCATAGTCGAGAACTATGTCCGCATCCTCCTCCCCACTGAGGAAGGCGGGCTTCACATCGACCCAGAACGTCTCACCTCCACCCGCGCTACCAACCTCCAAGCACGCGCCACCACTGAATTCTACCACTACACCATGGATCTCCCCAAAGGAGCCAAACTTATCGGCGGTGACATCAACATCGAATACACTCGCACCGTGGGCAGCATCAGCATCATCGTCAAGCAGAAAGGCCGTCGGCTCCTCGTCACCCGCAGTCTGCGTCTGCGCAAAGCCCTTATCACCCCTGCGGACTACTCCGACTTCCGCCAACTGATGATTGATTGGAACGGACACCGCCAACTCTTCTTCAGCCTATGAGTGGCGCACTCTGGGCACTGATTTGTGCCGCCCTATGGACTGCGGGCATGCTCTATTTCGACTACCGCAAGAAAAAGAAATAACCCTGGCAGGCTCCTGTGCTTCAATGCACGGGAGCCTGTCGGCTTTTATCCCGCAGGCGGTTTGCCCCGGCCTTCCCGCCCCTGCGTCCGGTGGCGGGCCGCTGCCGGGTCGCTCTGCCTTCACTCCATGCAGGTCATTTGTCCGATCGTTTGTATATCATTTCTCCCCAAAAAAGGGAACAAATAAGGGATAAGAAGGAATCAGGAGCCCGGTAACGAGCGAACCGAGAGTGGGCGCAGAAAGAATCGGCTCCGATTTGGCAGGGCAAAAAAGGATTCTGAACCCCGCGTTTGAAAAAAAATCGTATCTTTGCAGTGCGAAATTGCAGCGGTGTACGGAAAGCAACAGTGTGTGCCAGCGGCGATTGCGCGGCTTGGCAGAGCCGACAACTCCACGGTTTTTATTAAATTACACACACAATGAACAAAGCAACTGACAGTAGGCTTACCTACACCATCTTGTCCATTTCGCTGCTGACCGTGATGGCCGGCGCCGCCATGGCTCCCGCCTTAGGGGAAATCCGCGAACATTTTTCAACCTACGACAGCCTCACCGTGCAACTCATTGTGAGCCTGCCGGCCCTGTTTATCGTCGGCACCAATCTGGCTTTCAGCTGGCTGTGCCGACTGATGAAGACGCGCACGCTTGCCGTCGCGGGCCTGTGTCTCTATGTCCTGGCGGGAGCCGGGGCTTTCATTGTGGACGACATTGTGCTTCTGCTGGTCCTGCGCGCCCTGCTGGGAGTGAGTGTCGGCATGGTCATGCCGCTGTCCACAGGGCTGTTGGCCTACTATTTTCCCCCGCAGCAGCAGGCACGTCTCATGGGGCTCTCCGCGGCCATGAACCAGATGGGCGGCGTGGTGGCCACGCTGCTGAGCGGACTGCTGGCCGCGGTGGCGTGGAACTATGCCTTCCTGGTCTACCTGTTGGCCCTGCCCGCGCTGGTACTGGTGGTGCTGTTTCTGCCCAATGTGCAGCTCAACACCGACCGCTCAACCGACACGTCGCCTGACTATTACGAAAGCGAGACGGGGACCACCAAGGCCCGCAAGCGTCCCGGACATCCCGTGCGGTCCCTGCTGCGCTTTGCCCCGTCGGTGATTGGCATGTTGTTGGTGATGGTGCTTTTCTTTATCTATCCCACCAACTTCGCCATTGTTTCGGCCACGGGTGGCGGCATCGACAGCGGCACCATTACCTTCATCATGGTGGGGTTGGACGTTGTGGCCTTTGCCATCGGGCTGCTGTTCGGCAGGTTGATGAAACGTATGCCGCGCCACATCAAGTATGTAGCCCCGTTGGGGTTCCTGGCGGGGTATGCAGTTCTGGCCTGTGGGACGGGAATGGCCTTCCTCGTGGCGGGGTCGGCGCTGATAGGTGTGGCCAACGGCGTAGGGGTGCCGTACCTCAACACCATTGCCTCCATCAAGGGTGGACGGGATGCCGCCACCACGGTCATGCCGCTCATATCGGCAGCCCTCTACCTGGGGCAGTTCGTGTCGCCCCTCATCGTCAATCCCCTCAGCCGCTTGCTCTCCCTGCCCACGGCCCCATACGCCGTGGGAGCAGCCATAGCCCTGCTCTTCCTTGCCCAAACCTACGCCACGCGCAGCTACCACGCTCTTGCCCCCCGGCAGTAGTTTTTTTTCGTGCATGCTGCAATGTTGGCCCCGTTGTGCATACTAAACAGCAAAAAGCAGCAGCCATGATGAACGCATTTTCCAACCTCTTGGCACCAGGCCGCCAGGGTCCGCCCTGACGGGTCGGAGGACCTTTTGTTTCGCTTTGCATATATATTTTTCATTAATCCAAAAAAAAAACGTATCTTTGCAACTTTGAAATAGCACGAATATGAAACGATACATCTTTATTCTGACAACTGCTTTCATGCTGACAGGTAGTGCGTTAGCCCAGACGTTGGCATTCGACGACATAGGCATGAAATATGGCTACAAAAACAGCAACGGCATCTGGCAGATACCTCCAAAGTTCCAGGTGGCCTTTGCTTTCCAACACCAAGACCGCAAATTTGCTGTGGTGAAATATGATGGTCGTTGGGGTTGCATCGACGAGGCGGGGAACATGATTGTCCGCAACATCTTCCGCACCCAAGAGGAAGCCCAAGAGGCTGGCGACCAGTGGTATTCAGCAGAAGAACCCGGCAAGTGGATTTATCCCGCCGAGAACCCCGCCGACCACAAGTGGGGCTTTGTCAACTACTACGGTCAGTGGAAGTACGAGCCCACCTACGAAGGCGCTGGGAAGTATTACGGCACAGACCCTATGAGCTTCGCCCCCGTGAAGATGGAGGGCCGTTGGGGCTGCATCGATGCCAAAGGTATACTGATTATCAACAACATCTTCGAAAATATGGAGGATGCCGAAGAGGCTGGCCACCAATGGATTGTTGGCCGCCACTACGACACCTGGCGCTTTGCCGTGACCAACCCAAAGAACGACAACCAGTGGGGTATTGTGAACTATCTGGGTCGCTGGGTTGTGCAGCCGCAGTATGCCATGATTCGCCAGTTCTCGGGTGAGCACAACTACATCTACACCCAGGCGCTGAAAGGGGGTCGTTGGGGCAACATCGACCGCAATGGCAATGTGATAAGCGACTTCATCTTCAGCAAAGAAGATGATTGCGTGTACGCTTTGTCGCAGATAGAGCATGGCCGCGACATAGATGGCTGGCGTTTGCCTGAGATGCGTACCGACACCAACCTCTGGGGTTGGGTGAAGGCTGACGGCAGCTGGGCCATCCAGCCCACGTTCTTGGAAGTCTCCCGATGCCCGAATGATACGGGTCTGTTTGCCACCGCAAAATGCGAGAATGGATTCTGGGCCAGCATCCACGAGGATGGCCGTCTGCTCTCCAAGCCCGTTTTCACCCTGAGCAGCGAGGCCGCCAAGGCTGGCAAAGAATGGGACGACAACCAGAAAGGCATAGAAGAGGCCGAGCTGGGTCATTGGCTGTTCCCCATCCAGGAACCCGCCACAGGCCACTGGGGATATGTCGACTTCGAGGGTGAATGGGTCATCCTGCCTCGATTGGAGGATGCCAAGCCGTTCATCAACACTTGGAACAACCGTGTGGCTCCCGCCAAGGAGGAGGGCCGCTGGGGTTGCATAGACCATACCGGCCAATTTGTGGTTAAACCCATATACAACAATTCTGCCGATGCCTACGTGGCTGCCCGCCAGTGGGGCTCTCGGAAGAAGTTCTAAACGATGAGCGTTGTGGGCCATTGGGAGCACAACGCTCATAATCTTTAATCTTACAACCTATTATGGACTACATCATCAAGAATGGCATAGTGGTGAACGAGGGTGCCATGGAACAGCGCGACCTCTTTGTCCACGAAGGGCGTTTGGTGGAGTCGTCGGCTACGCTCCGTGCTCCGCAGGAGTTCGAGGCCGATGGATGTTACGTTCTGCCAGGGGTCATTGACACGCACGTCCATTTCCGTGATCCGGGATTTCCTGCCAAAGCCGATTTTGCAACTGAGAGCCGCGCCGCATTGGCAGGGGGAGTGACATCGGTCATTGACATGCCCAATACCAGTCCGCAAACCACCACGCTTGAATTTCTTGAAGAGAAAGAACAGATGGCTGCCCGCAAAAGCGCCGTGAATTACGGTTTCATGCTGGGGGCCACCAACGACAATATCGAGCAGCTACTGAAGATTGACCCCTTGCGCTATGCGGCCATCAAGCTCTTCTTGGGAAGCAGTACAGGCAATATGCTGGTGAACAAGGCCGATGTTCTTGACCGCCTCTTCTCTGAAAGCCGCAAACTGATTGTGGCGCACTGCGAGGACGAGAGCATCATTCAGGCCAACATGCGCAACTATAAGATGGAGTTTGCGGGGCGGGAAGGCGAGGATGCCTCCCTGCATCCCAAGATTCGTAGCCGCGAGGCCTGTTTTGTCTCTACCTACAAGGCTGTAGAGCGTGCCCGCAAATATAACACCCGACTGCACATTGCCCACGTCAGCACTGCAACGGAACTCTCCTTGTTCAGCAACTTGCCTTTGGAGCAGAAACATATCACCGCCGAAGTGACTCCGAACCACCTCTGGTTTGACGACCGCGACTATGCCGAACTGGGCAACAGGATAAAATGTAATCCTGCCATCAAAACCAACGACGACCGCCTTGGATTGTGGGGCGGACTCTTTGACGGCCTCCTTGACACCATTGCTACGGACCATGCCCCTCACACCATTGCCGAGAAGCAGCAACGTTACTTCGACGCTCCTGGTGGCATCCCGAGTATTCAGCACTCCCTGCAGATGATGCTGGAAGGCTTTTTCAACCCTGCAGCAACCGGGCGCGAAGACCATTCAGAGGTGTTGCGTGAGTGGTTGCCCCTGTTGGTTTACAAGATGTGTCATAATCCCGCCGAGATTTTCGGTATCGCCAATCGTGGCTACATCCGCCCGGGTTACTATGCCGACCTTGTCGTCCTTGAACCTGGCGAGACCGCTGTGACACGTGAGAACATCCTTTACAAGTGCGGCTGGAGCCCTCTGGAGGGCCAAACACTTCACACCCGTCTGCGTCAAGTGTTCCTCAACGGCATGCCAGCAGGGCAGAGCACAGCCATGCCTCTGCAATTCCTCAAGTAATTATTAATCCTTTTAATCCATAAACATCAAACATTATGAAAAAATTCATTCTCACCCTTTTGACCCTTCTTCTTGTTGGGGGGAGTGTAATGGCTGACGGTCGTAAGAGAACCATCGACCCGGAGAACCTCCCCAAGCCCGCCATCGAACTCATCCAGAAACACTGGCCTTCCTGCGTCATTGACTACGCCTTCATCGACGGCAAGGAGTACGAAGTGCTTCTGAGCGACGGCACCATGATAGAATTCAACTCCAAGGGAGTGTGGAAAGAGATGAAGTGCACCGACGGTCTGCCCGTAACCCTTGTTCCTGGCAATATCACCCGCTACGTTGTGAACCGCTATCCCAAGCAGCTCATCATCAAGTGCGAGAAGATGCGCGGAGGCTATGAGGTAAAGCTCACCAACGGCCTTGAAATCCAGTTCGACATGCAAGGGCGTGTTACCCATGTGGACGATTGATTTTTTTGCCCATCCAATCATTTCGAAGACTGAGCAGTGAACACCTATAAAGAGCGGGACGGGCTCACCTCCCGCCCTTTTTTCGCAGTGTTACTGTCGTTTTTCCCATTAGTATTAACATTATACTTTTCAATCCTATGACATTGCTCTACTATTATTTCCGCACCCTTTTAGGCTGCCTGATTTATCGTAAATCTTTCCGTCGAACCGCCTTCCACGACGGGAAGATGATGTACAAGAACTACAAGGGCGACGACAAGAAAGGCATCTTCCAAGTATTACGCGAACTTGATGTGCTGTGTCGCTACTGGAAGTGCTTCCCGGACTCCTACTTCCGTTTCGCTCATTTCAAGAAGGAATACGATGATATAGAGCTCATAAAGACCTACGTGCCTCAGGGGGCCTATGCACGTTACTGCGTCAATAGCGACCCCAAATACCAAATTCTTATTGACGACAAAATCCTCTACCACGACGTTATGACCCGCTATGGCCTGCCAGTGCCTGAACGCTTCTTCTCATTCAGCTACGGTATGTTCAAAGCCAATGGCCGCGAGATAAGCGATGAAGAGGTAGACCGCATACTGTCGGAGATTACCGACCCCCAGTTTTTCATCAAGCGAAACATGTGCGGTGAAGGTAGCGGAGTCTTCCTGGTCAAGCGCAAAGAGGATGGTTTCTATACCAGCAAAGGGGTAAAAATTACAGCTAAGACCATCCGTGCCAACTGTTCCCACAGCCAATACTTGTTCGAGCGTCAGGTCATCCAGCATCCTGTCATGGCACAATTCAATCCCTCCTCAGTAAACACCTGCCGCATCATCACCTTCCATAACAAAGCCATTGCATGCGGAGCTCGGTTTGGCCGTTCAGGCTCCTTTATCGACAATGCTGCCAAAGGCGGTCTTGTAGTGAGTGTGGACATGGAGACGGGTCTGCTCGGAGCCTACGGACTGCGGGAGTACGATGCCACAAAGTACTACGAACATCCCGACAGCCACGTGGCCTTCAAGGGTGTCGCCGTGCCGCACTGGAAGGAAATGGTGGCCGCAGTGGAAAAGACCTGCTGCATGCTGCCTTACTACAGCAGTGTAGGGTTCGATGTGGCTTGTACGCCCAATGGCCCTGTAATCATCGAAATCAATACGGGCACTGGTGCGTCCGCTCCTCAGATGGGCAAGGATCGCGGCATTGCCGACCTCTTTCTGAAAGGCTGAGCCGCCGACCGGACGGCAGATGCTTTTGCAGGTAAGCAAAAAACAATGGGGCTTGCACCGGATGGTGCAGGCCCCTAATAGTATTCAGTCAATAGGCTGTGATGGGATTAACCCTCGTAGAAAGGCATCTTGACGGTGATGGCCTTGAGGAGTTTCTCGCGGACTTTGATGTAAATCTCGGTACCAGATTTGGCATATTCGGCCTTGATGAGGGCGGTGCCGATGTTCTTTCCGGTGCTGGGGCTGGGGGAACCGCTGCGAACCTCACCAATCTTGTTACCCTGGGCGTCGCAGACTTCGTAGCCGTTACGGGCGATACCGCGGTCCACCATCTCGAAGCCAGCCACTTTGCGCTTGAAGCCAGCGGCCTTCTGGGCGAGGAGAAGCTCCTTGTTGATGAAGTTGTTGTTCTCGGCTTTCAGCTTGACGATGAAGGCCAGCGGAGCCTCGAGGGGGCTGACAGTGTCGTCCATCTCGTGGCCGTAGAGGGCGAAGCCCTTCTCCAGACGCAGGGTGTCGCGGCAACCGAGACCGGCAGGCATGATGCCGAACTCTTTGCCAGCCTCGAAGACCTTGTCCCACACCTCGAGGGCTTTCTCCTTCGGGATGTAGATCTCGCATCCGCCAGCGCCGGTGTAACCGGTGGTGGAGAGGATGATGTTGGGGATGCCTGCGAAGGTGAGGATCTTGAAGGTGTAGTACTCCATGTCGACGATGTTCTCGCTGGTCAGCTTCTGCATGGCCTTGAGGGCGTTGGGGCCCTGGACGGCGAGCTGAGCCCACTGCTCGCTCTCGTTGACGAAGTCCTTGCCGAGCTCCATACCCATCTTGTCGGCAAT